>JACCDO010843866.1_pt1 | contig 23951 bp, 21 predicted proteins | sample 7446101 | NCBI WGS metagenome assembly JACCDO01 (sample SAMN15323440, study PRJNA562643) | freshwater metagenome | isolation source: river surface water | place: USA:Blue River Watershed | collected 2017-08-16
AGCCACTGCCCGAGGGCGAATTCAGCGGGTTGCTGCTCAGTTTCCCGGGAACCTCGGGCGAGATCCGCGATCTGCACGCGATCACCGAGTCCGCGCACGAGCGCAAGGCGCTCGTGATCGTTGCGGCCGATTTGCTCGGCCTGACCCTGCTCACTCCGCCAGGGGAGTGGGGAGCCGATGTCGTGGTCGGCTCCGCACAGCGCTTCGGCGTACCGATGGGCTTCGGAGGACCCCACGCCGGGTTCATGTCAGTACGCGCAGGCCTGGAGCGCAGCATGCCCGGTCGCCTTGTTGGCGTGAGCGTTGACGCAGACGGGAACCCTGCTTACCGGCTGGCGCTGCAGACCCGTGAGCAGCACATTCGCCGCGAGAAGGCGACGAGCAATATCTGCACTGCCCAGGTACTTCTCGCGGTGATCGCGTCGATGTACGGGGCCTATCACGGTCCTGCCGGACTTACCGAGATCGCTCATCGCGTGAACGGTTTTGCGCGCACTCTCGCAGCGGGCGCACGCGCACTCGGGCTCGCCACGGGGGAGTGGCCACTCTTCGACACCGTTCGAGTCTCAGCACCGGGCAAGGCCGGTGCCCTGATCACCGCTGCCCTCGTACAGGGGATCAATATCCGCGCCATCGATGACAGCACCGTCGGCATCACGACGGATGAGGTCACCACCGCAGCGCACATAGATGCGCTCCTCACCGCCTTTGCCGCGGTAACCGGGGGAGAGGCACCTCGCGTCGCGGATATCCAGGTGAACGCCACCCATGAAATCCCTGGGTCGTTGACGCGTACCACGCCCTTTATGTCGCATCCGGTATTCAACACTCATCACAATGAAACCTCGATGCTGCGCTATTTACGCAAGCTTGCTGATCGTGACATCGCACTCGATCGAGCAATGATCCCGCTCGGTTCGTGCACGATGAAGTTGAACGCGACGACAGAGATGGAGCCGATCACCTGGCCTGAGTTCGCCTCACTTCACCCGTTCGCGCCGATCGACCAGGCTGCCGGATACGTTGAGATGATCCAGACCCTTGAGCGCATGCTCGCCGAGGTCACCGGATACGACGCCGTCTCGGTTCAGCCGAATGCAGGCTCACAGGGCGAGTTCGCCGGACTGCTTGCCATCCGCGGATACCACCTGGCCAATGGCGATACCCATCGTGATGTGTGCCTTATCCCTAGCAGTGCACACGGCACCAATGCAGCTAGCGCCGTCATGGCGGGTATGAAGGTCGTCGTCGTGGCGTGCGATGAGAACGGCAATGTCGACGTCGACGATCTGCGCGCCAAGATCGATGAGCACGCGCACGACCTCGCGGCTTTGATGATCACGTACCCCTCAACCCATGGCGTGTTCGAGACTGCGGTCACTGATATCTGCGCGATGGTGCATGACGCCGGGGGACAGGTGTACGTCGACGGTGCCAATCTCAACGCCCTGGTGGGCCTGGCCAAGCCGGGCAAGTTCGGGGCCGATGTCTCGCACCTGAATCTGCATAAGACCTTCTGCATTCCGCACGGCGGCGGCGGCCCGGGCGTCGGGCCGGTCGCGGTGCGCTCGCATCTCGCGCCCTACCTGCCCTCGCATCCACTGCGTCCGGAATGCGGGCCGAGCGGTCGCGGTGATGCTGACGGCGGAACCGGACCGGTCAGCGGTGCCCCGTGGGGCAGCGCCGCCATCCTGCCGATCCCGTACGCCTACATCCGGCTCATGGGCCCCGAGGGCCTGCTCAAGGCCACCCAGGTGGCCATCGCCTCGGCGAATTACATTGCCACGCGACTGCGCGATCACTACCCGGTGCTCTACACCGGCGATAACGGCCTGGTTGCGCATGAGTGCATCCTGGATGTCAGGGGGATCACCGCCCAGACCGGCGTCACGGTCGATGACATCGCCAAACGACTGATCGACTACGGATTCCATGCGCCCACGATGTCCTTCCCGGTGGCAGGCACCTTGATGGTGGAGCCGACCGAGTCGGAGGACCTGCGTGAACTGGACCGGTTCTGCGATGCGATGATCGCCATCAAGGGGGAGATCAACGCCGTTGCAGCGGGCACCTGGCCGCTGGACGACAATCCCCTGCACAATGCTCCGCATACGGCCGACTGCCTCATTGGCGACTGGATCCACCCGTACCCGGCCCGCCTGGGCGCATTCCCGCTTGAGTCGCTACGACTGGACAAGTACTGGCCGCCCGTGCGCCGCATCGACGGTGCCTACGGCGACCGCAATCTGGTGTGCAGTTGCCCAAGGCCGGAGGAGCTCGCGAGTTCCTGAGGGCCACTCCACGGGGGATTTCCCCTCCGTGGGTCCCTTCTTTAATTTGACATAATGTGCGTTATCGGTGATTGCCCAACAGTGGAGCGACCGAAGGTAAAGAGCATGTAAATGGTGTTCAGATCTGGTTTCGACCGGGAACGCGCGGGTATGCCGTGCTCGTCAGACATGACAGGCAGTACCCGATGCAAGGAAAGGAGTTCCCATGATCCAGGACACCTCAATGCGAGGAACCCGTCTCGGAGCCCTGAGCTACGAGCGCGATGACAATGTCGAGCCCGCGGAGCGCTGCATCGTTCGCTATGAGTGCGACAAGGGTCACGCCACCTTGGTGCCGTTCTTCGTCGAGGCTGAGGACATACCGCTTGATTGGTCTTGCCGATGCGGCAGAACCGCCCAGGCAGCCCACAGCGTCCCGAATATGGCCGTTCCCGAGGAGAAGGTCGAGAAGCACGTCAGAAGCCACTGGGACATGCTCATGGAGCGGCGAACTATCGCCGATCTGGAGAAGTTGATGGCCGAAAGGCTCTCGGAGATCCACGCGGAGTTCGAGGCCGAGGAACACCAACTGGCTCGAACTGCATAAATATCAGCTCATGATCGATGGCCTCCCGAATGGGGGGCCATCGTCATTTACTGCGGGTGAGGCACGCTACCTACACCCGTTCAGCAGCCTAATCGTCGTCCTTGTTCTGGTCCTCAAGAAACTTCCTGAGGTAGGTCTGCTCAAACATCCGCAAGCCCGCCGGTCCATCATTCGGAAAGAGAACGGACGAACTTCTATCGCCCCCCATCCCGGTGTGTGGGTTGGGCTCCTCCTCGGACACCTGACGTGCTCGCATGGCGACCTTAGGCATTGATGGCGGTCGTCCCCCGGCGCTCTCGTCATCGTCATCGTCAGGGGCATCGAGCTCAGCAGATGCCTCGCGCGATCGCCGCCACAATTCCGCATCTACGCCTTCAGGAGGGCTGAGCTGCCCACCCGAGGCAGAGCCAGAGTCGCCCTGCGGGCCGAGGAGAGCCTGTATTTCCTCCAGCTCTCTATTGGCGACTTCTTGATGGCGCTCCTGCTTCCGCACCACCGTGGGCATCCGTGCAGAGAACTTTCCTATTCCCGCGTTAGTGAAATTACCTGTTCGCAGTTCGTCTCGCCCCCTCGTGTAGGCCGCGCGAGTATCGCTGAAGGGCACGAAACGACGCCAGCCTGCTGCATTCTTCAGCTCAGTCTTGAGCGTGGAGTATCGCCCCACCATCTTTCCATCGACCATTCGCGATCGCGCCTCAGCCTTGGCCTTGGCCTCTGCCACTTGCTCCTTGGTTCTTTCGGCCGGCTGAGACAGTGGGTCGGGTGACTGATCACTCTCTGAACTCGAATGGGATTCGCCGGACGTCTTGCGCCGCGCAGCTTTGATCTCGCTATCGACTTCCTCCATCGCATTGGGCTGCAACTTCCCGCCGATACCCCGAAACCTCAGCTGCTCGGCTTTCCACGCATTCTGATAGCCACGTGAATCCTGATTCCACCAACGCGGACGCAGTGCCTTCCAGCCGAACTTCTTGCGCATCTCCTGCAATCGGCTTGGGCCATCATCTTCCTCGGACTCACCCATGTACCGATTGAACGCGGCGTTCGAGTAATCCCTCGGTTTCGCGGATTCTTCCCGGTCTGGGGCGTTTCGGCGGAAATCTGAACTATCTGAGCCTTGAGCGCGACGCACTAATGACGGCTGATCAAACATCGATTCAGACATCGGTGCCTCTCCGAGATCGCCTTACCGGTCGTAGCTCACGAGCATCTTTCAAGACTAGGCCACCGCACCAGTGATTGTCGGAGTACCCGTAGGTCAGCGCCTTCGACCTCAACGCACGACTTGAGGTAAGGGGGTTAGCGTGTCAACTCCGGCGGAGAACCTTCGTCTGTCTCGCCCGTCGGTGAGTCTGGACGTGGATCGTGGACAACTGTCCCTGGAATGACCTCACCGGAGTCATAGGGACTGCGCATCTGCGCTGCTCCCCCGGAGAAATCCAGGAAGGTTACATTGGCGTCAAGCCAATTCCTGCCACGTCGTTCCAGTGAACGCTGAATGGGCGGCAGCAGCAGCACCAGGCCGATGACATCGGTCACGAATCCCGGGATCGCCACGAGAAGTCCGGCCAGGAACCACACCGGACGCCTGCGGGAGGCCTTGCCCATGATGATGAACCCGACGGGAATGCCCAGTAGGAGAAGGATGATCGCACTCCCCCAGCCGATCCACTGGGCTACGAGCCACAGTGCGATCAGCTCGACGATCGGGTAGCCGAAGGCGATCAGCTTTGTGCGCGACATCAGCGACTACTCGCGCGCCGCTTCTGCGTGCGCTTGCGTACTCGAGTGACCTTGTCATCAACACCCCAGACCGTGACGCGCCAGAGCGCCTCGACCACGATCTTTTGGCTCATCTTGCTCGAGCCAGCCACGCGCTCGACGAAGGTGATGGGGACCTCCTTCACCACCAGGCCGCGCTGCACGGCTCTCCAGGCAAGATCGACCTGGAAGCAGTAGCCCTGCGAGGCCACCTCATGCAGATCGAGTTTGCGCAAGGTGTCAGCTCGGAAGGCACGGTAACCACCGGTGACGTCGCGTAAGGGCACGCCAAGCATGACGCGCGTATACAAACTGCCACCCTTGGACAGGAACTGACGGCTCTTGGGCCAATTGACCGTGCCACCGCCTGCCACCCAGCGCGACCCGAGAACAAGATCTGCCGTGCGGAGCTGGTCGAGCAGTCGCGGAAGTTGCTCGGGCTGATGCGAACCGTCGGCATCCATCTCGACCACCACGTCGTAGCCATGCTCGAGAGCCCAGGCAAAGCCTGCGAGGTAGGCGGCGCCAAGGCCTTCTTTGCCCAGTCGATGCATCACCTTGACGTGACTGTCGGCTGCCGAAATCTCATCAGCCAGCCTGCCCGTGCCGTCGGGAGAGTTGTCATCGGCGACCAGGATGTGCGCCTCGGGAACTGCTGCCCGTACCCGACCGATGATCACCGGGAGTGACTCGAGCTCATTGAAGGTCGGGATGATCACCAGGATCTGGCCCAGGTCGGCAAAGGTCGAGTCGCTCACCCTCCTAGCCTACGTTCCCTGGCGCCGGCCTCGGCGCAGACCCGTGAGCGCGCATGACACGAGCCCTCCGAGCGCCACCAGGCTGATGAGAACCTCCGGCCACGCGCCGATGACGGTGGAGATCGTGCGTCCGCCTACTAAGGGCATCTCGGCGACGAGGTACCCGGTCTCCCCGGAATCCAGCCTCGACATCGGAATGCCTTCGCGGTCAATCAGCGCACTCACGCCGGTGGTCGCAGCGACGGCAACCCCTGCCGACGACTCAATCGCCCGCAGCCGTTCGATAGCCAACTGCTGATCCGGCTGCGAGGTTTCGCCGTACGTAGCGTTGTTTGTCTGCACCACGAGCAACTGCGCTCCTGCATTGAGTACGTCGCGGGCAATGTCGTCATAGGCAACCTCAAAGCAGATGATGTCGCCGATGCGCAGCCCGCCTGCGTCCAGAAGTCCCGGTTTCGTTCCCGGGACGAAGTCCCGGGAGATGCGATCGAAATCAGCAAACCATGAACTGATGTACTCGCGCAGCGGGATGTACTCGCCGAAGGGAACGAGATGGCTCTTGGCATAACGCGATGCGGGACCCGTCACGGGGTTCCAGACGATGCCAAGATTCCACAGTGACTCCGGCTGACCGGGCACCTCGGCTACTGCCCCGACAAGGATTGGTGCCCTCACGGCATCGGCTGCGCGCTGAATATCCGCTGCCGCGGATAGATCCATGAACGGATCGATATCACTCGCGTTCTCGGGCCAGATGACCAACTGTGGCTGCTCCACTAGCCCGGCCGCAACATCCTGCGCCAACGAGAGTGTCTGCGCCACGTGATTGTCGAGCACTTGTCGACGAACATCCATTGCGCCCATGCCCATTTGCGGAGTGCCTCCCTGCACCACAGCGATGACGGCGCTCCCCTGCTGAGCGGGAACATAGAGGCTCAATCCACGACCGACCAGCAGCAAAATGCCAAGTGCGATGACTCCACTGAGCGCGCGACGTCGCGAGTGACCAATGCTTTGGAGTACCAGGAGCAGGACGACACCCAGTGACGCCACCCAGAAGGTGAGCAGCGGCATTCCGCCGAGGCGACTGACCCAGCTATACGGCGCTTCTGATTGGGAGAAGGCCAGGCGGCCCCACGGATAACCGCCCCAGGGCAGCCGATCACGCAGTGCTTCTTCCAGGACCCACAGGCAGGGCACGAGAACGGGCCACGCCCTCATTCGAGTGAGGGCAGCGGTGCCCGCACCGACCAGGCCGATCCATGCAGCGCAGTAGGCCGATAGCCCCAACCACGCCTCATCACCGATAACCCGCAACCAGGGCATCAGCAGCGCAAAGAAGACCAATCCTGAGACTCCACCGGCCACGATCCCTTCCCACAGACGTGCGCGCAGACATGCGAATGTCAGGAGAGCAACGCCCAGCACGGCAGCAGGCCACCAGCCCAGAGGCGGAAACGCCACGGCGAGCATGACACCTGAAATCGCACCAAGCACCGCACGCGCCCACCATCGACTCAGCACGACACATCCTCGAGCTGGCCGGAATCCCAACAGGTCTTACCGTCGATAATGGTGCGCAGAGCAAGCGCGCCAGGCTCGGGAAGTTCGCCGGATGGTGCCCAGATCGCCAGATGCGCGGCGGCCCCCACCTCGATATCGCCGGCGCTGTCCACGTGGGCAGCATGCCAGCCGGCGCGACTCTGTGAGCGAACAGCGTCATGAAATCCGATCCGTTGGGAGGGCGTCTGATGGTTCATCGCGGCCCTGATCGCAGCCCAGGGATCGAGAGGCGTCACGGGGGTATCAGAACCGAAGGCGACGCTCACCCCCGCGGCATGGAGATCGGCAATCGGATTGAGAAGGCGCGCTCGTTCGATTCCCAGTCGCGCTGCATACATGCCCTCGCGACCGCCCCAGCGCTCATCGAATACCGGCTGCATGCTGGCGATGAGTCCGAGTCTGGAGCACTGGCGAATACTCTCGGGTGTCAGCGACTCGGCATGCTCGATGCGATGCCGCCGTTGCTTCACTGCCTCCACGCCATGCTTCTCTGCCGCTTGGGCAAAGGCCCCGATGACAGCCTCGGTCGCCGCATCACCGATCGCATGGAATCCGGTCTGCTCCCCCGCTCTCACGCAGGCATCTACGTGAGAGATCAGCGACTCGACGTCGATGAACTCTCGTCCGCGGGAATCCGGCAGATCGCTGTACGGGTCGTGCAAGCAGGCAGTGTGGGAGCCGAAGGATCCGTCGACGAAGAGATCACCTCCCGTCCCGATTGCGCCGATGGCGCGGGCGGCTTCTAGGCCACCGAGCTGAGCAAGCTCACCCCAGTAGGCCAGCACTCGTACGCCATTGAGCTCACGAGCACGTGCGAGAAGTTGCGCGCAATCGGATGCACTGCTGATTACCGGCCCGGCCATCTCATGCACCGACACGATTCCGCATTGAGCCGCTCTGTCCAGGAAGGAGTCCTGCGCACGCGATCTCGTACCCTCGTCCAACGAGCCAAGAGCTCGCTCGCGAACCGCGTGATGAGCCTCCTCAGTAATCCATCCGGACTCAGCGAAACCACGCATGTCACGCAACTCGTCGATCTCAGTCAGAAGTGAACGGGAGACTAGAGCCGAATGAGCATCTACGCGAGTGAGGTACACGTGCGAACCTTCGCCCGCTGATTCAAGCTCGTCAGCGGTCGGAAGCGTGATATCCGCCCACACCGATTCATCCCAGCCATGGCCAATGATCAGTGAATGCGGATACTCATGAGACTGGTTCGCCACAGCATCAAGAAGGGCGCGAGCTGATGTGACGGTGGAGAGGTCGAGTCCGAGCAGCGTGAGCCCGGTGCTCGTCGCATGCACGTGACTGTCCACGAAGCCCGGTGTCACCAGTGCACCGTGCAGATGCGTGATCCGCGCCTGCGAAAGCGTGAGTGCGTCGGCCGCAGCATCAGTGCCGAGCCAGGCGATACGCCCCTCGTGCACCAGCACAGAGCCGGGCCCTAGTCCATGAGGCGTCACGATCATGCCTCCACGCAGGAGATGCGTCACGGACGCATCCGTCAGCCGATGATCTGAAGATGATGCGGACGGTGGTTCACCGGTTGCACCCCGGTCTCTGTGCAGATCACGATGTCCTCGATTCGAGCACCGAATCTACCCTCGAGATAGAAACCGGGTTCAATGCTGAAAGCCATGCCGGGCTCGATCGGCATGGGATTTCCCGAAACCAGGTAGGGCTCTTCGTGTGATTGCAGGCCGATTCCGTGGCCGATCCGATGGATGAAGAGTTCCCCGATACCCGCGTCATCCATTAGATCTCGCGCTACAGCGTCAATCGCCTCGCAGGTCATCCCCGGACGCACGCTTGCGACGGCCGCCTGTTGTGCTTCCAGAAGGATCGAGTACATCCGGAGGAAGTCGGGATCGGGCTCCCCCAACGCGTAGGTACGCGTGCTGTCGCTGCAATAGCCGTCGGGCATCGTGCCCCCGATGTCGATCACCACCGCATCACCCTCATGGATCACCCGGTCGGAGACGTCATGGTGGGGACTCGCGCCATTGGGCCCACTCGCCACGATCACGAAATCGACATGAGCGTGACCGGCCTCGAGAATCGCATCGTGGATATCCCTGCCCACTTCACGTTCCGTGCGTCCGGGACGCAGCATCTCGCTGACCCTTTCGTGCACTGAGTCGATCGCCGCCCCGGCAGCCATGAGGGCTGCCACTTCCTCAGCATCCTTGCGAATACGAAGGGGGCCCAGGAATGCACCAGCGGCCACTTGATCAACCCCGGGCATCGCGTGTCGGAAACGCAACACCTTTTCCGACCACATGTGGTCATCGAGTGCCACCGACCTCACGCCCGAAAGTCGCTCGGCCACGAGCGCGATGGGGTCATCGGTCTCACGCCATGTCACGAGTTCGAGTCCTAGGTCCTTGACGGGGGACGCCATCGCAGCCAATTCCTCGAGGGCGGGCACGACCATGATCGGTGCCGAGTCAGCAGGGACGACCAGGCAGGTGAGCCTCTCGAGTGGCTTGGCCTCATAGCCGACCAGATAGCGGAGATCCGCACCGGGCGTGACCAGCAATGCGCCTACTCCGGCGGATCGAATCGATGATGCCGCGGCCTGCAATCTCGTCTCAAAGCCCACGCCCTCAGCCTAGCCGTGGGATCATCGGGCGTGCTCGTACTGCTCGATACTGCATCTCTGTACTACCGCGCCTATTACGCCCTGCCGGAATCCTTGACCGCGCCCGATGGGCATCCGAACAATATGCTCCGCGGCTTTCTCTCCAGCCTGGCCAAGATGGTTGCTCAGCTCAAGCCAGATGCGCTCGCAGCCTGCTGGGATGACGATTGGCGCCCGCAATGGCGTGTGGACGCACTCCCGTCCTACAAGACCCATCGACTAGCAGAGAACTCCCCAACGGCCGAAGAGGTTCCCGACACCCTGTCCCCGCAGATTGATGGCCTGGCTCGAATCCTCGATGCCGCAGGGATCGCTCGCCCGGGTGCTGAGGGCTATGAGGCCGACGATGTCATCGCGACTCTTGCCTCCGCACATGTCGGTCACGTCACCGTCGTCACCGGAGATCGCGACATGGTCCAGTTGGTCAGCGAACGCGTACAGGTGCTGCTCACGGTGAACGGGGGCATGGAGAAGTGGCCACTGCTCACCCCCGAACTCGCTAATGAGAGGTTCGGGGTGAGTCCGGACACCTACGTCGATTTCGCCGCGCTCCGCGGGGATGCATCAGACGGCATCCCCGGCATCCCCGGCATCGGCCCGAAGACTGCATCGACATTGATTAATCACTTTGGCTCCCTTGATGCCGTTCTGTCAGCAGCATCCTCAGGCAACACCTCCAAGCCGCTCACCCCCAGGCTTGCGGGCTTGCTGGTCGAGCATGCGGATCAGGCGCGTCTGGCCAAGCTGGTGTCCACTGCTGCAATCGATGCGCCCGTCGACCGCACGGCGGTCACGATCCCTACCGAGCCGAGGGATCCGGCATCCCTCGCTGAACTGCTCGCGGAATGGGGGGTCGAGAAGCAGTTCGCCGACTTGGCTCGGCAGCTCGGCCTCACCCTGGGTTAGAGCTGCGAGGAGTACGAGACCACTCCCCTGTTGAGGAGGTCAGCGGCGATCATCGCTCGGTCGTGCACGGGATCCTCACGTGGGGTCGCCTGGGCGATCTGACCGAGAAGATCGATGGTCTGCCTAGTCCAGCGCACGAAATCCCCCGCTGTGATGTCAGTAGAGAGCAGCAACGTCTGCAAGCTCGCACCTGAAGCCCAGCGTTGCATCACCAGCGCGAATCCCGGATCCGGCTTCCGGGTGATGCTCAATTGATGCCGCCGCTCAACCTCGTGCAGGCTTTCCCACATTCGCAGCATCGTCGAGATGGTGCTGCCGGTGATTCCGCGTGGCAAGGCCACCGGTTCATCATCATCGAGCTTGCGCGACTCAAAGACCACCGCTGATGCAACCCCCGCCAGTTCGGCAGGCTCGAGGTCGCTCCAGATGCCGTCACGAATGCACTGCGCGGCGAGCAGATCGGACTCCGAGTACAGGCGGGTGAGTACGGTTGCGGCATCGGTGACCGTCATGTGGTCGCCTTTACCCTCAAGGTACCCAAGGTCGGTGAGCACTTCGCAGACTCGATCGAAGCGGCGGGCAACCGTGTTGGTACGACCGTTGATGCGCTGCTCGAGGTCGATCACCTCTCGGTGGGCTCGCATGAGTCGCTCCGCCCAACGGGCATGCGCCTCACGCTCATCGCAACCATGGCAAGGATGCTGACGTAGCTCGGCGCGCAATTCGGTGATCTCCGCATCCTCACCGGCACCTGCTTTTCGGTGCCGTTGCCCCGGAGGGAGGTCGCGCGTGGCATTCGCGAGCACCTGTGCGAGTTCGCGCCTCGCCTGAGCGTTACGGGCATTGAAGTTCTTGGGGATGCGCACCTGCAGGATCGCCTCGACCGGCGACGTGATCTCTACGCTCGAAATGCGGCGCACCTGTCGTTCGAGGGTCAAGACCATTGGCCGAGGCTCATCCGACGCGTGTCGCATGCCGGGATCGAGTACGAGAACCAGGCCAGCACGCCTACCGCCCGGCACCGAGATCACATCACCTGGCCGGAGCTTGCGCAATGAGTCGACAGCCGCATCCCGTCGGCGAGCGCTCGCATCTCGCGTCATGGTCTTCTCGCGCTGCGAGAGACGGTCGCGAAGTCGGGCGTATTCCTCGAAGTCACCGAGATGGCATGTCATCGATTCGCGGTAGCCCTGCATGGCCTCTTCGACCTTGCGCAATTGAGTCGCGAGGCCTACGACAGATCGGTCGGCTTGGAACTGGGCGAAGGAAGTCTCCAGGACCTCGCGGGCAGGTCGGTAACCCATACGCGACACCAGGTTGACCGCCATGTTGTAGGAAGGCTGAAACGAGGAGCGCAGTGGATAGGTTCGCGTCGAGGCAAGCCCGGCGAGGTTGACCGGATCAATGCCCTGATGCCAGAGCACGACCGCATGACCCTCGACGTCGATACCACGCCTTCCGGCCCGACCCGTCAGCTGCGTGTACTCACCCGGAGTGAGATCCACATGAGTCTCACCATTCCATTTCACGAGCTTCTCGAGAACCACGCTGCGCGCCGGCATATTGATTCCCAGCGCCAGGGTTTCAGTGGCGAACACCACCTTCAGGAGACCCTGCTGAAAGAGATGCTCGACCACCTCCTTGAACACCGGGAGCATGCCGGCGTGATGGGCCGCTATTCCTCGTTCGAGACCGTCAATCCATTCGTTGAATCCCAGTGCATCGAGATCCTCATCGGGCAGGGATCGAGTCATCTCCAGAACAATTGATCTGATCTGCACTTGATCATCGCGACGCACGAGGCGGAGACCTGCCGCAAGGCATTGACTGACTGCGTCATCGCAGCCCTTGCGACTGAAGAGAAAGTAGATTGCCGGGAGGAGTTCGGCTTGCTCGAGGCGCTCGATGACATCGGTACGCCACGGAATGTGACCACCACGCTGGCGACCTCCCCCGCGACCCTTCCCCAGCTTCGCGCGCTGGATCTCGTCTCGCGCGATACGGGTGAGCTCAGGGTTCACGATGGTCTGGTCGTCATCGACAAAGAGGTCATACATGCGATGCCCGGCAACCACGTGCTGCCAGAGCGGTACAGGCCGATGTTCTTCGACGATGATCTCGGTATCTCCGCGCACGGCTTCAAGCCACGCTCCGAATTCCTCCGCATTGCTCACCGTCGCAGAAAGAGCCGCAACGGTCACTGAGGCCGGGAGGTGAATGATGACCTCCTCCCATACCGCGCCGCGGAACCGATCAGCCAGATAGTGCACCTCGTCCATCACGACATAGCTCAGCTCGTTCAAGGTGCTGCTCTCCGCATAGAGCATGTTGCGAAGCACTTCGGTGGTCATCACGACGATCGGGGCTTCGCTATTGAGACTTGTATCGCCCGTCAGCAGGCCGATCTTCTCCGGTCCATGGCGATCGACCAGGTCGTGGAACTTCTGATTCGACAGCGCCTTGATGGGCGTCGTGTAGAAGCACTTGCGTCCTGCCGCAAGGGCAAGCTCGATCGCGAATTCACCGACGATGGTCTTACCGGCCCCGGTGGGCGCGGCAACTAGAACACTCCGACCTGATTCAAGGGCCTTGCAGGCCTCGATCTGGAATCCATCGAGTCCGAACTCATACGCCTCGGTGAACGAGGTGAGGAGGGTGTCACGCTCGGCATGCCGAGCCTTGGCCGCTGCATAGCGTTCCGCGGGTGAGGCCATGGCCACAGACTATTGGCCCGTGCTGGCGCGCACGTCTCCCCCACGCAGTGCAGCGCAGGTGACTAGTCGATGGGGGTAGCAGGAGGAAGTGGCGAAATCTCGTCATCGTCGAGTTCCGCGTAGTCGATCTCGCCTGCGGCCTTCCGTCGGCCTCGTCGGCGCCGATCATTGGCAAGGCAGACCACCACTGCGAGGGCCAGCAGCACGAGCACCGGGATGGCCAGGAGAAGCAGGTTGATCGGATCGCCCGTCGGGGTGGCAACGGCGGAGAAGAGGAAGGTGATCAAGATGATCCACCGCCACCACGAGAGCAACTTTCGCCCAGTGAGGATGCCTGCGAAATTGAGGGCCACCAGGATGAGCGGAGCAAGGAATCCCGCGCCGAAGATCAGGATCATCCGGATGAAGAAGCTGAGATACTTATCGACGGAGACGATGTTCTCGACGTTTTCGGGCGTGAAACCGAACAGAATCTGAAGTCCGTAAGGCAAAACCTTGTAGGCAAGCAAGACTCCTGCTGCGAAGAGCGGCACAGCCACGGCGACGAACGCAACCGCCCAGCGCTTCTCGTGACGATGCAGGCCCGGAGTGATGAAGCGCCACAGCTGATACAGCCAGATCGGCGAACTGACGACTAGCCCTGCCACCGTAGCGATCTGCAGCTGCAGCACGAATGGATCAGCTACGCCGGTCAGTGCCAGAGTGACCTCATGCCCTTGGGCACGAGCTTCCTCGATCACGCTGTTGAAGGGCGCGCTCAGCCAGGCGAAGATGCGGTCGTAGTAGATCCATCCGGCCACCATCCCCACCGCGATGGCAAGTGCGGATTTCACCAGCCGCGAGCGCAGCTCACGTAGATGTCCGGTCAGCGGCATGGCCGCCGTGGGATTGCTTCGGGTCAAGAAGGCCTAGGCCTCAGTGCGGTCGACCGGGGCTTCGGCCGGCTTTGCCGGTGCATCGGAGGCAACCGGAGCGTCGGTGGCATCGTCGGTGTTGAGGCCCTTTGTCTCCGACTTCAGGATGCGCAGGGACCTGCCGAGTCCGCGAGCCGCCTCGGGCAGCTTCTTGCCACCGAACAGGAGCAGGACGATGATCAGGATGGCGGGGATTTCCCAGCCTCGCAGCTGACTGAACATGGGTGACCTCTCCTTGGCGAACCGGCTAGGCCCCAGCGTACGCCCTGAGGGCTGACGCGGCGGCATCAGTCACAACCGTGCGCAACGACGAGGGCTCGAGGACCTCGACCTGGCCGGCTCTGCTGAGCACCAGTCGGGTCAGCCAGCGAGGATCGACGACATCGAGCTCCACTCGAAGACGACCGTCCGGCTCGGTCCCGACGCCTCGGCCACCGAGGACATCGACGATCCATGCGGAGCCAGGACTGACGGCCACGAGAGCCACTGACGGTTCGGGTGCCTCCACGTCGGTCTCCGGCTCATCCACCCGGCCCGTCGCTGGCACCACCTTGAGGATCCGATCGAGTCGGAAGGTGCGCTGAGCCCCCGCACGATGGCAGTAGCCCTCGAGATAGGCGTTTCCATCGCTCAGAATCACCTGGCGCGGGCTTATGCGACGCTCGGTCACCACGTCACTGGTACCTGATGCGTAGGTGATCTCGAGGTCTGCTCCGAGGTTGATTGCCGTGGCAACAGCCGCCGAGATGGCATCATCGACCTGGGTCCTCACGGTGATGTCAGGGGCAGAGTCCGGCAGATCGACGGCATGCATGAGCTTGGCGGACGCAGAGATGATGGCGGCTCGATCGTGAGCACCGGGTACCTGCTCCAGCAGTCGCAGGCCCAGAAGTAGGGACGTGGCTTCTTCGACGCCCAACCTCAGCGGGCGATCAAGGGTGAGGGGATCTATGACATGGATTCGCCCGTCATCCCAGAAGTCGATATCGACGAGCTGATCGGGGCCGTAACCGGGGAGTCCGCAGACCACGAGAAGCCATAGGTCCTTCTCGAGCTGTTCGGGTGAGACCTCGAAGTGACGGGCCGCTTCGTCGATGCTGACCCCATCATGCGCGGTGAGCCACGGGACCAACGCCAGCATCCGAGACAGTCGTTCTGCGGATGTGCTGGCACTCATGACCGCACCCCAGCGTGAGCTTCGCGGATACCGGTCAAGGCCCCAATCACGTCGTTCCTGAGATCCTCGGGCTCGATGCCTACAACGCCGTCACCCGAGAACAGGATGTCTGAGATAAGCATCGAACGATCAACCCCGTTGATACAGAGTTCCCCCTCAATGTCGAAGGGCAGCTCAGTCTCGGACATGCGACGCAGACGAGCTGCCGCTCCGGCCCGCACTCGAATTCGGGCGTCAGCCCGGTCCACGGATCGTGCTGCCGGATCGATGAAGCCACGCAGATCTATACCCCGAGGCGCCGGGACGGATATTGACCCGGCGGACTTCGGCGCGGTGGTCATTCGCGACAGGCGAAAGGATCGAACTGCATCTCGCCCACGATCGTGCCCGACGAGATACCAGCCGCCCTCCTGGGCAACGACGCCCCAGGGGTCGACGTGACGGACGGAAGCCTCCGATGCCTGGGGCGATTGGTATTCGAAGGTCACGGAGGCTCGAGCTCGCAGCAGGGACATCAGCGGAAGAAGGTGCGTCTCACCATCATTGATGCGGGCCACGAAACTCTCGAACGCGGCAGGTGTGGAGTGTGCCAGTGGATCAGACTCGAGTTTGCGCAATCCTGCGAGCGCACTGGACTTCACGAGGGCGTTCTGCCAGGCAGAGGCCGCGAGAGAAAGGGCGGAGCGCTCCGCGGCATCAAAGGAGATCTCCGGAAGCGCGTAATCGTCACGGTCGATGGTGTAGCCCGCGACATCGCCATTCACATCGAGCACCGTGCGAATGGGTATGCCCAGCCCGCGAAGTTCATCCTTGTCGCGCTCGAACATGCGCTCGAAGGCAGCCTGACCAGCCGAGGGGTCGTATCCGGGAATAGCCGCCGCAATGGACGCACGAGAGACCGGCTGGTCTGAGCCCATGAGGGCGAAGACCAGATTGAGAAGTCGCTCCGTTCGGTCAATCCGCGGTGCCGCCATTGGTGACAGTTAGCCGACGTTCAGTAGGTCGATGACGAAGACCAGGGTGCGACCGGAGAGACGATGGCCACTGCCGGCCTCGCCATACGCCAGTGCGGGCGGGATCACGAGCTGGCGACGGCCGCCGACTCGCATTCCAGGAATACCTTCCTGCCAGCCTGCGATGAGCCCGGCGAGAGGGAACGTGATCGACTCACCGCGATCCCAGGAAGCGTCGAACTGCTCCCCCGTCTCGAAGTCGACTCCCACATAGTGCACGTCGACACGGGCGCCGGCCACCGCCTCGGCACCGTCTCCGACGACGATGTCGGTGATGACCAGCTCAGTCGGGGCCGGACCTTCGATGAAGTCAATCTCGGGCTTGGTGCTCATGACACTCCTTGATGTGCTCGTGGTGGTGGGAACTTCAGGGACTGACGGCAATCAGGATGCGACGACATCCTTCAGCGTGATGACGAAAACGAGGGTCTCGTCGGGCTCGATACCCGAGCCGCCGGGCGGATTGGGCCCGTATCCCAGGGCGCCCGGGATCACCAGGAGTCGAGTCTCGCCGACCTTCATCCCCGGGAGACCGTCCTGCCAGCCCTGGATGAGCCCGTCCAGCGGGAAGGTGGCGGGTTCGCCGCGTACCCAGGAGGAGTCGAAGATCGTCTGTGACGACAGGCCAATGCCGCAGTAGTCGACCGTCAGGGTGTCGCCCGCCTTGGCTGCGGCGCCATCGCCGGGCGCGACCTCCAGCGAGCCCAACTCCGTGACAGGTGCAGCGCCGTCGGCGATGGTCACCAGCGGTGCCTTGGTGCCATCGGCGACCACGGTGACCCCGTCGAGTGTGGGCCCTGCGGGGATCGAGGTCACGGCCACCGGTGGCCCCTGAACCGCGCAGTCGGTGGTCTTCCCGCCACCTGCCTGCGCAGATCCCCCGGACGACGAGGATCCGCCTGAGCCACCGGAGCAGGCGGCGAGTGCGAGGACAGGCAGGAGGACGAGGGCAATCAGCGACTTCTTCACCCCGTGAGCCTACCCAGCGGGTCGGTCGAGTGCGTCGATGAGCCTGTCGACACGCTCGTCGACACTGACGAAGGGATCCGAGCATGACACCGACTGCTGCGGGGCGTCATTGATCTTCAGCAGTCCCCAGTCGACGGTGAAATCCCTGACGCTGGCAGAGGCGTGCCGCACGAAATTGCCGCGCAGACGAGCGCGTGTGGTCTGTGGTGGCGAACTCATGGCCAGGCGCACCTCCTGGCCGGTGACAAGCATCCTGGCGAGCCCTCGACGTTCGAGAACGGGGAAGATTCCGCGGTCGGGCTTGATGTCGTGGAAGGCGAGGTCCAGCTGCGCGATTCGCGGCGATTCCCACGTGAGCGATTGGCCATCGAGGTATCGGGTGAGAAGTCGGTACTTGATCACCCAGTCAAGTTCCGTCTCGACACGCGCGAGGTCACCGGTCTCGATCGCCTGCCACCCGCGTTCCCATAGCTCAAGAGTCCAGGCGTGATCGGGATTATCGACATCGTCGCTTGCCATCCACCATCGGCGGCAGAGCTCGAGATATTCCCCCTGCAGATCGAGTGCCGACATGCGACGGCCGTCGGCGAGCGTTATCGGTGTGCGGCCGGAGATGTCGTGACTGATCTCGCGAATCGCGCGGATCGGGTTTTCCAGGGCGAGATGACTCATCGACACACCCGCCTCGAGCGCACTCAGGATCAGGTGACCCATCCCGACCTTCAGTCGCGTGGTGACCTGACTCATGTTCGAGTCACCGACGATTACGTGCAGCCTGCGATACAGATCAGCATCGGCATGCGGCTCATCACGGGTGTTGATGATCGGACGCGAACGTGTCGTCGAGCTCGCCGTGCCCTCCCACATGTGATCTGCCCGCTGACTCAAGCAGAACGTTGCACCCTCCGGCTGAGGAAGTACCTTGCCGGCACCTGTGAGCAACTGCCGCGAGACGAGGAAGGAAATGAACTGATCCGTCAGGGCAACAAAGTCACTGCGCCTGTCGACCAAGTAGTTCTCATGGCACCCGTAACTGTTGCCCGCTGAATCCGTGTTGTTCCGGAAGAGATAGATATCGCCATCGATACCCTCCTCGCGCAGCCGAACCTCCGCAAGATCAGCCAACTCCTGCACGATGAGCTTGCCCGCTTCATCCTGCGCCACGAGGTCATGCATGCTGTCGCATTCGGCGGTCGCGTATTCCGGATGACTGCCGACGTCGAGGTAGAGGCGACCACCGTTCTCCAGGAACATGTTGCTACTGCCACCGCGACTGACAACCGAGCGGAAGAGATAGCGGGCCACCTCATCGGGGCTGAGCTTGCGCTGACCCTTGAAGGAGCAAGTGATGCCGTACTCGGTCTCGAGACCGAAGATGCGGCGCTTCATGACGGGCTCAGGAAGCTCCGGTCGGGGCTCACTGGCCACCCTTCTGAACGAAGGACTTCACGAACGCCTCGGCGTTGTCCTCGAGCAGGCTGTCGATCTCATCGAGTAGGTCATCGACCCCGGAGGTCGATACCTGGGGGCCGCTCGGCAGACTCGAAACACCCTCGTCATGGTGATCGCGAGAGGCTCCGGTCGATGACATCCCTTGCTGAGGCATGTCTCCAGGCTAGTACTGCTCAGCCGAGAGCGCCTCGAGAAGTTCCGCGGCTGTGGGATTCGAGTCGAGCAATGCGCCGACGTGCTCCCGAGTGCCTCGAAGAGGATCGGGGGTCGGCACTCGCACCAGGTTCTCGAGACCTGGAATGTCAAAGACGAGCGAGTCCCAGGATGCGGCTGCGATGACATCCGGAAATCTGCGCACGCATTCACCTCGAAAGTACGCCCGGGTCGAGTACGGCGCAGATATCTGGGCCTTCGCCACCTCGTCGTCGGTGAACACTCTCTCGAGCCTGCCTCGCTGCTCTAGTCGACGGGCGAGGCCCTTGTCGGCACGAATATCCGAGTATTGAAGGTCGACCAGCTGCAGCGCAGGGGCGTCCCAGCTGAGGTTGTCACGACTGCGAAATCCCTCGAGGAGTTGGAGCTTTGCCACCCAGTCCAGCACTCCCCCGCAGTCCATCGGATCTCCGGAGAGTGACGTCACCACGAACTCCCACAGGCGCAGGATCTCCAGGGTCTGCGGATCTGGGTCACTGCCGACCCAGGCTGACGCACGTTCGAAGAAGTGCTGCTGAACCTCGAGCGCAGTCATTCGCCGTCCACCGCTGAGCCTGATGAGGTGAGCCAGGCTCGGATCATGACTCACCCGATGCATCTCGGCGACCGGGTCATCCATGGTGAGATCGTCATCGCGCAGGAAGCCGCCCTCGATCATTCCCAGCACCAGGGAGGCCGACCCCAGTTTCAGCAGGGTCGCCGTGTCGCTCAGGTTGGCATCGCCGGTGATGACATGCAGACGCCGCCACCTCTCGGGATCAGCATGGGGCTCATCACGCGTATTGATGATCGGGCGGCGAACGGTGGTCTCCAGGCCGACCTCTGCCTCGAAGAAGTCGGCACGCTGACTGATCTGGAATTCAAGCGTGCGACCCTCCTGCCCCTTACCGACGCGACCGGTACCCGTGAATATCTGACGCGAGACGAGAAAGGGCGTGAAGAGCCGCACGATCTCCGCAAAGGGAGTGAGCCGAGACACGAGGTAGTTCTCGTGGCACCCATATGAGGCGCCCTTGTTGTCGGTGTTGTTTTTGTACAGGGTGATAGGCGGCACACCGGGGATGCAAGCAGCGAGGTCGGCGGCCTCGGCCATGATCATCATGCCCGCCCGATCATGCAGCGTCGCTTCGCGCGGGGTGAGGCACTCGGGGGCCGAATACTCCGGATGAGCATGATCCACGTACAGCCGAGCGCCATTGGAGAGCACGACATTGGCAGCGCCCGGATCCTCGTCAGTGAGCTGGCTCGGATCGGCATCCGCGCGGCTCATGTCGAATCCGCGCGCATCGCGCAGGGGCGACTCAGGAAGGTAGTCCCAAAAGGCGCGCCGCGCGCCCTCTGGTAGATGGCGCTGCGCATAGGCATTCACGACCAGACCCGAGGCCTGCATGGCGGTGATTGCAGGGTCCGAAGGAACGCTAATGCCGTACTCGGTCTCGATTCCCATCACTCGATGGACGCCTCGGGCCTCCATGCCTAGAGGTAGCTGCCTGTGGATCCGATGTCGGAGATCGAACGCCCCGAGTCCGAGCCATCAGCCTCGTGCACCAGCGTGCGGATGTAGACGATGCGCTCGCCCTTCTTCCCCGACACGCGCGCCCAGTCATCAGGGTTGGTGGTGTTCGGGAGGTCCTCATTCTCGCGGAATTCGTCCAGGCATGCCGCGAGCACGTGCTGAGCACGAATGCCCTTCCCGTGGCCCGCGATGAATTCCTTGATAGCCGACTTCTTCGCGCGGGCCATGATGTTCTCGATCATGGCGCCTGAGCTGAAGTCGCGGAAATAGAGAACCTCGCGCTCGCCGTTGACATAGGTCACTTCGAGGAATCGATTCTCGGGCGCAGCTGAGTACATGAGTGCGACAGCTGCTTCGATCATCGCATCGCAGGCGGCCTGGGGGCTGCCATGCATCGCGAGCTCATCCGGATGCAGCGGCAGGTTGGCCGTGAGGTACTTCGCGAAGATCTCGCGTGCGGCTGCGGCGTCCGGACGATCGATCTTGATCTTCACGTCAAGGCGGCCGGGTCGCAGAATTGCGGGATCGATCATGTCCTCGCGATTCGAGGCGCCGATGACGATCACATTCTCGAGCCCCTCGACGCCGTCGATCTCGCTCAGAAGCTGCGGGACGATCGTGTTCTCGACATCGCTGGAGACTCCCGTTCCTCGGGTACGGAAGAGTGAGTCCATCTCGTCGAAGAACACGATGACTGGCATGCCTTCGCTGGCCTTCTCGCGTGCACGCTCGAAGATGAGCCGGATGTGTCGCTCAGTTTCGCCCACGTACTTGTTCAAGAGCTCCGGACCCTTGATATTCAGGAAGAACGAGCGTGCTTGGCCCTCGCCGGTTCGCTCTGCGATGCGCACGGCCAGGGAATTAGCGACGGCCTTCGCGATGAGAGTCTTTCCGCATCCCGGCGGACCGTAGAGAAGGATCCCCTTCGGTGCCGCGAGTGCATGCTCCGCAAACAGCTCACGATGCAGGAAGGGTAGTTCGACGGCATCGCGAATCTGCTCGATCTGCGCTCCGAGGCCGCCGATGTCCTCGTAGCGAATATCGGGGACTTCCTCCAGGACGAGTTCCTCGACATCGGACTTCGGAACGCGTTCCAAGACGAAGCCCGCCTTCGAGTCGAGAAGAAGGGAATCCCCCGCACGCAAGTGAACATCCGACAGTGAAGCGGCAATTCGCACGATGCGCTCCTCATCGGTTCGCCCCCGCACGAGGGCGCGCTGCCCGTCGGCCAGGACTTCCTTGAGCGTGACGATCTCCCCGGAGCCCTCGTATCCCGCAGCCTCGATGAGGTTCATGGACTCATTCAGCAGGACATCCTGACCGGCACCAAGATCGGCAAGGTCGATGGACGGACTCGGGAATACCCGGTACTTGCGACCATTACTCAGTACATCAGCACTGCCGTCGAGGTGTGCTTCGAGGAATGTTCCGTAGCCACTCGGAGGCTCATTGAGCCTGGCGACATCCGCCTTGAGAGACAGAATCTGCTCGCGCGCTTCGCGGAGGGTGGTGGTGAGCCGCTCGTTCTGCTCAGTGAGTGCCGCGAGCTGGGCACGCGATGCCGGCATGGCCGCATCAGCGGTGTTGTCGGGCATTCGGCCTCCTTGAGTCGCCTATGACTCTAGGCCAGGTGACGTCTCTTCGCCTCGTGGCTCGGCTCCCGGTCCGGAGTAATCCTCGCCGTAGGCGCCTGGTGCCGGACGGCGTCGACGCACAGGCAACACGGCTCCTGGCGCGAGACGGCGCATCGTGATCAGGAAGCCAGTGTGACCGTTCATGCGGTGGTCGGGGCGTACCGATAACCCCTCGAGATGCCAGGTGCGCACCATCGACTCCTCGGCGCGCGGCTCAGTCCACACGCCCATGACTCGGGCGGTCTCGACAGTCTTGGACATCTGAGTCGCGGTCGCCACGTAGATGACGATGACTCCTCCAGGTGCCAACGCGGCCGCGGCGGCCTCTAGGCAGTCCCAGGGTGCGAGCATGTCCAGGACGACCGCATCGATATCGCGATCACTCAGCTCGTGTGCCAGGTCACCGACGGTCACAGTCCAATTCGACGGGCGCATGCCGAACCACTGCTCCACGTTCTTCTGGGCAATGGTGGCAAAGTCGTCGCGTCGCTCGAAGCTATGCAGCATGCCGTCGTCGCCGATGGCACGCAGCAAGGAGCACGAGAGTGCGCCGGAGCCGACGCCGGCTTCGACCACGCGCGAACCGGGATGAAGATTCGCCAGGCCCACGATTCGCGCTGCATCCTTCGGGTAGACGACAGCGGCACCACGCGGCATGGACAGAACGAAGTCGTCGAGCAGAGGGCGCAGGACGAGGTACGAGCTCCCGTTCGAGGATGCGATCACTGAACCATCGGGTGTGCCGATGATGTCGTCGTGCGGCAGCTGCCCGCGATGGGTATGGAATACCTTGCCGGGAACGAGCGTGATGGTGTGCAGCTTGCCCTTGGGATCGGTGAGCTGAACGAGATCTCCAGCCTCGAATGAGCCCCGGCGGCGCGCCTGCGACATCGATGTCATTGCGCCAACATTACTGGCCACCCCTGCCCCTAGGCTGACCGCATGAGTGCCGAGGATTTTCCGCGTTCGCTGTCGGCCTCCCGGATCGGCGACTTCACCACCTGTCCTCTGCTCTATCGATTCCGCACGATTGATCGCCTTCCCGAAGCGCCTGCCCCCGCAGCGATCATGGGCACGCTGATGCATACCGCACTGGAGGATCTCTTCGACCTTCCCGCGATCGACCGCACTCCTCAGGCCGCCCATGAACTGTTCGAGATGGCCTGGGGTGAACTGCAGGATTCGGATGCCGAGGCGGCTGCGGCCGTCGTGGATCGGATCGGCAGCGCACCGGACCTCATCGAGTCATATTTCGCCATCGAGGATCCCGTGCGTCTCGAGCCGCACGCACGCGAGTTCGGATTCGAGACTCCCCTCACCCCCACGTTCAACATTCGCGGATACGTCGATCGCGTAGACAAAGCTCCTGACGGCCGAATTCGTATCGTCGACTACAAGACGGGTAAGGCTCCGAGGCCGCAGTATCAGGACAAGCCGATGTTCCAGATGCGCTTCTATGCACTCGCCTGGTGGCGCATTCACGAAGTGGTACCGGCGATGCTCCAACTGCTGTTCCTGGGAAATCGCGAGATCCTGCGATATCAGCCGACCGAGTCGGACTTGATCGCGACGGAGCGACGCGTGCTCGCAGTGCGCGATGCCATTGCGCAGTCAGCGGCATCCGGCGAGTTCACGCCCACGCCCTCGAAGCTCTGCGATTGGTGTGATCACCAGGCCATCTGCCCGGCCAAGGGTGGCACTCCTCCGCCCATTCCGCCTCGCGATCTATGGCTCGAGAAGACGCCATTTACCAAGCGCTGATCAGCCCGCGTTGAAGTACGAGCTCACAACGCAAGGGCCTCAGCCCGCGTTGAAATACTTTGCCTCGGGGTGATGCGCAATG
>JACCDO011602540.1_pt1 | contig 23948 bp, 26 predicted proteins | sample 7446101 | NCBI WGS metagenome assembly JACCDO01 (sample SAMN15323440, study PRJNA562643) | freshwater metagenome | isolation source: river surface water | place: USA:Blue River Watershed | collected 2017-08-16
TCATCTACACAATTCCAAAAATATCGTCAATAAAGTTACTACTCAACTTTGAGTTTGCCAGCAGTTGCAAGTTCCGTAGCGATGGCATCTTCTCGTTTAAGCAGAACACTGAAAGCGTTTGTCGGTCCAGGCCGTGCGACGCTTGCAACGTTGAGCAATTGTTCTTTTATGGTTGGATCTTGTAAGACCTTAAAAAGCGCCTCGCCAAGCTGCTTGACCGTTGCCTCAGGCGTTTTCGCGGGAGCTAGCAGTCCGAGCGTTGTGCTGATATCTAAGGTGGGCAGTCCGACTTCTTTCGTGCTTGGTGTGTCGGGCAAGAGGGGATCACGTTCTGGCCCCAGCAAACTGATTGCCGTCATGCGACCGCCTTTTATGTGAGCAACGGAGCTTGACAGTTGATCAACCATTGCGTCAATTTGACCGCCTAACAAATCAATAATTGCGGGACCTGAACCTTTGTACGTGACAACGTTCAAGTCTAGTTTCGCAATCGATTGCAGCTGCATAATCGCGACATGATTCGTGGTGCCTATGCCCGAGTTACCGATATTGACCTTGCCCGGGTTGGCGCGCGCATAGCTAAGAAAGCTGGCCATATCTTTAAAGTTGGGGTTTCCCGCTCTGGTTGTAAACACCAGTGCGGTGGAAGAGATCAGCCCGATACTTTCAAAACTATTGATCGTATAGGTGGTTGAAACCATCTTGGGGACGATCACCAGAGGGTTTGGTGTGGTGATCAGTAGCGTGCTGCCATCTGGCTGCGCGCGCGCAACTTCGGCAGCGGCGACGGACCCTCCGCCACCCGGACGGTTTTGCACGACGATCGTTTGCCCGAGTTGCTTCGACAAGGCGGGAGCAATGATGCGCGCCACAATGTCGATATTGCCACCCGCAGCAAAGGGGACGAGCATAGTGATGGGCTTTGACGGTGTTTGCGCCATCACAGGCGCACAAGCTGCGAGCGCAGTTAACGCGAGCGCTTGCAGAGTTCTTCGACGCAGCATAGTGTTCCCCTTGTTGTTTTAGTTGCGGTATGAAGTGTCGGTACGATCAAGTTTGCGCAAGAGTGCGGTCCACTCCATGACGCCATAAGGGCGGCGTGTGCCAGGCTGATAATTGTTCCAAGTTTCGTCGAGTACTTTTTGTGAAACTTTAGATAACGGCGTGTTGCAGGACATCGCGCCAATCTGAGCACGACACGAAAGTTCTAGACGGTGCATCCAGTTAAACGCTTCACCGATCGTGCGACCAACAGTCAGTGCGCCGTGATTACGCAGGATCATCGCTTCGCTGTTGCCGAGGTCTCGCACGAGCGATTCTTGCTCTGCTTCATCAAGCACGACGCCTTCGTAATTGTGATAGCTAATTTTCAGAAAGCGCATCGCGGTTTGCGTAAGGGGGAGTAGGCCGCACTCGAGAGACGACACAGCCATTGAGGCCCAGCTGTGTGTGTGGATCACGCAGCCTACGTCAGGGCGACCGTGGTGAACCGCACTGTGAATCACCGCGCCAGCTTTGTTGACGCCGTAATTGAGATCGCCGAAATCGGGCTTGCTCAAGATGTTGCCGTGGTGATCGACTTTGAGCAGGCTAGATGCTGTGATCTCTTCGTACATCATGCCGTAGGCATTAATAAGATACGTGCCTTCTTCACCTGGCACACGTGCCGAGATGTGGTTGGCGATCATGTCGGCCATGCCGTACATTTCGACTAAGCGATAGCAAGCAGCCAGATTGACTCGTGTCTCCCACTCGGCATCGGATACCTTGCCTTTCAGTGATGGAATATTTAAAACGCCTTCTTTTGCCATGATTGCTTGCCCCTTTGTCTTTTGGTGTTTATGCTTAGGCCGCATTTGGCCTTGTGTACTTGAACCGGATAATATCGGTAGAACGCTTATTGTGCCGTAATTTAATCCTAAGAGCCCCGAGATTTCTGATGAAAAAAGCACCCTTAATACTCCTGTGCGGCGTGGCGTTCGTCAACCTCGCGGGTTGCCAGGGAAGCGCCGTCTACTACCACCGAGATCCGGCACGTCAGATTGTCGTATTGGATAAGCGAGAGGTGAGCGTCGTGCCGCTTGGCAATGGTCGTTGGGAGGCCTTCGGGGGTAAACAAGGCGGTACATCGGCGCAAGATCTAGAGAAACAGAAAGCCCGGCAAATTGAGGCGATCGAAAAAGTTACCGGGTGCCGTGTTGTCTCAACGGAGTTTCCGCCCGATAACAATGAACGCAAGTTATTGATCCATGCTGCGGTGGCATGTGAGCCACCCGCTAAGCGTTAGGGTCGTCCTATACCTGTCTTAGCCTCGACCATGCGAGCCATGTGTGTCGCCGTTGGCGAGGAAGTTTCAGTCGCTAACCCTTTTGCAGCGCCAAGGCGATCGCGATCTTCGCGGTTTTGACTGATTTTCCATTTCGCCTGAACGCTGCTGATCGTTAGCTCGATCGCGACGATTGCCGCCAGCATTTTGTCGATATACCCCGCCGGGGCGTCCAAGACGCCCCAAGGCGCGGGGCGACCTGTTTCCATCGCTGCTGTGAGTTGATCAACAACTTCTAGTTTGGTTTGCGGGTCGTGAGAGATCGTGAGTTTGCCGTAGACATGGACGACCGCATAGTTGTAGGTCGGGACGACCTCGTGGTGCACTTGCTTGGAGGGATACCAATTCGGCGAAATATAAGCATGAGGCCCTTGAAAAATCACTAAGGACTCTGACGATGTCTGGGCGTGTTCCCAAACCGGATTGTTTTTCGCCACATGCCCAATCAGTTTGCCGCCTGATGTCGGATCCCCATGTAATAGAAATGGAATGTGATCCGCTTGGAGTAAGCCGTCTTGCGTGGTGACAAGGGCGCCGAGGGGAAAGTGCTGAATCAGTGCCGAGACAACGCTTAGGTCGCCCTGCTCAAAATGTTTTGGGTTGTACATGCCAGGACTCCAAAAAGCGTATCGCAGATCTAAGAAATCGGTGTATATATCTTACCGTGTGTTCACTCACCACAATCCAAGATTGTTCCAACACAAGGTTTATTTATGTCACAGTTACCACTCGGCTTATTTGCAGCCACTCGCGCAATTGCTGCGGGCACTCTCGCGCCTCAAGATTACGTTAAGCAGTGCTACGCCCGTGCAGAAGATATAGAGCCCTGGCTGCATGCCTTTGTGTCGCGTAATACGCTTGAAGATTTGTTGTCACAAACCGGCGATGGAGAGTGGGCTGGTATTCCCGTAGGCGTAAAAGATTTGGTGGCGACCCAAGACTTACCAACCACGAATGGCTCGCCGATCTACGCGGATCAAATGTTAGGCCACGATGCCCCGATTGTTTCCAAGATTCGACAGCTTGGAGGCTTAGTGTTTGGCAAGACGGTGACGACTGAGTTTGCATTTCGGCAGCCAGGTCCAACGGTAAATTTCTGGAATCGTGCGCATACACCGGGCGGCTCCTCAAGCGGTTCTGCTGCCGCTGTTGCTGCAGGCATCGTGCCGATTGCGCTTGGTACTCAGACGGTCGGTTCAGTTATTCGACCCGCCGCGTTCTGTGGAGTCGTTGGCTTAAAAGCTAGCTATGGTGCGATTCCGCGCGCAGGTGTCTTCCCACTGTCAGGCTCTCTTGATCACGTTGGCTTCTTAGCACGATCGGTCAATGACGTCGCCTATGCATTTAATACGCTGCGCAATCGCTTGGTCGAGGAATCCGATGCGATTGTTCTGCCCGCGGTCCCAATGGATGCAAAGACCGGTCTGGCGCCTAGCAATCCTCCGCGCCTTGCATGGTTGAAGACGCCATTTGATGATCTAGTGACCGCCGAACAAAAAGAAGCGATGTCCCAAGCTGTCGCCGCCATGCGTAAGAGCGGCGCAGTCGTCGAAGAATTCTCATTGCCTGATGCGTATTGGCGTGGAATTGAGATGTTGCAATGCCTGCTCGAGTGCGAGGCGGGAGTGATCCACGCGGACCACTTCAAGCACCATGCTGCCCTACTCTGCGAGTCGATTACTGATCTCGTTAAAAAAGGCAAGCACCGAACAGCATATGAGTACATTGAAGTACGTGCGACACAACGCGCCTTGCGTCACGACATGATGAATCAGCTTAAAGGTTTTGATGCTGTGTTGACAATCCCAGCGACCGGCGCCGCACCCGAGGGCTTAGGCTTCACGGGCGACCCTGTATTTTGCGCCCTGTGGAGCTTCTTGGGCTTGCCTGCAATTACGCTACCTATCGCGCGCTCCCCCAAGGGATTGCCTATTGGGTTGCAACTCGTTGCGCCCTATAAGCAAGATGCGCATTTGATGCGCGTCGCACGATGGGCAGAACTTAGTTTGCCAGCGGTAGCGGCTTAACCACCGCTGATCGCATCTCCATATGGAGACATGATTTCGGTGCAGCCCATGTTCAGTTCGCCGTCCCGCATGACACCTGCGGGGCAGGCGAATGCATAGGGATAGACGTTACGTCGCGTAGCCGTGACTGGAAACAGCTTCTCCAATGCTGCGAGTACCTCAGCAGAAAGATGTTGGTCTGCGGTGACTTTGCCGACGCCACTGACGTCGATGCGTGGGGTGTGGAAAGCCTCTTCTAGGCTCAAGCCATGGTCCATGATGAAGGAGCTTAATTGCATCACTGCACCGAGAATCTTGCGGCCGCCGGATGCTCCGATTGCAAAGCGTCTTCCCGTCGCATCCTCGCCAATGACTGGGTTGTAGTTTGCGAGACAGCGTTTGTTGGGTGCTAATGAGTTCGGCTTACCAGGCTCTGGATCAAACCACATGATGCCGTTATTCAACAGTAAGCCTGTCGAAGGAGATACGACGCGCGAACCAAAAATAGAGAGAAGCGTTTGTGTGACTGCGCACATGTTGCCGTGGCGGTCGACAACGCTGAAATGCGTCGTGGAACCCGGCGCTTTGGGAGATTCATGGTCGCCCATATTTTCAAAGCGCAACTTAAACGCGGCGTCGAGTGCACGCGCGAAGGCAGCATATGTTGGAGCGCCTGGGGTGCCTTTTGACGGAGTGAGCTCGCGCGCGAGCAATTCCAATGCTTTTCCAAAGGTAGGGCCACCGGTCAGGCCAGGCGTGGCAAACACCCGCCCCCCGCGGTAGTTGATCGTGAGGGGCTCAAGCAGCTCGGCCTGATACTCGGCGAGGTCCTGCATACTCAGGCAGCCGCCTTTTGCGCGAATATCTTTGACAAGTTGTGCGGCGATGTCTCCTTGATAAAACGCTTTTGCTCCGACCTCTGCAATCTGTGTGAGTGTTTGTGCAAAAGCTTTTTGATTCAGATGACGTTCATTTAATGAGGTCCATTCGCCAGCGATGGGCCAATGACCTTGCTCTAAAAACATAGCAGCTGTGTCGGGGTCTTTGCTTAAGACACGCGCATTGGCAGCCGTGACAAGTGTGGTGTACCAGTCGACTAGTAGGCCTTCGTCGGCGAGTCCGGCAGCGGGCATCACCAAATCTTTCCAGGGCATGCGGCCAAAGTGTTGGTGTGCAAGATCCATTCCTGCAACAACACCGGGCACGGCGACAGCGGTTGCACCCATGACGTTACGGTCATCGACAACAGATGGCCACGGGAAGAGATCCGAGGACTTTCCTGCACCACTTAGCGGATAGTCTGCAGGATTCAGTTCGCGAGGAGAACGGCAACCAAAGTTGACGACGCGGGCTTTACCTTCACCTGCGCGCCACAACACCATAGCCCCTCCTGCAGCGGGCCCGCTCATCCAGGGCTCCACGACACCGATTGCGAAGGAGGTCGCTATTGCTGCATCGACAGCATCACCTCCCGCGTCTAACACCGCAGCACCGACCTCGGCCGCGCGGCGATGCTGTGCAGCAACGACACCGCCTTTTGTCGCGATAACCGTCTTGCGAATTGTTTGTGTGCTTGAAAAGTTTTCTGTCATGGCAAAGCCTTTTGAGCGCTTAAGTGTTTGCTGCAAACCACTCAAGCAGTGTTGACGTAAATAGTTCTGTTCGAGAGACCGGGAAAAAATGTCCGCCGTAATCAAACAGTTTTAAATCTGATCCCGGTAGTAAAGCGTGGAGCTGCTCTTGTAAAAAAGCGGGCACGATGAGATCGTCGCGTGCCCCGAGCACAAGTCGAGGGACCTGGATGCTTGAAAGTGCTGCGCTCTGATCGTAAGAGATCAAGGCGTCAATACGCTCCATCACGACCTGCTGCGCAGCAGGTGTGACAGGCGCATTGCGTATAGCCGACTCGAGGACCTCCCAGTGTCCGTTAAGCCATGTTGTGTCATAACCCATAAATACGGAAGAACTTGCGTAAGCAACTGGGCTTTGCATTAGTAGCTCGCGCCGTACTGTAAAGAGCTCTTGTCTATGACGACTCGGTGCGCCCCAGGCGCCGCTCATTACGCACGCGCGAAGCCGCTGTGGGTAACGAAGCGCGATCGACTGCGTGATGCAGCCTCCAGTTGAATGACCCGCAATGAGAGCCGAGTCTATTTCATAGTGGTTCAGGACGGCCAAGCAATCATCGGCAAGCTGATCGATCGTACACGCGGCAGTACCACGACTACTCTTGGCAATTCCTCGTTGATCTAACCGAAGGACTTGATAATGCGGCGTGAGGGCGCGTAAGCACGGTTGCCAGAAACTTGCTGTGCCACCAAGTCCACTGATGAGAAGCAGTGGCATACCTGTGCCTTCGCTGTGCGCCTCAATGCGTGCCCCGTCGGGTAATGCAATATGGTCTACGCGAGGCGAGGGAGAGCGGTTTGGCATGTTTGTTGATAAATAATCACTTATGCTGCGTAGTATCGTGTAACAACATACCATTTGCCAACCTAGGATTCAGCCTGTGCACACCCAGTCCTGTAAAAGTTTTAGCCAGTCCGATGTCTGACGATAATCAGATCATTATTCCCCCATCGTTTATCGCGCTGTTTGTTGAGCCTGGTCGCATTAAGCCGAGCGCATCGCGTGAGCATATCTATGCACGGTATGACTTGTGCGAGGACATGGCCAATTTGTTGACGGAGCAGGCAAGCAACAAACTGTGGGAGTTAGGGATCACTGAGGGCGATGTACTTGAGCGCATTCATCGTGGCTTGCTGACCCAAGACGTTGGGCTGACGGAGCCAGAGGCTGGTTGGGTTGTACAGCGGCTAGCGGAGATTCTTGATTGGCAGGTCGAGTAAGAAGGAGATGATTTATGATCGAGCGAATAAGTACATTACATCGGAGACGACACCATGGCGTTGATTAACTACATCACCCAAATACAGTTTGATTTTGGAGCCATTAACCTGTTGCAGGCTGAATGTGATCGTGTCGGGATCAAGCGACCTATGTTGGTGACCGACGCGGGTGTACGAGCCGCTGGTCTGGTCGATCGGGTGTTGGCGCAGCTCAAGGACCCCAAGAGTGTTCAGATTTATGATCAGACACCGCCTAACCCCCATGAAGCGGCAGTGCGTGATGCATTGGCGATGTACAAGCAAGGCAAGTTCGATGGAATGATTGCGGTTGGGGGCGGATCGGCGATGGATTTAGCCAAGGCCGTCGCGGTGTGTGCTGCACATGAGGGTCCGCTGAAAGACTTTATTGCAGTGAATGGCGGCACGGCACGCATCACTGCTGCGACAGCTCCGATCATTGCTGTACCGACTACGTCTGGTACGGGAAGTGAAGTCGGTCGGGGTGCGATGCTGATTTTGGATGATGGTCGTAAGGCGGGTTTGTTATCGCCGCATATCGTGCCGAAGTCGGCCATTTGCGATCCAGAGCTAACGTTGGACTTACCGCCATTATTGACCGCGGCCACGGGTATGGACGCGATTACCCATTGTTGTGAAACGTTCATGTCTTCAGCGCTGAATTTTCCCGCCGAGGGAATCGCATTAGACGGTCTTTGGCGTGGCTGGCGCCATATTGAACGCGCGACGAAAACGCCACACGATCGTGAAGCTCGCTTTCATATGATGAGTGCGTCAACGCAGGGGGCGATGGCGTTTCAGAAGGGTCTCGGTGCGGTTCATAGCTTGAGTCATGCACTCGGGGGCATGAATCCAAAGTTGCATCACGGCACGCTAAATGCGATGTTTTTGCCGGCAGTGATTTTGTTTAATGCCAGTGAAGCCTCGATGCAGAAAGGTAAAAAGCTCGAGCGTATGGCCGAAACAATGGGTTTGAACGACGCTGCGGAGGTTGCACCAGCAATTAAGGCGTTAAATCAACGCCTCGGGCTACCGTCTGGATTGTCTGCGATGGGCGTCATGCCCGAGATGTTCCCGCAAATCATTGAGGGTGCGATGGCAGACCACTGTCATAAAACGAATCCTCGCACCCCAACTTCAGACGACTACGCGACCTTGCTTAAACAATCGATGTAGTGTTTTTACAAAAAGGCATCAGCCTCGTTTTTCGGCGTTGTAGCGCTCGATCCCATCAAGAATTTCTTGATGTGCGTCTGCAACACCACCCCAGCCTTGGACCTTGACCCATTTGCCTTCTTCGAGATCTTTGTAGTGCTCGAAGAAGTGTTGAATTGCGTTCAAGCGCATTGGATGAATGTCAGAGGCTTGTTTCCAATGGCTGTAAATCGGGAGAATTTTGTCTTCCGGTACGGCCAGCAACTTGGCATCATCACCGGCTTCGTCCGTCATTTTGAGTACCCCCAATGCACGGCATCGCACCACCACGCCTGGGATTACAGGGAAGGGAGTAATCACTAACACGTCTACCGGGTCGCCATCGCCGGCGATTGTCTTGGGGATGTAGCCATAGTTACATGGGTAATGCATCGAGGTACCCATGAAGCGATCTACGAAAATCGCGCCAGACTCTTTATCGACCTCATATTTGATGGGGTCAGCATTCATTGAGATCTCAATAATCACATTAAAGGATTCAGGGATCTTCTTGCCAGGCTTGACGTTGTCGAGACTCATTAGGGCTCCGAGGGTAGGCTTAGTTAGTGAATACCCTAATCTTAACAAATAAACAAAGACTCCCCCTTAGCCCCAATCTGTTGGATACTGTCTAAGACACTTTTTTAGTGTTCGGCAGGGAAATATCCCTATCGGAATAACAAGTATTAAAGAGACAACTCTTAAGGAGCTTTCGAGCATGAGCAACGTTACGTTGGGCCTCTATTTTGCCCTTGGCTGCGGAGTACTCGCAGTCTTGTATGGCTTTGTAGTGCGGTCCTGGATTTTGAACCAAGGTACGGGCAATGCCAAGATGATGGAAATTGCCGCAGCGATTGAGCAAGGTGCTGGGGCGTATCTTTCGAGGCAGTACAAAACGATTGGTATCGTCGGTGTGGTGTTGGCGATCCTGATTGCGGTGTTTCTAGATCAGGCGACTGCGGTCGGTTTTGTGATTGGCGCCGTGCTATCAGGTGCCTGCGGCTTTATCGGCATGAATGTTTCGGTTCGCGCAAACGTACGTACAGCGGAAGCGGCTACTAAAGGAATGAACGAGGCACTAAACGTTGCATTCAAAGGTGGCGCGATTACCGGCATGCTGGTCGTCGGCTTGGGCTTGCTTGGTGTCGGACTGTTCTATATGTACTTGCAGGCTACGGGTAAGAGCCAGAGCATGTCTGCCATTTTGCATCCGTTAATTGGTCTAGCCTTTGGCTCATCACTGATATCCATTTTTGCGCGTTTGGGCGGTGGTATTTTTACCAAGGGCGCAGACGTTGGTGCAGACTTGGTAGGTAAAGTCGAAGCAGGTATCCCAGAGGATGATCCACGTAACCCTGCGGTGATTGCGGACAACGTGGGTGACAACGTGGGCGACTGCGCCGGCATGGCTGCCGACTTGTTCGAAACCTACGCCGTGACTCTGATTGCGACGATGGTGTTAGGTGCGCTGATGATTAAAGGTGCGACGGCAGAGGCCGTTGTTTACCCCTTATTGTTAGGCGGCATCTCGATCATTGCATCGATCATTGGTTGCTCGTTTGTGAAAGCAACGCCTGGTATGAAAAACGTAATGCCTGCGCTCTACAAGGGCTTGGTGATCGCCGGTGTGATTTCTCTGGTGGCGTTCTATTTTGCAACCAATTGGATCATGCCCGATAACGCATTGGCTGATGTGGGTTATGCCACGGGCGGCAAGATGCGGTTGTTTGGCGCAACAGTTGTCGGTCTAGCCTTAACTGCAGTGCTCGTTTGGATTACTGAGTACTACACAGGTACGGACTACGCTCCGGTTAAACACATCGCCAAGGCGTCTAGCCAAGGGCATGGTACGAACATCATCGCCGGCCTTGGCGTTTCTATGCGCTCCACCGCATGGCCAGTGTTGTTTGTTTGTGCGGCTATCTACTCAGCCTATTGGTTAGGCGGTATTTACGGCATCGCAATCGCTGCAACATCGATGTTGTCGATGGCAGGTATCGTGGTAGCGCTTGATGCATACGGCCCTATCACTGATAACGCAGGCGGTATTGCTGAAATGGCGGGCCTGCCCCAGTCGGTGCGCGACATTACAGATCCGCTGGATGCAGTGGGTAACACCACGAAGGCTGTGACAAAGGGTTATGCAATTGGCTCAGCTGGTTTGGCGGCGTTGGTTCTGTTCGCGGACTATACCCATACCCTAGAGGCCAACGGTGCGAAGGTCGTATTTGATCTTTCAGACCATCGCGTCATCATTGGTTTGTTTATTGGCGGCTTGATACCTTACCTCTTTGGTGCGATGGCGATGGAAGCGGTTGGTCGTTGCGCCGGTGCGGTTGTTGAGGAAGTACGTCGTCAGTTCCGCGACATCAAAGGCATCATGGATGGAACCGGCAAGCCGGAATACGATAAAGCTGTCGACATGCTGACCACTGCTGCAATCAAAGAAATGATCATTCCTTCTTTATTGCCGGTTGTTGTGCCAATCGCCGTTGGTTTGTTGCTTGGTGCTGAAGCGTTGGGCGGCTTGTTGATGGGTACGATTGTGACGGGTCTGTTTGTTGCGATTTCGATGTGTACGGGTGGCGGTGCGTGGGATAACGCCAAGAAGTACATCGAGGAAGGTCACTATGGTGGTAAGGGCTCGGATGCACACAAAGCAGCCGTGACGGGCGATACCGTCGGTGATCCGTACAAAGATACGGCAGGTCCTGCTGTCAACCCACTCATTAAGATCATTAACATTGTTGCGTTATTGATTGTGCCGCTTATCGTTTAAGTAGCACATCTGCACATCAAGCCGCCTGCGGGAAACTGTAGGCGGCTTTTTTTCGTTATGATGGATTTATGCAAATCGCCTGCTCATCGCTATTACCTAGCAACACACAACGTGCCTCGACCATCATCATGGCGTTGGTATTGCTGTGCGCAGTACTTTTCTCTGCGCCCGCACGCGCATTAAACGTTGGCGATACGCTCAAGCTTGGTGATCTAACGTTGATTGACGGCAATGTGCTTAGATCGGCTGATTTGGCGGGCAAACATGTTGTGGTGCAGGTTTGGGCCTCTTGGTGCCCATTTTGTCATCGGCAAAATCAGAATTTGATGCAACTTGTGCGTGACACGAAAGGCGGCAAGTTGGTTGTCATTGGGTTGTCAATCGACAAAGATCCAAAAGCTGCTGCGCAGTACGTGCAAAAGCACGAGTTGAATTTCCCGATCGCGATGATGACACCTGAGCTCGATCGTGCGATCGGTAAACGCAGGGGCATTCCTGAACTATATGTGTTGGATCCGAACGGGAAAGTGCTGCAAAAAGACTACGGCGAGATGATCGATCTCGATGTCTTTGACCTTGATCGATTCAGCAAATAGTCGCACAGGCTTAATAGCAAGCGGTATCGGTGATGCAAGCTTACGGCTTGATGTACGCGTATTTCTCTTTGGCCTGTAATTCGGCGATACGTACAACACCAGAGGGTGTAAACGTCGCTTCAAGTAAAAACTGTTCACGCTTAAGGTTACGATTTTTGAGCGTGATCTCGCACACCTCGAATACAACACCACGCGACACCAACGCTGAAACGAGCGAGGCGTATTCAACCTTGCCGCTTTTGTCCTTTGCGCCATCCATCAGGATATCGACACCATTCGCGTGTGTCACCACCCGAATTTTTGTTTTTGGCGCAACGTCGAGATGGTTACGAATGTTGCGCAACCCCTTGAGTCCTTGCGTGTCTGCATCATCGATGTGATAAACCACGCTAACGCTGTCTTGCGCCCAGACAGATGATGGAGCGACAAGCGTTGCGACCGCCATCAACAATGCAATGAATAAGTGTTTCATTCTTAGTTTCCCATGCCAGGATTATTCGTCGCGCCTTTAATCGCGGGGATGTTAGGTGCTTTGGCAGATACGGTTTTGATATCACGTAAATAGGCGGCGATGACGTCCCAGATGGGGTCGCCACCGGCGTCACGTGCGGCTTCTGAAACTGGTGCCCAGCCAGCGACCTTGTATGTTTTGCTCGCTTCGATCAGTGTGTCGCCCAGGCGCATGTCCGAGATACGCTTGCCCGCCGCGGCAGTGGGGTCGATGCTGTATTGCATACCACCGACACGCACCATATCTCCGCCCTGTTGATAGTAAGGATCTGGATTGAAAATGTTGTCCGCAACGTCTTCAAGCACCGTCTTGATCATCTCCCCACTCATCGGGGTGAGCGTTGTGTAAGGGTAAGTAATTGCGGTTTGGTCTAGCAGATGTTCCATCGTGATGGTTTGTCCGGGTAGCAAAGAGGTACCCCAGCGGAAACCGGGTGAAAAGGCGAGATCCGCTCCTTTCATCTTGATTAGCCCATCAACGATCAGTTGATCGAAGGTGCCATTAAAGTTACCGCGGCGATAAAGCGTGCCTTCCGCGACTGCAAGCTTTTCCGAAAGTTTTGTTTCGTACGGCGCACGGATTTTATCGATGAGCGCATTCATCTGCGGGTCAGCGGGCAGCAAATCTGCAAATACAGGTAGCAAGCGGTATCTGAAGTCGGACACTTTGCCGTCTTTCACATCGAGATCTAGTACGCCGAGAAACTTGCTGTTTGATCCAGCATTCGTTACAAGCGTTACCCCGCCTGGGTTACTGACCTTGACGGGTACGGGAACGCCGTCGTGCGTATGTCCGCCTAAGATAGCGTCGATACCACGCACGCGGCTCGCCATTTTTAGGTCGACATCCATGCCGTTATGCGACAACACAACCACGGCTTTAGCCCCATTGGCGCGCGCATGGTTAACTGTCTTCTGCATATTTTCTTCTTCGATGCCGAAGGTCCAGTTTTCAACTAGGTAGCGTGGGTTTGCAATCGGTGTGTAAGGAAATGCCTGACCAATGATTGCAATCTTGACACCATTCATTTCACGCATCGTATAGGCGTCAAATACGGGGTCTTCAAAGTCGGTCGTCTTAATGTTTTGCGCGACAAAATTGACTTTGCCGTCAAAATCTTTCTCTACGATTTCTTGGACACGCTTTTCGCCAAGGGTCATTTCAAAGTGCGCGGTCATGACATCCACGCCCAAGGCCAAACAGGCATCGACCATATCCTGGCCTTTCGTCCATAGCGCAGTGCCTGAACCTTGCCACGTGTCTCCGCCGTCTAACAGTAGTGCGCCAGGACGGGTCGCGCGAATTTGTTTGACTAGTGTTGCTAGATGCGCGAAACCGCCTACTTTGCCGTACTGTGCAGCTGCCTTGTCAAAGTCGAGGTATGAAAATGCGTGTGCTTCACGTGTTCCGGGTTTGATGCCGTAGTGTTTGAGCAACGCGTCGCCGACTAAATGAGGCGCCTTACCCAACTGTTCTCCAAACCCTAGATTGACACTTGGCTCACGAAAATAAATAGGTTTGAGCTGAGCATGGCAATCAGTGAAGTGCATTAAATGCACGTTGCCAAACTTGGGTAAGTCGTAGAGGCTTGACGCTGACTGCGCGCGGGTCATATTTGACCCAAGTGATAAGCCAGCTGCGGAAGCCGCCGCCAAAACTTGTACAAACTCTCGACGGCTCATTCCCATTTTTACTTCCTCACAGCGCTAAACGCGATTTGATAGCTTATTTATTTACAGGTGATTCAGGATCAAGCAACAGCGCCATAACGTCTTTAATTTGCTGTTCGGTAAGCAAATTAAAGTGCTGCATGCGAGGCATGTTGCTGCAGGCGTTGTAGGCTTTGGAGTTGTTGATCCGATTCCAGGTGTAGGTCAAGATGACATCGCTGTTGCCGCGCGTTTTGCCATAGGCAAGCAACGAGGGGCCAATCGTGCCGTACGATATTTCTTGTTTAGAAATCTGGTGGCAGTTGTAGCAGCCTCCGCCGTTAACGGTTTTGATAGAGTCGGTCCATGTGGCGCCGCGACCACTTTGTGCGATTTTTTCGCCTTCAGCCCAGTTGCCTAGATACTTACCGTCCGAGGGAGGCTTGATCGCGGCAAGTGCAGCAGCTTGGAGAGTCTCCGCTTTCTTTTTACCCTCTGGACTATCACGGAATTTTTCATCCGAGCAGAGAGCCTGGAATTCGTCTTGCTGAATTCGGTCGAGCTTGGCAATGCCTTGCTCGCGGAAACTGCGCTCCATGACGGCCTGCACGGTGGGGTCTACTTTTTGTGCAAGGGTGATGTTGTTCAAAGCAATGCCACTAAACGCTAAGGCCGTACTTGTAACCAGTTTGATCAGTGTGTTGTTCATTTATGTCTCCCTGGAATTAGCGCTTGAGGCCGGGTGTTTGCACTGTTCCGCCGTTTGCTGTGTTAGCCATAAAGACCGACAGCGCGATAGTGACGTCGGAGCCGTAAATGGGGAAAGGCATGCGCTGCTGGCGATAGCAGTCATTCAGGCGTTGTTGCATGGTCCAAAACGTACCGCTCGATACGCGATAGGCAGGCCAGTTACCCCAGCCCTCTGCCGCGCCTTTCTGTGTGGTCAGATTTGGCAAGTCTTGCATGCGAATACGCTTGCCGTCCACAGCGTGGCACGATGCACATGAGAAGTCCATTGGACCGCCTTGCAGATAAAAGATTTTTTCGCCTAGAGCGAGCATTTCTTTTTCTTTGGGGTGGTTTACTGAGACATTGATTTTCATGCCTTTCGATTGCGTGACGACGTACGCGACGATCGCTTCGATATTTTTGCGTACACCTTTGCCAAACGAACCGTTGACCATCTCAGCTTCTGGGATGCCTTGCAGAGTTGTCATGCATGTCATGAGACGAGATTCGAGATCTTGCACACGATTGGTGTCAGCAAAGTAGCGTGGTAATTGTGCTGAGGCGCCATTGACTACACCCGGTCCGAGACCAAGATCACATTTTTCCAACGATGCGTTTTTGGGACCTGCAGGTTTTGCCCATAACTCTTCGCCTTCGGCTTCGTACAGTTCGGACGGATTGCCATCTGCCAGCATTTTGCGGTATTCCGCGAGTTGATCTGACGCAGTTTGCGCCAAGGCGATAGCAGATGAGCCGAGCAAAAACGTTGTGAGCCCAGCGAATAGGAACCGTTTCATGGTTGTCTCCATTTTTGCGAGCCGCCTCAGCGCGACTCGCCTTTATATGTAAATCAAAATTATTTGATTTCGGCTTTGTCGGTACGGGTTTCGTTTTTATTGTCTACCCAGGTGACGACGATTGTGTCGCCTTTTTTTCCGCTGCCCTTCAATTTAAATTGCAGATAAGGATCCTTCGATACAGCAGGACCGAACTGGGCTGCATAAACGACTTTGTCGCCGATCTTTGCTTCGAGCGTCGAAATGAACCAAGCGGGAATTGTTGCGCCAGCCGCATCTTTGCGCTGACCTGTTTCCATTTCATGTTTCATCAGCACGCGTACGTCCACTACACCATCTTTTTCAGTCGCACGAATGCGCATTGGATCTGCCATGATTTTCTCTCTTTGCTAAGTTCAGTGTTTGTTGTGCATTTTTTGCGATAGGGAGTGCTTAGCCGCCGCAGCCGCCGAGGGTTACTTTGACTTCTTTGGATGTCATCAGCCATTTTCCGTCGACTTTCGCCAGAGCAAAAACGTTAGAGGTCTGCCCCATTTTGACGCGCGTCGATGCAAAGGCCTCAGCGCCTGCTGGGATGATAAACATGGCTGCGAGTGCACTTGGGTTTTTCTCAACGAGGATTGCGAGTTCTGTTGCCTTTAAATTTGTTTCAATACCAACAGGCACGACGGCGCCGTTTTCTGCAATGTCCGGTGCACGTAAAGTGATTGCATCAGATTTGGTTGGTGCAGCACCACCTAAAAGTTTCGCGACATCATCGACTGACTTCGCTTCGAAGGCGGCTTTATTCCAGGCGGCGGCTTCGGCCTGTGTCATGAGGCCAGCACTGGCCATCAGACCTACGATTGCTGACATTTGCAGAAGTCTGCGGCGTTGTACGTTCATGAGAGTTCCTTTACTTGATAAATAGTTTGATTTTTGAATTCTTTATACGATTTGATACTGAGGTTTAAGATCCTGTCAGCATCCATTTCACCAAATTGGTGATGTCCGCATCCGGTATTTGAGCGTGTGGGGGCATCGGGATCGAGCCCCAAGCGCCAGCGCCACCCGCTTTGACCTTTGCTGTTAGTTTAGCAATGACATCCTGATCTTTGTATTTTTTTGCGATCTCAGCAATTGATGGCCCCACCCCTTTAGCGGCGGGTGCGTGACAAGCCGTGCAGTTGTGTTTCTGGAACAGCGCTTGCATGGCGGCCCCATTCGCTGGTGCCGTGGTAGTTACCGGAGAGGTACTTGCTGGGGCATTTGTCGCTGCGACTGGCGTCACATATCCGGCACCAGGAAGCTGTTTTAGAGGTGGTTTCGTGCTGTCTGCCCCTCTAAACGGACCAAAAATACGATTTTGTTCAGCAATATTTTCGTGAGCATTCCGAGCGAAATCGGGCAGAGAGGAGGTAATCTTTGCGTCGATTGTGCAGTTGCTCATGCAAGGGTCGCCCTGTACGTCAGGCTTCCCTGCGACAGTCCACATGCCATGTTGATTGGTCGCGCCGTTGCGATTGGGCATACGCGCTTGAACCTCGTCCATATTCTTGTCGCTCAAGGTAAAGTCCTCAGGTACGATCTCTCCTAACGCAAGAATGTAGGCGACTAAAGCGTAGGTATCGTCTGCGGACAACGTGCGAGGGGCGTTCCATGGCATTGCCCGATAGATGTAGTCGTACAGACTGGAGAGTGTAGACACCTTCATCAGAGTTGAGCGCTGAGGTTGATTTGGGTCCGTTAGTGATGCGACGCGGCCTGTTTTGATATCTTTCGCGGTGGTTCCACCGACGATTGGTGTGAAAACCTCATTGGACTCACCAAACACACCATGACAGCTCGCGCATTTGGCCTCCCACAGCTCTTGCCCTTGCTCTGCGGTACCTGATCCTTTGGGAATTCCTTTGAAATCAGGGCGCACATCGATGTCCCAGGCGGCGACTTCTGCGGGAGTGGCTGCTCGGCCTATCCCAGGAAATTTTTTTGTATCCTGGGCGTGCACCATTACACTCACAAAAGAAAGTGCGATGCTGACAATTAGAGTTTTAGCCAACTTGTACATTGCTGACCTCCCCGTTGGTGTCGACTTTCCAGGATTGAATCGCGTTGTTATGGTAGATAGAGCGCGTGCCGCGAACCTCACGAAGCATTCGGTAGGCGGGTTGAACGTGGCCTGTTTCGTCTGTCGCGCGGGACTGCAATATGGCAGGCTTTCCGTCCCAAACCCAGTCAATATTGAAGCGCGTGATAGCCTTAGTAAGCACCGGCGTTTCAAGGCGTGCTTCTCGCCAGTTGCGTCCGCCGTCCACTGACACGTCAACGCGCTTGATTTTGCCGCGCCCCGACCACGCCATGCCGCTAACGTTGTAGAAGCCGGTCTCGAGTAACTGTTGACCGCCCGAGGGTGTTGTGATCACCGATTTGCACTCTTGAATCGACGTGTATTGGCGGTGCATGCCGTCTGGCATCAAGTCGATGTAATGCACGGCTTCGTCTTTGGATGCGTACGGCATATCGCCGACCTCGATGCGACGCAACCACTTGACCGAGCTGACACCTTGGACGCCCGGGACAACCAGACGTAATGGATAGCCGTTTTCAGGACGAAGCATTTCGCCATTCATGCCCCACACAACGAGTACATCATCAAGCGCCATTTCCATCGGAATAGTCCGAGTCATCCCTGACCCGTCGCCACCTTCTGCGAGAATGTATTTTCCCTTTTTTGTATCGGCGCCCGCCATGTCCAGCAAAATAGAGAGTGGTACACCAGTGAACTCACAGCAGGAGAGCATGCCGTGGGTGTACTGAACGGTCGGGACAGCGACATTGCCCCACTCCATACCGGTGTTCGCACCGCACTCGATGAAGTGAATTCGCGATACGGACGGCAGGCGCATCAAATCTTCCATCGTGAAGACCATTTCTTGCTTCACTAAGCCATTGATCATTAGCCGATGTTTTGCTGGATCGATGTCGTACCAGCCCTGGTGGTGACGCTCAAAGTGCAGACCATTAGGAGTGATGATGCCAAACAAGCCTTGAAGCGGAGCAAATGCGACGGAGGCTGCCGAAACGCGAGTCAGGCCTGGCGACTCGCGGCGCTGCAGGTTCGCTTCGTATTTTGAGGGCATGCCATAGGGTTTTGCCGCAACGGGCTGACCGAGGGTCGTTTGCCAGGATTGCTTCTCAAGAATATTGGGATCGCCTTTAGGAGCTTGGGCCAGTGCCGTCGTGGCTGCCGCGCTTGTGCCTGCAGCCATTGCTGCTAAAAAGCTATTGCGCAGAAACCCGCGTCTAGCCTCTGTCATCCCTCCCGTTGAGAGGTCAGTTGCCAGCTGAGTCGAAACAAAATTTTCTGGCGCGCGCTTGAGCCGACCAAGTTTTAGGCGTAAATCATTTGTCTTCAAGAGGCCTCCTACGTAAACATAAAATAGTGGCTGACATGAATATATTTTTTAGTTATAAATAAAGATCAAAAAATAATATAACAGCAGCGCCTGGGATATTGAGGCATACCCTAGGGTAGACTCATGTATAAGCTAAAAATATTTTGGTTATTGGAGACGACATGCGGTCAGATCAGATCAAAGACATTGAGGCCTTAGCGGGCAAACGAAGCCGCTCTCGCAGGGAGTTCTTGCGCAACACGACCGCGGCAACAGCTGGTTTAGGCTTTGCTTCGATTGCTGAACCAACATTCGCACAAGTTATTCAAACGAATTTTGACGGTATCGAGGCCGGTGAAGAGACCATTAAAGAAGGTGAAACTGAGCTTTACGCCTATGTGGCTAGACCAAAGGGGAGCATGGGCAAATTACCGATCGTGGTTATTGCGAGCGAAATTTTTGGTGTACATGAATATATTGCCGATGTTGCCCGTCGATTTGCGAAGCAAGGCTACCTAGCCATTGCTCCAGAGTTTTTTACACGAGCAGGAGATCCAAGTTCGCTTGGCACAATGGCAGAAATCATGACCCAAATTGTCGGAAAGACCCCTGACAAGCAAGTGATGGACGACATTAGAGTCGCGCTGAAATGGGCTGGAGAAAAAGGTGGCGATTTATCGCGCGTCGGCATGACAGGATTTTGTTGGGGCGGTCGTATTACGTGGCTTGCATGCGCCAACATTCCTCAGGTACGTGCAGGCGTTGCTTGGTACGGCAGGTTGGTTGGCGATAAAAGCGAAAACTTCCCGGCGCATCCAGTAGATCTTGCGGCACAGCTCAAGGCGCCCGTCCTTGGTTTGTACGGCGGAAAGGATACGGGTATTGGCTTAGATACAGTCGATCAGATGAAGCAGGCGCTCGCTTCAGCTAAAGAAAATAAGGCCTCAGCCGCATCGCGTTTCGAAATATATCCCGACGCTCCGCATGCGTTTCATGCCGATTACCGTGCGACCTACCAAGCGGGTCCGGCAAAAGACGGGTGGGAAAAGTGTCTACAGTGGTTTAAGACGCACGGTGTGTAATCGACACGAGGGTAAGTATTAGTTGCTTAGACAAGTTTCTAGCATGATCATTCACAATTAAGCGTAAAAATCAGGAGACAAGCCACCATGAAAAATGTGTCATTAAAAAAGAGACTCCTCTGGGTTGGCATGGCCGCCGCAATATCCACGGGGACAGCGTTCGCCCAAGATGTTCAAGCGCCGCGGCTATACGCACAAAGTTTGGCGGCTACGTGCGCCAACTGCCACGGAACGAATGGAGTGAGCGCACCGGGTGCCACGATGCCGGTTATCAATCAGCTGTCAAGCTCTGCAATGTATGAACAATTGCAAGCTTTCAAGACAGGTGCTCGTACGGGAACGATCATGCACCAACTCGCGAAAGGGTATACGGACGAACAGTTGAAAATCATTGCCGATGTTCTCGGCAAGAAGAACTAAGGGGACAATGATGAATCGTCGAATTTTTTTGGGACAAACAGCCGCCGTAGCGGGGCTTGCAATGGGCGTGAGCGGCCAGGTGCGCGCGAATACCCTTAAGTCTGCGCAGATTGTTGTTGTGGGTGCCGGCTACGGCGGAGCAACGACGGCTAAGTACTTGCGCTTGCTTTCGAATAACACAGCGCAAGTTACCTTGATTGAGCCGAATACGGACTTTATTTCATGCCCGATGTCAAATTTGGTTGTCGGAGGATCGCGCCAGATCTCCGATATCACTACACCGTACGCAGGATTAGAAAAGAACCATGGCGTAAAGATGGTCAAAGATTCCGTTGCAAGTATTGATGCGCAGAAAAAGACGGTATTGCTTGCATCAGGCAAGACCGTCAAATATGACAAGCTTGTATTGTCTCCCGGTATTGGTTTGATGATGGACAGCGTTGAGGGACTTGAGGCTGCAAATAAAGCGGGCGTCACACTACAGGCGTGGAAGGCCGGTCCGGAGACGATAGCGTTACATAAGCAGATTGCTGCAATGAAGGATGGCGGTGTATTCGCTATTTCTATTCCTGTCGCACCATATCGCTGTCCACCGGGACCTTATGAGCGTGCTTGCCAGGTCGCTAGCTATTTGAAGCAGCACAAACCTAAGTCTAAAGTGCTAGTGCTCGATGCAAACCAGGACGTGACTTCAAAGGGCAAGCTTTTTAAAGAGGCGTGGGCAAAGTTATATCCTGGCATCATTGAATACAGGCCTGAACATAATGTCACAGGTGTCGATGCAAAGACTCGCACGATTAAGTTTGATGTCCAAGATGATATCAAGGCGGATGTGCTGAACATACTGCCACCGATGCGCGCGGGCGATCTTGTTGTTAAAGCAGGACTCGCAGATGCGAATGGACGTTGGTCGACGGTCAACTACCTAAACTTTGAGTCAACGAAAGCTAAAGATGTTCACATCATTGGTGATTCGATTCAGGTCGCTCCGCTCATGCCCAAGTCAGGACATATGGCGAATCAACATGCCAAGGTGACTGCTGCGGCTATTGTCGCGGAATTAGCGGGCATCCCAATCAATCCCCAACCCGTGTTGACCAACACGTGTTACAGCTTTGTGAGTGCAACCGATGTGATTCACGTTGCAAGTGTCCATCAATATGTTGCTGCTGAAAAAACCTTTAAGACGGTCGCTGGGTCAGGTGGCGTCTCGACTGCTCCAACAGCGCTGGAAGGAACGTATGCCTGGGGCTGGGCTAAAAATATTTGGTCTGACGCCTTGGTTTAGAGTTATTGAGTTATCTAAAACAAAACGGGCTGCTCCACTCTCGTGAGGCAGCCCGTTTGCATGACGCGTTGTTAAATTTTATCTTGTGTTTTCGTGTCAAAGTCACTGGCATCATGACGCTCACGCAACTGTTCTGATGCATCGCCGGTCATGCGATTAACCATACGACCGCGCTTGACCGCATCGCGACTGTAGATACTATTGGCCCATCGTTGAACATGACTATATTCCTGCACGTTCAAAAATTCTGCTGCGCCGTATAACCAACCCAATACCAATCCGCCGTACCACGGGAAGACAGCAATATCAGCTATTGTGTACTGATCGCCTGCGAGATATTCACATTCAGAAAGGCGCCGATTCAGAACATCCAATTGTCGTTTTGTTTCCATCGTAAAGCGATTGATGGGGTATTCAAACTTTTCTGGTGCGTACGCGTAAAAATGACCGAACCCACCACCGACATAAGGTGCACTTCCCATTTGCCAGAAAAGCCAGTTTAGAGTTTCAGTCCGACCCGCGGGGTCTTTAGGGATGAACGCTTGGAATTTATCTGCGAGGTAGAGCAAGATAGCGCCAGATTCAAAAACGCGCAGAGGCTGAACGCCGCTGCGATCAACTAACGCTGGAATCTTAGAGTTTGGGTTGATCTCTACAAAGCCTGAACCAAATTGATCACCATCGCGAATGTTGATCAGCCACGCGTCATATTCTGCTTGCTTGAACCCGAGGGCGAGCAGCTCTTCAAGCAAAATCGTTACCTTGATTCCGTTAGGCGTTCCTAACGAATAAAGCTGCAATGGGTGCTTACCGATCGGTAGTGCTTTTGTGTGTGTCGCGCCCGCGACGGGTCGGTTGATGCTGGCGAAAGCGCCACCGCTAGGTTGATCCCATGTCCATACCTTGGGCGGCACGTAATCATTAGAGTTTTGCATATTGGATGAGAGCTTTAAGCCCAAACAACGTCGACATTATTTTATTTTTTTGACGTGTGGGCGATCAGGTAAATCAAAGTGAAGCCTGACGCTTGTTGGTGCCGGAGAAAGGAATCGAACCCTCGACCTTCTCATTACAAGTGAGCTGCTCTACCAACTGAGCTACTCCGGCATTTTGCGTTTTATTTCAAAGCGGCACGAATTATAAATGATTTGTTTGGACTAGGTTGCGCGACCCCAAACCTATGCGAAATTGCTCGCTACAACCTACTTAACAACTGTCAGTTTAGGCTTTTTGGGGTCGGTCGAAGGGGTGGTGCCACTGTTAGGATCGGTTGTCGCTGCGCTGGCCGTTTTCGGTGAGGCCGGCGCTTGGCTAGAAAGCCCAGCGCTTTGTTCGACTTCGAAACCCATTCCAGCGCCGGTCTCGCGTGCGTAAATGGCTGTCACCGCGGCCACAGGAACGTAGAGATTCTCAGTGACACCACTAAACCGAGCTTGAAACTCGATCGCTTCATTGCCCAAGACCAAGCGATTCGTTGCAAGCGAGCCGATGTTTAAAGTGATCTGGCCATCGCGAATGTGAGCCGGTGGGACTAATGTGTTGCTATCAACGCGCACCACAATATGAGGTGTGTAACCGTTATCCGTACACCATTCATGCAGAGCACGAATCATGTACGGTTTTGTGGAAGTTTCAGCCACTGGGGTACCCGGCGCAGTCACGATGATGAGGCGTGCTCCGCGATTAGCGGCGCATGACCTTCTCGGACGGCGTCAGCGCTTCGATATAGGCTGGACGCGAAAAGATGCGCTCGCCGTATTTCTGGATTGGCGCTGCCGTTTTTGGCAGCTCAATTCCATAGTGATCAAGACGCCACAACAAAGGAGCCATTGCGACATCCAGCATCGAGAACTCTTCACCCAGCATGTACTTATTCTTGAGCAACAGCGGTGCGAGTTGCGATAGGCGGTCACGCACGGCGGCGCGAGCAATGTTCAGGCGCTTTTCGTCACCGCGCAGTGTGCGGTCTTCGAGGGCAGCGACATGGATGAACAGTTCTTTCTCAAAGTTGTACAGGAACAAGCGCGTGCGCGCGCGCATCACTGGATCCGCCGGCATCAATTGAGGATGTGGAAAGCGCTCGTCGATATATTCGTTGATGATGTTTGATTCGTACAAAATCAAATCACGCTCGACCAGAATTGGCACTTGACCATAAGGGTTCATGACTGCGATATCTTCAGGCTTGTTGTACAAGTCGATATCGCGGATTTCAAAATCCATACCCTTTTCGAACAACACAAAGCGGCAGCGATGTGAAAATGGGCAGGTGGTTCCGGAGTAAAGGACCATCATGATGGATTTCCGTCCTAAAAATGAATGCGGATAAA
>JACCDO010255176.1_pt1 | contig 23945 bp, 19 predicted proteins | sample 7446101 | NCBI WGS metagenome assembly JACCDO01 (sample SAMN15323440, study PRJNA562643) | freshwater metagenome | isolation source: river surface water | place: USA:Blue River Watershed | collected 2017-08-16
AATTCTTGTGTTAATAAATCCTGAAGTATAATTATTTCATCATCTCTTAAATTATATTTTACTTGACCAAATGACAAATATGCTTGTGGCTTAAAAATAAATGACTTAATTCTATTATATCTAATTAATTCATCTGCCATTCGGCCATAATAAAATTCTTCATTATCAGTTCCATTTACTAAGTTAGTTTTTGGTAATACTAATTGACATTTATCTTTTGTAATTCTACATATAGAATTATTTGTTTTTTCTTCACTAGAACATTTATCGGGTGTTTGTGAAATACATGTGTGTAAATCTTTTTCATTAACCATCTTAAAATTATATGGAAGTTCTCTCTCAGAAGCAAAAATAATATTATCCTGAACTAAATCATGTAATAAGTCTATTACAGTATCCAATTGATTTTTATATAAACTATATTTTTTATTACATTCATCTTTAATTGCCTTTCGCTTTTGACTATTTAAATAGTCATTAAATAAAATACGAATTGTATTTCTGAATACATTATAAAAATTTGTTTCTAATTGAATTCTTTTAATAAAATCAATTCTCTTTGTATCAACAGTATTATTAGTAAGTGTTTGAATATCTGCAACTAACATATCATTATTTGTAATTGTTTTTATTGTATCATCTACACTTGAAACAGGAATAGGATCTTTTATTGGAACAAATTGATCGGTGTTAGTTAAAAATCCAGTAATAAGTTCATCTTCAACAACTCTACAAAAGTATTTAGGGTCATCACAATTAGCCTTTGTAATATCTGCAGGTTCCTCATAATCATAATATTCTTTTAAGAATTCAAGAGTTTGTTCATATGGTTTCCAAATATCATCATTCATATATACAAAATCATATTCACATTCTTTTGCTCCACCACTTGATATAGATAGCTCAGGAGTTTTTATGGAACTAACATCTACATTAGACTTTTCTTCAATAACAGGTTCATTTGTCTTTTTATTTAGTTTCTTAGAGCATTTTTTATTTTCCATTGTTGTTAGTGCTGATGGATAACAAGGTATGAATCCTTCTAATCCTTTTCTATTTCTCGTCATTACTCCTATCACCTTTCCTTGAAAATTTAAAACTTGATATGATACAGTATATCGTTTATGTTCTAATTCATCTATTAATCTATCTAAAACAGGCGCTGTTTTAAATCTATATTCTTTCATACTTGGAAATGCTTTACATTTTTCACCTAAAGTTCGTTTAATTATCTTAGAAAATACAGCACGTAATGTTTTCGGTAATTTTTTATCATATTCTGAAAATGTTTTAGTAATATGAATTGTTTTTCCATCATTACGGTAACCATATATTGGTTCAAAATAATTCTCACGTTTTATTAAAATTAAACTACGTTTTCTAGCATCATATGTATGAACTGAATAATGATTTGTTGGACAAACTAATTCAATATTGTTAGTTATATCATTTTCTGGAATCTCTAAAATTATCAAATTAACTCCAGCTTCAAATAATTTTGGATTAGGAATACAAACCAAATCCCATAAATAAGTATAATCAATTGTTATCTTATCATCTCGTAAAAAGTTTTTGAAGTTTTCAAATGCTTGAACCACTCTTACAATAAATTCTTCACCAATATCACCAGTTTTTTTATTTTTTTGACTTATCATTTTTTTATATAGTTTTGTATTTTGATATTCTTTAATATCAACTTCTAAATCTGGATTAGCAAAACTTGTAATTAAATCGCCATTTTGATATTTAATAAAATTATCCAAATCTATCGCATTAATTATTAAATCTTTCATTTGTTTTATAGTAGGAACATCACTTTTTGCGTTTGGAATAAATTTTTGAATAAGAGGTTTTTTATCATCTTTTTGAACAAAAAATATTGCACTTGCTAAACATGCTATAAATGATTGTGTTGCGCTATCTTCTACACCATGTCTAAGAATACATGTATGGTGGAGTTTTAAACTCATGTTAGTTTTACTTACTTGACAATCTTCATTTACCTCATGTAAAAATTTCTGAACTACTATTGGTAAGAAACCCCAACGATGTTCTCCTAATTGTGGACCATATTTTTCTGGACCTTTTACGTAGTGTTCTATTTCTACAATATCACGTCTTAATTGCTCTTCCATTGTTTCTTCTTTTTTAGAAACTTTTTCTGCTTTCTTTTCATCAAACTTTCCTTGACAAATATCTCTACGATTCTTTATTTCTGGAGTTGACCAATTACTATAACAACAAGGAATACATAATCCCGAAGGGGTTTTCTTTTTATGAAAACCAGGATATTTTCTTTCATCTTCACCATAAAACTGGTATACATATTTTCCTTTTGGAACTACATCACTATTTCTTGGAATTATTGCATCCTTTACATCTCTCACTTTTGGTCCACATTTACCATCTAATATATCCTGTTCTGTTACCATTGTATCTGTTAATAAACACCAATATCTTGGACATGTATAATAATATTTCTGTGAACTATCTTTAGCATCTGTTCCATATTCAATAAAATCTGCTTCTTCATTTATTTCACCAGGATGTTCTGATACTATTTTATCACGTTCTTCCTTTGTTAATATAATTGGCTGTCTTCTTTCACTTAAACTAAATGGACACATACGTGTATATAGATCTATTTTTTCATTTTTTGCTTTAACGAATAATTGTGGCATTCTTTCTTCTAAACGAGCTGAAAAAGGATTAGGATATTGTAATTTCATTCCTGTTATATCACGTACAGTATTTGATAATTGTTTAGCTTGTTCTTGAATTTTCTTTTGAGATGGTATTTGTGTATCTGTTTTTACCTTTTTTGCTTTCTTTATCTTAGGAACTATTTCTATATTTTCTAATAGTTCTATTTCTTCAGGTTGTTCTTCTTCAACTACTATTTTTTTAGGTTCAACAGAAACTTCTGATAACTCAACTGATGATTCAGGTGAAGGAGTTGGTGTCTTGGATTTTGGTTTTGGTTTTTCAACCGATACTTCTGATAACTCAACTGATGATTCCTCTAAAGGAGTTGGTGTCTTTGATTTTGTTTTTGGTTTTTCAACTGATACTTCTGATAACTCAACTGATGATTCTTCTAAAGGAGTTGGTGTCTTTGATTTTGTTTTTGGTTTTTCAACCGATACTTCTGATAACTCAACTGATGATTCTTCTTCTGGAGTAGGAGTTGGAGTCTTTGATTTTGGTTTAACTTTTTCAACCGATACTTCTGATAACTCAACTGATGATTCTTCTTCTGGAGTAGGAGTTGGAGTCTTTGATTTTGGTTTAGCTTTTTCAACCGATACTTCTGATAGCTCAACTGATGATTCTTCTTCTGGAGTAGGAGTTGGAGTCTTGGATTTTGATTTAGCTTTTTCAACTGATACTTCTGATAACTCAACTGATGATTCTTCTTCTGGAGTTGGAGTCTTGGATTTCGTTTCAACTTTTTCAATTGATCCTAAATCTGATAAATCTGATAACTCAACAGAAGATACTTCTGGAGATCCTTGAAATCCTTCTGAACTAACAATACCTCTTTCTGGAACAGCAATACTTGGTATTTTTGAAGGATCTTTAACAGCTGGACTAGATTCAGATAAAACATCACTTCTAATACTCTCTGATGATAATTCTTCTTCTGAGTCACTTCCAGCGCCACCTTCAACCTCACCACTTTCATCCTCATCATAGCCGAGAATATCAAGCAAATCTTCCATATATTCTCCTTGCTCTTCTCCTTTATCTGATGAATAAACTGCTGTTTCATCTTGAATAATTGGAACCTCATTATCATCAAGAGTTTGCTCAGATTGTGCTGTAATTTGTCCAAATTGAATATCTTCAACTTCTTCCCCTGAACAAAGCATATTTATTTTAGAAACATCTATACCACAACTGTCAATATCCTGTGTTATTCGAACAATAGAATCAATATAAACAGGTATAGTATTTAAATAATAAATATCATTAATTCCACTTACATCAACTGTTAGTTCACTAGTAATAAGATTAACGTTCATTAGAGTTTGAAATCCAGGATTAATTTTAATCATTAACGCACGTCTTTTATTAGCTCCTCGTGTAACTTCTAATTCAGAGCGAATTTTGTCTATCAAGTCTTCAGCAGATTCCTGATCTAAATCATCAAATTGTTGTAATAATTGTTCGGCAATTTCATCAAATTTATAACCTTGATCAATTTTTTCAATGATAAATGCTTCTTGACTATCGCGTTTATTGTAATTAGAAACGCGTTTATATCGCATTCTAATTCCGGTTTTAAAATTAGATGATTCTACAGTAAAAACACTTGATACACATCCACCTAATTTATTTATATCTATTGGCTTTACAATATTGTATACAGATTGATACTTGATTTCTCTAATTTCAACATTGGTGGACTGAATAGATTGAAACAAAGGTATTTCTAATCCACTTTGCTCAAAAAAAGGTTTAATTTGTTCTATTAACGGATTTACAGTTAATTTAATAATTTCATCTAAATTTTCAAACATATTTTCTGTATTACTTAAAAATATTGGTTTATCAAAATCTACCAAAGGATAAACAGTTATAACACCATTATCTTCAAACTCACAAGTCATGTAAAAGTTTAAACCATTATACTGAATATTAGTATAAACAGCGACACTTTTGTTTTTTCCAATTAAACGCATTAGTTTAAAAATTGTTGCCTTTTGTAAATATGGAATTTTTCTTCCATCAACTGTTAGTTCGGGAGCAAATAAGCGGTAAATATTTTCTTGTCTTGTTTCAGGATTATACTTAATTAATGGAAAATCTTTTGTAGCATGAATTAGTTTGAAAATAACATCAACTGGTATTTTAATTTTGAATTCAGGATAAACAGCTATTTTTAAATATTTAATACCTGTTTGTAACATATTTTGTGAAAAAACTTGAGATTGTTTATGGTTTTGAAATATATTGTAAAACATATTTATATTATCAAAATTTCTTTCAGTTTCTGGTGTTAGTTTTTCTGTTGTTGCTCTAATTAATTTATTACGATTAGCTTCTAATTCTTCAAGATCTTCAATTTGATCTTGATATAAAAATGGATAATAAATTTTAGATGTATATTCAGACGATACATCATTAATATCAGCAATTTCAAAAACATCTTTTGCTAAACACAAATAGATTGTATTTCTAAAAATAGGACCTGTTTCTAAAAGCAAATTAGAACTAAGAGTAGACGTTTCTCTTCTAGATTTTTCAAGTAAAGTGTCGTATTCAGTAACTAAAAATGGATCAGCAATAATTGGATACTCATTTGAAAAAACAAATTTTTGACCAAGAGGTTTCCCAACAAGATAAGTTTTTTCAGTTAAATCTAATTTAAGTATATCATCAAATGTATATTGAGCCTTATCTGGTAAATCAAAATCCATTAGAGTTCCATCTTCATCATATAAATTTAACAATAGTTGATTCATTCGAACTTTAGTTAAAGGTAATCTATCATTTTGTGTCAAATTTTGATAAATCGTAATAGGATTAAGTTTTTCAGATTTAAGACAATATAAATATAATTCACTCATTGAAGCTTCTTTGCTTATGGCATCAAATATTTTAAGCTTAATAACTCCTATACTATCATCAAAATGAATATATTGATTAATAAAAATCACTTCTACTTTATTTTTTGCGATATAGTCTAATTCCTCTCTATTAAACACATTATTAAATGCTTTGTTAGTTGGTTCATCTTCAAAGAGATCATTAGGGTCTTCTATTTCTTCGCTAAATCGTGAACCATAGAATACATAAATAGTATCTATAACATTTTTATCTGATAATTTATTTACTTTAAATATTGGAAATAGTGACATATATATATAAAGTATCTATTATTTTTAATTATTAAAATGTTAAAAATAATATTAATTAAAATCATAATATGGATTATCTGAAATATCCATACCACAATAAGGTTGAGGATCCTTTTTGTAATCAATAGGTTCATATATATTTGCAGCCTTTGCTTGTTCTAACAAGAATTTAAAATTTTGCCAGAATTCCTGTTTATGTCCTTCAGATGTAGTCATTATATGAGCTAACTCATGTATAGCAACAAATGTTAAAGTATTTATATCAATAAGTTTTGTTCCATTTTTTTGCTTATTTAAACAGAATGCTAATTTTTCTCCCTTATTTTCACTATAAGCAGTATATTCGCTTGTTGGCAACGTTTCTGATATTTTAGTTGGATTAAATTTTTGAACCATACGCTGAACTTTTTCATCATTTGGATATTGTTTGGCACAATATGCTACTAAGTCTTTCAATTTTTGTGTTACCTTTGCTAATAAATCAGCAGCTAATTCCATTGATGCTCTTTCTCTAACACAATATCTTTCACCATCAACATCTGATATAATACATTTTAAATTATATGCGTCTGATTCACTATAAATTTTCAAACAAATAAATATTACAAAAGCTATTATAACATATAATAAAATACTTTGGTTATCTATCATATTATATATATCTAAAACATTTTTTAAAAACATTTAATTCTGTTCCTTAAACAAATCCGAAATTACTTTTACAGAAGGAAACATATTATCTGACGGAATAAAGTATACTTTATTATTAGTTGCTGCTAATTGTTGTAAATGCTCAAGTCTTTTCATTTCTAACAAATATTGGGCAGCCTTGTTAGTATCTCCTCCAAATTTTTGTGATAAACTGTTAATCTGGTCACTTAAACCATCTGATGTCGCTCCAAGTTCATATTTTAAAGCTTCTGCTTTATTTTTGGCAGCAATTAATGAGCCTTCACTATTTAATATAGCAATCTGCTTGGCACCTTCTGCTGAACGAATATCTGCTTGAGTCTGTAATTCATTTTCTCGTCTGGATCTTTCTGCCTGCATTTGCTTTTCAAGCTGTTTAGCGACTTCCTTATTTTGTGGTCCAAAATTTTGAATTTCTAAACGCGTAGTGTTAATGCCCCAATCAAGTGTTGTCTTTCCAAGAATTTTTAACATTTCACAATTTATCTCATTACGATTAGCTATAATTTCATCATAATCAAAACGGCCAATAACTGCTCTAAAACTACTTTCACCAACACTTTGAACAGCTGCTACCGGATTTTGAACGGAAAAACAGACCTTTTCTGGGTCAGTAACCTTAAAAAACACAGTTCCTGAAACAGTAACAGGAACATTATCTTTTGTATACGCATCTTGATCATTTAAAGGCACCAAATTTTCTTTTAAAGAAACACGATATAAATTATGTAATATAGGTAAATTAATACGCAACCCAGGTTCTAATTTAACACGATTTTGTCCTAAAAATTCACGGTAAGCTACTTCAGCTTGATTTATAACAGTTATAAAACTTCGTCGTGTAAAATTATTCGTTTTAATTATTCTTCTTACTAACATTGTGATTTACTTGTATCCATTTCTTTAATATGTTTAAATAATTGAATTAAATATTATTTATCAATAATATTCAATATACTATGAAGAAAATACCCTTTGAAAACAGTTTTGCATCTCATTCAAAATCTAAATTTTGGTCTACAGAAAGAAATAACGGATCAAATCCTGAAGACTTTGCGTTAAACTCACATAAAAAATTCTGGTTTGATTGCGAATGCGGGCATAAGTTTGATATTCAATTAAATAATATTAATATTGGAAGATGGTGTTCATATTGCTCTAATAAAAAACTATGTGGAAAATGTGATATGTGTCATAATAAATCATTTGCTTCTCATACAAGAGCGAATAATTGGTCTGATAAGAATGAGATAGAACCAAAAATGGTCTTCAAATCATCTCATAAAGAATATGTATTTAATTGTGAATGTGGACATGAATTTAAAGCAAGATTATCAGATATAACAAATAAAAATAGTTGGTGTCCATATTGTTCAAACCCTCCTAAAAAATTATGTGAAAATATTCAAAGTTGTTTATCTTGCCAAAATAAAACATTTGCTTCAGTAGAACGCAGTAAACATTGGTCTACAAAAAACAAAAAGAAACCTATTGAAGTTTTTAAAAGCACTGCTGAAATATTTATATTTGATTGTGATAATTGTAATAATGAATTTAAAAGTAAACTATGTCATATAACAGATGGTTCTTGGTGTCCAAATTGTAAATATAAAACAGAGGAGAAACTAACAAAGACATTACAACAAATATATCCAACTATTAAAATACAAGAAAAATATGATTGGTGTAAAAATATAAAACATCTTCCTTTTGATTTTGTATTAGAAGAAAAAAAAATAATAATAGAATGTGATGGAGAACAACATTGGAAACAGGTTGCTAAATGGAAAACTCCTGAACACAATAGAAATAGAGATTTATATAAAATTAAATGCGCTAATGAAAATGGCTATTCAGTTATCAGAATAGTTCAGGAAGATGTGTTTAAAGATAAATACTATTGGTTAACAGAATTACAAGAACATATTGTGAATATTTGTCAGCAAAATAGAGTTCAAAATATTTATATGTGTAAAAATAATGAATATAAAGATTTTGAAATTAGTATTTAAGTTTGTGACTGAGAAATAAAAATTGTAATTTTTTATTGTCCTCCCTGACCTAATTCAAGTGGCGGCCTCATAAAGTCCGGTTCTATTGTGCTCAAATTCCAGGGTCCAACGTTCACTTGTGGGTTAGGTGGTTCAGATCTAATTTGTAAGTTAGCATTTCTTAAGGTTTGGCCGACAGTATCAATACCAATATGGTAACCAGCCTTCAACAAGTTAATATTGGCAAGGTCACCCTTTCCAGCAGGATTCAATTGAGCCCATTGGCTGTTAGTATCCTTAGGTAAAAGGTCAGCAGGATTTTGATTAGAGCCATTAGGACTGCAAGAAGGAGGAAGTCCCATGCCATTAGCTGAAGGAGCACCTACAGATGAATAAACTTCATTACCTGATTCTTGAGCAGGTTGAGGTCCAGAAGGAGAAGAGTTATTATAGGCTTTCTTGCGATCTTGAGACATCATTTCACCACCAACAGAACCTTTGGACATTAAATTGTTATATAACATATAGAGGCCATATAATACGATTATTGCGATTAAAACACCGCCTACACCATAATCATTCCAGAGTTTTTTTAAAGAAACACTCATTATATAAAATTAGGGATAAAATATTTTTCAAATTATTAATTAATTATAAAATTAATAGTCTGATAATTGTCTAAAGTATTTTAAAAATTATCTTCTAAACTTTCGGCATCGGATATTTCAGAAGAACTATCTCTGCTTGCAAATTCCTCAAATTCACTATCACTTTCATCAATATCATCCAACATATAAGTTTTCTTAATGTTTTTCATTTCAAGATATGCTAGAATAGCATTTTTCTTTGCATCTTTTGCTTTTTCTCTTGCTTTTTGATAAATTTCATAATATACTTGATTAGGTTTTTTAAGTTGTATAGTTTCTAAACTATTGTCTAAAGTTGATGATAAATCTACTTCTTTTAAAATACTTGGATCCTCTGGAATTTCTTCTTCTTTTGGTTCCAAATCTTCTACATCTAATTCTATATTTGCCTCTTCTAGATCAATTTGATTTATATTTTGATTTTCAGGTATTTTTGTATCCTTTTCTAAATGTCCATCAAATGATACTTCTAAATCTATAGGTTCGGATGAATTAGAAACTGGCGGTGTTTCTATTGGTTTTTCTAATATACTAACATTTTTCTTAGCTAAATCTTTAACAGATTCATTAATTAATTTGTCTAAATCAGCTGGGGTAGATTCCTGAATAACTTCTTCATTAGCTAAAGGTAAATCTAAAGCATTTGTGCTTATAACTGGTTGTTTTTTTGCTGGTTTTTTAATAAAACATTCATCTAAAAATGGATCTGGACTAACAATCATGGATTGCTTAAGTTCAATTTCAATTTGGAAATTTCTAGATGTAAATTTAAGTCCTTGAATTTCTAAAATAGATATAATACTTTTATCACTTGTGATAGATTCAGTAGAAACAATTTGATCTTTTTCATCATATATCTTAATATTAGGTTTAACATTAACTCTTAATAAATAATATTTTCCAGATTTAAATATTTTAAAGGGTGATGTGAAAGCGCTCTCAATATCATCTTTTTCAAGTTTACTTTCAAACCATGATTCTCTTTTAGAATAAATAAGCTCTTGACATCTAGCTTCTAAATTTTCAATCCAATTGATGAATACGGTATCATTATTATCAAACATCAAATCTGTATATATTTTTTTACCACTCTTAATAAATCCTTGTTTTGTTAAACTTTTTGGAGTTTGTATAAACAAAGATTTGTTAGTATTATACATAATTCTAGTAAAATAGGCACCTCCTGCTAAAGTGGATGGTGGACCAAAATACAATTTTGAAAAATCATAATCTATAGTAGGTTCAATAATATCTTCCATTCTTTATTGAAATAGAGAAAAATTAAGAACTTAGAAAACGTATATTCTTAATTAAATTTTTATTAATAAATCTATAGAATGCCTATGAAAAATTCGTTAATAAAACAATGTTTAGACATTTTAAAAACTGAAGATGTAAGGAATGAAATTAAAATATTGTTTTCTCCAGTAACAGATTTGATTTTATATGAGATATATCCCTACATTTATGTAATTATATTTTTAGTTTTTCTTATATTTGTATTAATTTTAGCAATACTTATAATATTAGTAACATTACTGCGTAATCAAAAAGGAACATTTTTAGAACCATTTTCTTAAATATATTATAAAAGATTTATTAATGTTTTCTCATTTCTGATTAGTATTTTTTCTTATTTATTTATATAATGGCAAAACATCGTAGTCATAAAAGAAGATCTCATTCGAAATCAAGAACCATGCGTCGTGGTCAGCACGGTGGTGCTTTAGCAGGCAATCCACCTTCTGCCTGGGGATGGGGTATGGGAACTTTAGGAAATGGTTGGACACAATTTATGAATTCATTAACTCTTCAACCTGGACAAAATCTTGGAACTATTCAAAGTAATAATATTGTTCCTGTAGGTGGTGTTAATGCTCAAGATGCTCAAGGAATGATTGGACCTAATATGAAGGGAGATGTTCCCTCCAACTCGGTTGGTGGAGGAAAGAGACGTAGAAACCGTAGAAGCCGTGCTAAACGTGGAGGCAATTTAATAGCGATAGCAGAGCAAGCTGCTGTTCCAGTAGCATTAATTGCTATGAATAACGCTTTAGGAAGTCGCAGACGCAGACGTCATTAAATTTTTCTTTAAATTAAAAAATATATTAATTTATTTTTAATTTAAAGACACTATACAAAGACATTTATAACTCAATACCATATTTTTTTAAAAAATTTTTTATATTGTCCGAATACTTTTTTTGTAGTTGATTATTTACATAAGAATTATAAACTTTATGAACTTCCGCTATACCACTATGTTTATTTATAGAACCATCATCTAATCTTCTACTTTTTCTTCTTAAATGTTCTTCTTCTGATTGTATATAATAATGCGCTATATAAGCGCGAGCTTTTATAAATGGTAACGGTTGATTATTAAACGGACCCATATTCATTTTTGTTCCATTTCCAGAATAATAACGCATTGGATTTACCATTATAAAATAATGCGGATTTATTGATTTTACAGCCGAAGAAGGCCTAATAAATGTTTTTACATGACTATTTAAACGTAAATCAGACCTTATAAAATTTTCTGTTAGTAATCCTTTCGGTTGACTCTTATACCCTGAACTTCCAAACATTAACCAATTAATACCTATTGAATCGGCTTCTTTAAAAATACTTAAATATTCTTTTATATCATTAAAACCATTTAAATTTAGATATTCATCTGCATCTAAATACAACATCCAACTATAATTTCCATTTATGGCAATATCTAATGCCTTATTCATTAAATTTATTTTTATATTACCAGTTCCATTTACATGTATTATATTTAATTTTCCATTAAAATTACCTTTAGTTTTTATTTCTATAGGCACTTTAGATAAATGATCAAAAATTACTACTTTATCAAAACCTAATAATAAATGATGAGCTACCCATTCTGCTATATTTGGTTCATCTCTTGCATTTGTAAATAAAATTGATGAATTATTATCACTTCTTCTACTACTAAATAACAATGGTTGTAAATTATTATTTCTGTAACTAAACATTCTATGATATAATATTTAGAATTAATTTTTTTTATATAAACTATTATTATGAGTTTTGAACAACAGATTCAGCAATGGGTCACTATTGATAACCAAATGAAAATTCTAAATGATAAGATGAAGGAACTTCGTGATAAAAAAAATACAATATCTGAACAAATTAATACACACATTGAAACTTCTCAGCTAAATAATACTTCAGTAAAAATTAGTGATGGACAACTTAAATTTGTTAAGGTTAAAGAAACTCAACAACTAACATTTAAATATTTAGAAACATGTCTTTCAGAAATTATTAAAAATGAAGAACAAGTTAAGAAAATTGTTGAATATATTAAAAATAAACGCGAAGTTAAATACATTCCAGAAATAAAGCGATTATATAACAATTAATTAATATTTTTATAATGTATATGACGGATAATAGCACAACAGATAATACGACAACAGATAGTAAGAGTGAACAAATATTCGGTGGAGATGAATTTGCATTTACATTAGATAGGGATGGAAATGTAGTTGGAGGAGGATATAAAATAAATTCATTATTTTTACAGGGTGGAATGGCACCTATGGTTACAATGAATAAAACTGACCAAACTGGAGGAAAAGTATCCAGTCCATTTGAAAATTTAGCAGTTCCCGCCGGATTATTTTATGTAAATATGCGTGTTCCTAAAAAATATGTTGACAGAGATTCTGAAGAACATTACAAACCACACGAAACTATTTCTGACGAGATGATTGATAAATTATATTCACTTGTTGAGGTTGATAAAAAACGCAAAAGAAAAACACGTAAACATCATAAAAACCACGATAAAACTAAAACTCGTAGACTAAAATAAGTTTAATTTATACATATATATTAAGTAAAATATATGTATTTTTCTATATTTTCATCATCTGAATATTATTCTGATGAGGACAGGGATTATGATACACAATCGTGTATTGATGAAGAAGATATGTGTTTAATTTGTTGGCTCCCAGGAAATAAAGAAAATGAGATTCACGTATTAACAAATTTTTCAAACATTAAACCAAAATGTAAGTGTAAACCAAAACTTCACACAATATGTATTAATGAATGGGTTAAAAAATCTCCAACATGTCCTATTTGTAGAACCAAAATGAATATTATCATATTTACAGCTGACGGCAAAAATGTATTTATTAATTGTTATATTAAATGTATATCTTATACAGTAGAATTATTGCGATTCCTATGTTATGCCTCATTCTTAAATTTATTTTGTATTATTTTTTATAATGCTTTTTGTATTTATTATATGTCAAATAAATATTATGAAAATAATTATGAAGTATATTAAAGTCTTGACCATGTATTATGATTAAATGGTGATACTAAAATCTCAGATAATTTATCTTTCCAATAGTTTACACGATTTTCCATTGCTATATCCTTTGCAGTTTTTGGATATATTGGTTCAGTTGCCATTAAATCTTCTTCTGTTGAAGTCATTCTTGGTTTAAAACCATAGCAATTTACACCAAATTTAAGTCTTGGATTTGCTATGTAACCACCATTTACCCCTGGTCTTCCACAATCATTCTCATGTCCTTCTATTTTTTGAAGCTCATCATATGTCTTTTGTTGGGTTGGAAATAATGCCATCTGACCATCTGACCATCCATAATTACACCATTCACCACCGTCTCTGTATGCCTCTTCTACTTCCTTATATGTTGCTAATCTAGCACCATATGCTGAGCATAATGCTTTAGCATCTGGATAAATATAATCATTACCAGGAATATTAAATACTTGTGGTCTTATTAATATCTCAGGAACAGGTGCTTTCACAGCTTCTGCTCTTGATGTGTCAACAGTAATATCAACTTCAGGAGAACCCGTAAATAAATTTTTAAGTTTTGCTACAATATCAATACCAAAAAAGTATTGTAAACCATTAATTATTACCAAAATAACAAAAAATGCTACTAATAAAATTGTTATAGTTCCTGAACCAGAATTTGATATATTATCACTTGGAGCAGTAGGAGCACTATCTCCTAAAGACATAAATAAAATTATATATAATATTAATACAATTACTAAAATAATTATTACACTCGGATTTGATAATAAATTATTTATATAATTATATGTATCATTAGCTACTGTTCCTAAACCTGTACTTACTGTATTAGTTGAATCGTTCATAGAATCGTCCATATATATTATATATATAAATCAAAATATTATATAATATTAATTATTTTTTCCCAAGCTTCGTTTTCTATAAAAGAAGCAATACGCCTTTGGTGTTTTTATTTGCTGTTCCATTCCCACTTCTGACACATTGGTATCATTATAATGATACCATTTACCATTCGCATTTTTAACAAACGCTGTATAATGTCCTCCCATTACTGAACCACTATGATTACAAACTCCATAAAGATCATACACATATGAATCTTTATCATAACCTATTACATATTTTGATAAATTTAAATTCTCCAAAGGAAAATCAACCATTACCTGATTCTTTCTATTCATTGCATTAAAACGTTTAATATCAATTACTAAAATATCAGGAAAACTCCAAAATTTTATACTTTTTCTCGCATCTACTTTTTCATCAGTATTCTCTATTTTTATTGAATTTTCTCCATCCATTAATTCCCCTTCTACATAAAGATCAAAACAGTTTTCTAAAGTTGGAGACTTATTATCTACAGGAATTGGCAAATTTATTATAAAAAATGGCTCTGGAACCATGCTTATCCTATTACCATTATCTACTCTTTCAAGAACTGATACATGTATACCATAAAATATTCTCCAAAGTTCCGAGTAATCATTTTCATACATTTGTTTTATTCTTTCAAAACACTTTACAGCTATCTTATCTTTCTCATCTTGGACATTACCTTCTATAGACATATTAACTTCGCGTGACAACGCATTATGAAAACAATCTATAACAAATATTAAAAATTCTGGTAAATCATTTTGATTAAATCCTGTAAACATATCTTGACCTTTTAACTGAGCTAATTTTTGAACTGTTTTCACAAATTTAAATGGAGATACTATACAATTTTCCTTCCATAAAAGACCACGTAATTCATCCCATTCTATTAAAAGTGCTGAATCATATTTATTATTTAATTTTTTCTTATATGTTTTCATATCTAAAAAACTATTTAATTCATAAGTATGGGACAATACTTGCATTGTTGAATTCAAAAAACACGTATTCCCCAAATTTGTTAAGCCAGATAGTCCTTTATCTTTATATTTTTCAAAACTCATTATTAAATTATAATTTATTATAAAGTTTATATTTAAACATATTTTATATAATATATAATATAACTATGTCATATTCTTCTTTTAATATAAATCCCAGAAATTTAACTCCTGAACAACAAAGATTAATAAATATGTATATTAATCAATTTAATCAAACTAACAATCATATTGATATTTTATTAGATATGTTAGATGAAATACGTGGTAATATTACTAATGTTATTAATAGCACACAACCTAGAAGAACTAGAGTAAATAGACACAATAGACAATCCAATACTAACACTGGACTTAATAGATTAATAAACCAATTATTTAATAATAATAGAAGAAATCCTTCTGGTAATTTTGATATGTCATATAATAATATTTATTATGATTATAACAATCCTATTAATCCAGAAATATATAATGAATTTATTATGTTTAATAATTTATATAATAGAAGAAATCCGTTAGGTAATTTTGATATGTCATATAATAATATTTATAGAAACTATAATAATCATACTAATACGGGTAATAATAATTTACCTGTAAATAATGATTTATCCAATTTTCTTGCTAATTTTTTAAATTCTACTGTTGTTATAAGACCAACAACTGATCAAATTCAAAATGCTTCTAGAATTGTTAGATACGGAGATATTGATAATCCATTATCTCAATCATGTCCAATATCATTAGACGAATTTAATGATGATGACCAAATTAGACAATTATTGCCTTGTGGACATTTATTTCATCAAAATCAATTTCAAGAATGGTTTGAAAATAATGTTAGATGTCCAGTATGTAGATATGATATTAGGAATTATAGACCATTATCAAGAAGAAACACTCCTACAAATATAGGTTCGGAACAATCAAATGAAAATCAAGCAAGTAATGCTACCCAAACTCCTCCTACTTCTACCCAAACTCCTCCTACTTCTACCCAAACTCATCTATCAAGTCCTCCAACAGAAAATATCCAAGAAAATACCTCAGCTAATAGAGATAATACTAACACACCACCATTATCTAATATTAATGTTATTAGAGATCCCGTTTCTAACCAAATAGATCAATTAACTTTTGATATTACAAGTCAAGAATTTACAAATAATTTTCTTGACCAGATTGCTAGAAATATATTTCAATCCATGTTAAATCCACGCAGTCAAAATATGAACGATAGATTTATGATTGATCCATCAAATAATATTTTATTTTATGAGACGATTATCCGACCTAATAGTAATTCAAATGAAGATAACAATGATGATAATAATTAAATGTTTAAAGGATATAAAGACAACTTATATATTAATGTATAATAAATGTCACCTCCTGAAAGAACTAGAATTGGAAAACGCTGGACTGTAAATGAATGTTTACAGTTACAAAGAGAGTTTGAATTATTAAATTTGTCAATTGATGAAATTGCTGATAGACATAAGCGCTCCCCAGCTGGTATTATGAATAAGTTAGCTGCAGAAGGATTAGCAGATTATAATGTATTATATAGTAATTATTATGGATTAAATGAACAGATGCCTGTAAATAAGAATATTGATGAAGAAGTAGATGATGATATTGATTGTATGGCTGAAACAACTCAAGATGATGAGGAATATACTCCAGATGAGGACGAGGATGAAGAAGAAGATGATGAAGAAGATGATGAAGAAGAGGATGCTGATGATAATATTAAGGAACATGTGTTGCGTTTGGAAAAGCAAGTAATGGCTCTTACTGAAATGTTTATGAAGCAAAGTAAGAATAGTAAATCAATGTTCTCATTGTTTGCTTAAATATTAAGTGATATAAAAATAAAAAATTATTATTAAATTTATAATTATTTAATAATAATAATTAAAATACTTTATTAAACTTAGTTCTTTTTTGTAAAGAAGTTTGCTACACTTTGATTTCCGTTTTTTACATTATTTGTATCTCTTAAATACTTAGCAAATATTAACTCTTCTACTTCTTTATCCTTAATTTTGCTGATCTTTTTATCACATTTCTTTTCATCTTCAGTTTCTAATTTAATTTTATCAATAGCTTCCTGTAATTTTGTAACTTTAGCTCTTCTTGGCGGCTTTTGTGATAACCAAATATCTTTCAAGACTAATCCAAACAATTGTAATAATGGTTTCATAATTTGATTTGTAATATAAAACGAATAATCAATTTGTAAGTTATTTTCTTTAATAAATGTCGGTGTTTCAATTTTATCACCTTGTAACACTTTTTTACCCTTTCCTGGTGCTTTAGTAACAATATAAACAAATGGAATTCTATCACCTGATGTTGGTTTATTTCCAGGATCTCTTTGAGCAATTCTATCCGCTAAAACCTTATGTGCTACACCTTGTGGATTTTTGTAAAATGAACGCAGCGATTTAGTAATAATTAGTTTCTCAATTGGAACATTACCATCTACAAGATCTTGTAAGCATTTATGAACATAATCAATTGCCTTTTGAATATTTTTCTCCTTCATTAAAATGTCAATAACTCCACCATATACATCTTTAACAATTGGAGCATTATCACGTCTTTTTAATACAATACCCATTTCATTTCTTTTACCTTTAGTTGGATCAAACTCATACTTAATAGATACATAACGTTTCTTTGAAAGAAGACAAAATGGCATAAATGTTTTTTCATATTCAAAATCATGAGGTTGTTTTAAAACCTTTGATACTTGATGACACGCTTCTTGAGCAATTTCAATAGATAATTCTAACGCTTTATCACCTACAATTTTTTCGCCAGTTTCTTTATTTGTGAGGTTAAATTTGAAGAATACAGAATCAGTATCTCCGTACACATACTCTGCTTTTGTATTCACAACACCATATTTGGTCTCAATATTTGTATCTGCGTAACATTCTTCAACTACCCTTTTAGCAAATGTTAGCAATAATCTACCAGTTGCGGTTGTAGATGCTGCAATATCTGGTTCATAAAATGTACTTGTTTTAGCTCCTAGCTGACCATATAATGAATTTGCGGTTACTTTATAAGCTAATTGTCGTTTATCTAAGACATTCTTCATAAATTCATCTGATGTTTGTGGAATTAGTTTTCGTGTATCCTTTCTTGCTTTCAATAATTCTTGAAGAATAGAAGGCATAATTGCTTTTTCCTCAACGCCATCTGCTGTATAAGTTGGTTGCGCAAATCTACATTCTTTATATCCTGATTTTACCTTTTCTGCTCTTCCTTTTGGAGTTTTTCTAATCCAACGATATGTATCAAATCTAACATCAACATATTCAATTCCTGGTAAATTATCATAAATATATTTTCCTTCAGAATCTTTTTCACCAGTTTCTAAAACTAGATTACCAGCTAAATCATAAATCTTTGTCCATACTTTACTGCTTGGGCATAAATTTTCAGATAGCATAGAACTAGGGTATAAGGAAGCGAAATCGCCGACACACACAGGTTCTTCCAAATATAATCCGCATTTTGGATTTAGAACAATGGCACCTTCATAACCATCATCTTTTGACCCTTTATTGATAACAGGCATTAATACTCCTTTTTCTCTACATTTTTTAGCAACATAACTAGTAAGCTTAATTCCTTGGCCTCTGAAAATTAAGAAACTCATAGGAATACTACATAATTTTGACATCTCAACAAGATCAGTAACTACATCAACTTTATTAAATAAATAATGAACTAAATTACAATCCTGAATACAGTATTTCGCAATAACTGCTCTAGCCCCTGGTCCTTCATTTGTCATTCTGAAAATATCTTTAGGTGTTACGTCATCCTTTGCTAAGCCCCATTTTACTTTCTTAGCATAAGGATTTTCATTGCCTAGAATCTCAAACCATCCTTCCTCTTTACAAACCTTAGTGACTTTGAATTTTTGTCCATCTTTGTAATAATCACTGCTGTGATTTATTTCTTCAAAATGAATGAAACTTTCCTCTTGTAAACCAATCATATTATTTGTCATAATTCGCGTCACTTCAGCACCATCAATTTCATCCCTACATCTATGTAGGAGCGATTTAACGTCATCCCCGATAAAATGGCTCCCTACATAGTCCAACTTATATGACGTCAAATTTTCCGTTCTACGAAACCAATTTAACATATCCACTTGTAAACGACCATTCATCTTAATAATCGCCAATTCATACGTTCCTGATGCCAATGTTGTTGAACTTCTATCAATATCTATTTTTCCGGGATTTTTATAATCTACTGTCGCACACAATTCATCATTATTTCGTGATAACTTTAAGAAGTCTTCTACACAAAACAACTCTTGCGATCTTCTAAACATAAACTCATAATCAAAACTAAATATGTTATAACCAATAATTATATCCGGATTTTCTCTTTGAACTAATCTTGTCCAAGCTTGTAAAACTTCCTTTTCTGTATTATACGTCTCTATTTGCGAATTTGCTACAGGCATATTATCACACGAATTTAATACTATACAGTGATTTAAATATGGTTCTTTTTCGCCATACGTCATAAATGTTGAACCAATAAATGTCACCTTATCTCCTTCTAATGCCGGAAAGTGATTTCGCAAAGATCTTATTAGTTCTGTTATTTTTCCCTCTCTTTCAAATTTTTTATCACACATTATATCTACTATTGTTGAATCTTCATTTTTATAATTTTGAATACTATTAAAACCTGAACCAACTTTCCACGTCTTTTCTTCTTCTATTATTTCATTGTTTACTGATTCATCATCATCTGAATCTTCTTCTTTTTCTTCTAATTCTTCTTTTTCTTTTGTTTGCATTGATTTATTAGCATTTTCAAATAATAATTCTATCAAATGTTCTTCATTATTATCATTCTTTCTATCTCTTACCTTTGTTTTAAACCAATTATCTGTACGCTTTTGTAAATCTTGTTCATCTGTTAAAGGCTCTTTTGGATACACTAAATCTATATTATCCATTTTTGTGAATCCAAACGCAGCACTCAAAATTTCACGCAAAATTATCTTACAATTCGTCTTATTCATATCTTCTAATTTCGCAAAATAGTCCACCATATTTGTTGCCAATTTTTTATATGATTTAATTGGAACCGGAAAATCACCATGACTACTTGATGCTTCTATATCAAAACTCATAATTTTATAGGGCACACGGTCTTCTTTATGATTCAACGGAATTATATTTTTATAACTAATTGAGAATTCAAAATCACATGATGTTGTTTTTGTAAATATTATTGTTGTTTTCTTTACTGGCATTGCAATCCAGCCTGATGGACTTACTTCACGAATATGAAAGAAACGCAACAATGGAGGAATATTTGCTTCATATAACTCAATAAAAGTTGGCTCACCATTATGAACAAATTTATACCCATTTTTTAATAATCTTCGTTCCTTTTCTCCATCTTCATTTATTCCATCTTGATACCATAAGTTTTTCACTTTATTATATACAGTAACATTTGAAAATTTCATCTCAATGAATCTGTGCTTTTTTCCTGCGTCAAACCCATATAATTTCTTTCTCTCAATTAACTTACACTCTAAAATACATGATTCATAATATTTACCTACTTTTGATTTTAAATGCTCAAATAATGCTGTCTTCTTTGTTTGACCCCAATTATTATTTACTTTCAAGTAGAAGAATGGCGTATAGTCTTCTACCATAATTGAAGCTCTTTGACCATCTTCATTAATTCCAAACATCTGAATTGCGAATCTAGATGTATCTTTTCGGACTCCTACATCTTCATCAGAATCAGAATCACGATCAATACCTCTATCATTATATACATTAAACTCAAATAATTTGAATACGTATTCCATTGTTAATTATACATATGTTTTACGAATTTATTTTTAATTCAATTTTTTCAAATTATAAATAAATAGTTACCTATACACGTCTGTTTAGTTTAATTTTTTTATAATAATCGCTATCCATTGTCAGGTTAAATATTACACTATCTAAATCATGACAATATTCTATTGATGAACTAATTTCTGTATGTTCCGTATTTATAAAGTGAATATGGAGGTGATAAGTTGTTGGACTATAGTGAAAAAATATTTTTAGATTTTCTTCTTTTAATCCGTAAATTTTTTCAATTGTTTCTAATGTAACATCTTTCATGTGTTGTAATAATGGAACGTGTTCTGAAGTTAAATCTCTTATTGTTCTAATGTTCTTGTTAGTTGGTAAGCATAATATATGTAATTTGTCAATATTTTGTGAATCCCATAAATATGTTGGTATAACAATTATATCATCATCTCTAAATAATATCTTATCTTGTTCTGCTATATCGTCAATAATATTATAAATCCAACGATCCTTTTCAATATCTCTCTTTGATAAAAAATCTAAATATTCATCGTAACTTTCCTTGATAATGCGTTTAGAGTATTTCTTTAACTTTGTATTATCATTACAAACAATATATTCACCCTTTACTTCTGCTATTGCTTGATATTTTGTAAATGAATCATTTTCCATTATTGTTTTTATTTTGCGTATAGAAGGAAATGACATGACCTCATTTGGTATAAATTTTTCTTTAGTTGAACCGTAAGTTATCTCCATAGTATCTATTATAATATGAAAAATATGCTCTAAATTATTTTATTTATATTATTAGCATAAATGGTCATAAAATTAGATGACTAAAATATGGTGAAAATTTCAGTTATAAAAACTTTTCAAAAAGTCGAATGGGTTTTCGAAAATGGACAAAAAAAAATGTCCAAAATTGAAAAACCGAAAAAAGTTTTGAAAAAGGCCCTCTAAATCCGAGTTTGTGACGAGAATGCTCATAAAACCAAAAAAATAACGCAAAAAAGTGTTACGATAAAATTTTTATTTTTTTGCGAAAATCATTTAGAAACTTTTTCTAATGAAACAATATGGAACAAAATGAAACAAATTTGTCGCAAAAAATCGCAATGAAGTATTCCTGTCAATTATGTGACTATTATACGTGTAATAGAAGCGATTATAGAAAACATTTATCAACCCGTAAACACAAAAATTGCGATAATGAAACAAAACTGAAACAAAATGAAACAGATTTGTCTGAAAAATCGCAAAAAGTCGCAAAACAAATATTTTGTGACGATTGTGGCACCATATTTAATAGCCGAACAACATTATGGAGACATAAACAAAAATGTAAACAAAATGAGGATGACGATAAAAATAACGAACTTGGATTAACTGATAAAGAAATCATATCTGCTTTGCTTCAACAGAACGAAAAACTTTTTAAGATCATTGAAAATGGTGGACCAAATAATAATAATACATCATGTAATATTGTTAATAATAATAATCTTAATAATGTTGGTAATAAAACATTCAATTTAAATGTATTTTTAAACGAAACATGTAAGGATGCTTTCAATATTACTGACTTTGTTAGTTCTATTAAGGTTAATCTTGAAGATTTAGAACACACTGGAAGACAAGGATATATTCAAGGTATTACTAACATATTTCTTAAAAATTTAAATAATTTAGAACAGCATATGAGACCACTTCATTGTTCTGATCTTAAACGTGAAATATTATATATTAAAAATAATAATGAATGGACCAAAGAATCTGAAACTAAACCAATACTAACAAAAGCTATTAAAACAATTGCCAACGAAAATATTAAACAAATCAAGAACTGGAGAGATAAATATCCAGATTGTACAGATTCTGACTCTAAGAAAAATAATTTATGGTTAAAGATTGTTGGTAATTCTATGAATGGATTAACAGAAGAAGAAGGTGTCAAAAATATCAATAAAATTATTAGCAATGTTGCCAAAGAAGTCACAATTATTAAGTAATTTTTAATTATTTTATGAATTCTATAAGGAATAAACTAACATTTAAGGATTAAATATGTTCTAAATATATAATGAATAATAAATCTTTATATATTTTTTTAGCTGTATTCGTTATTTTAATATTAATATTTATTTATAGTTATTATAATATGACAACTAAAAGTATTAAAGCTATCGCTGTTTTTACTAACGAAATTAAGGGCACTGTTAAATTTACTGAAGTTGGAAATAAAGTTAAAATTGATCTTGCCATTACAGGATTGAAACCTAATTCATTACACGGATTTCATGTTCATGAAGCAGGAGATTTATCTGATAAATGTACTAGTATGTGCGCACATTTTAATCCTTATAAAATGACACATGGATGCCCAGGTATGACAAATAGACATGTTGGAGATCTTGGAAATTTACAAACTAACAATAAAGGAGAAGCCAAATATTCTTTCTATGATAATATGATTAAATTGCGTGGAACAAAAGCAAATATTATTGGCAGAGGACTAATTATTCATGAAGATCAAGATGATTGTGGACAAGGTGGAAATGCTGAAAGTCTTAAAACAGGAAATGCCGGAAAAAGAATAGCATGTGCTGTAATTGGTTATTCAAAAGAGAATTTTTGTTA
>JACCDO011625292.1_pt1 | contig 23943 bp, 17 predicted proteins | sample 7446101 | NCBI WGS metagenome assembly JACCDO01 (sample SAMN15323440, study PRJNA562643) | freshwater metagenome | isolation source: river surface water | place: USA:Blue River Watershed | collected 2017-08-16
GAAGGTATTCTTAAAATTCCATGGAAAAAATATGCTAAATTACCAGTTAATAAAAATAATAAAAGTGAAACCATTCAAACTTATTTTGATTTTGCAGTAAAAACATTAAATGAATCTGTATATGGCATGGAAACAGTAAAAGAAGAAATGATAAATTATATAGCACAATTTATATCTTCGGATAATAATTGTATGCCACGTATAATTGGATTAGTAGGTAGTCCAGGTGTAGGTAAAACAAGAATAATTCGATCAGGATTAGCAAAAGCTTTATCAAGACCAATTAAATGTATTAGTATGGGAGGATTATGTGATAGTTCACATTTTGTAGGTTTTGATTATACATATTCAGGAAGTAGATATGGATTAATAGTTCAAACATTAATGGAAACAGGAGTAATGAATCCGATTATATTTATGGATGAATTGGATAAAATAAGTAATACACATTCAGGTATGGAAATACAAAATTTATTAATTCATTTAACAGATCCAGTGCAGAATAATACATTTCAAGATAAATATTTTTCAGGTATACATATTGATTTAAGTAAAGTTGTATTTATATTTAGTTATAATGATGAAAAAAGTATATCACCTATTTTAAAAGATAGAATATATACTATAAGAGTACCTGATCCAGATGTAAAAGCAAAAGTTATAATAGGAAAAGATTATTTAACAAAAGAAATTACACCTAATATAGGTTTTAAATTAGAAGATATTGTATTTACAGAAGATATATTAAGATATATAATTAAAGAATATTGTGAAAGTGATAAAGGTATAAGAGGATTAAAAAAATGTATGGAAACAATATACTTAAAAGTAAATACAGCACGATTTATGAAAGAACCAAAATATAAAAGTTTAAAAGATATTAGTCTTCCTTTAACTATAACTGAAAAAATAGTAAAAGATTGTATTAAAAAAGAAGAAAATGAATCATATGATTATATTATGAGACATATGTTTACATAAAGGAACCTAGTAAAGGAACCTAGTAAAGGAACCTAGTAAAGGAACCTAAGGTTCCTTTAAAACCTCCTCTTCATCATTTTTATTATTATTTTTTTAACATTATAAATAATAATAAAATAGGTATAAATTTGAATATTTAATAAAAATTAATAAAAATTAAAAAAACTAGTACAAAAATAAATACTAAAAATAAAATGTATTCGTTTTATTTTAAAATTTGTAAATTTGAATATTTACTTTATAAAATAAAATTAAAAAAACTAGTACAAAAATAAGTACTAAAATAGTAAAATACTAAAGAGGAGGTTTTAACGCGCAAGCGCTAGGTTCCTTTATGCTAATTGTAAAACTAAACGAATTACAATGATAATAATAATAAATTGAATAACAAGTAATAACAATTCATTCATACGATCAGTTGTACTAAATAAATCAACACCATGATTATCTAACCATGTATCAACTATATTAATTGTATAAGTAGAAGTAAATAATAATATAAGTACAGCTAAACCTATAGTAATAAACCATTTATTGTTATTATTAATTTTACATTGTTGTTCAAGTACAGGTTTTGTTGTTAATTCTTTTTTTCTTTTTGTTTCCATTGTATTTATTTCAGATTGTAGAGAAAGTTTATCTTGATTTAACTGAGCATTAGTTGTACTAAGTTGATTAATCAAATTATCTTTTTGAACAATAGTTTTTGAACACATTTCTTCAATTTGTTGTGCATCTTCTGATAGAATATTTAACGCAGTTGTTCCAATGACAGGTTGTTGTTGTACTGGTTGTTGTACTGGTTGTTCTATAGTTTCTGGTAGTATAGGGTATGCGTCACTTACAGATGTCATTTTAGTGATACTGATACTAATTTAATAGTATGCTTATAATAAAATTTTTAATTGTTTTTTACAATTAAAAAAATAAATCAAATTTAAAGTTTTTATAATTAAAGTGATTTAATAGTTTCTTTCATTTCATCAATTGTACAAATAATTACACCATTTTCTTTTGCTTTTACAGCTTTTGAAGAAGTAGTATTTTTATCTTTTACAATTAAATGTGTTGTAGATTTAGATATAGTTTCTACTACTTTTGCACCTAAAGATTCTAAAGTTGATTTTAAATCATTATCTCTTATACCGGTGAAAACAACTACAAAATTGCATTTATTATTGATACTATTTGTTATAGGAGTAGTAAGATTTGTATCTTCTACTTTACAATATTTTTTACAAAATATCTTCCAGTCATTTAAAAATTGTTTAAATTGAATTAAAAATGTAGAAGCTTGTGTTTTAATACCAGCTTCATTTAATAATATTTCCCAGTCTGATTCATTGTACTTACAATCTTTCATAATAACATCAAATATATTAATTGAGGTTAAAGATGAAAGAGCAAGAATAATTTTTTGTAACTTTTTACTACCAAATCCTTCAAATATACAACTACCTTCCATTATATTGGTAAGTGTACAGTTACTTTTAGCTAACATACATTGTTCAATAATTTTTTCAGCACTTTTTGATTGTATACCTTCGGCTTTACATAATTGTTCACTATTAGCATTCATAATACTTTCAATTGTATTTAATCCACAATCAATACATTTTTGTATTGTAGCTTCTTTCAAACCTTTTGAACCACATACGGTAAAAAAATGAGCAATCTGTTGTGCAGAGTTAGTACTTTTAACTTTAACACGAATATCAACAGATTCAGTCCATTCATAATCACAATTTGGAAATTTTGGATTAGTTGGTTGAATAACATTCATAATATGAGGTATAACATCACCACTTCTACAAATAGTAAGAATAGTGTTAGGACCAATTTTATTATCTCTTATAAATTGAGCATGAAATCCACTTAAATAAGTGATAGTTACACCACCTACATCAACAGGTTTAATTTGAACTCTAGGTTTTAATAAACCGTAACGAGTTTCTTCCCATAAAACATCTACAACAGTAGCTTGTACACCTTCTGCATTTTTTTTGAATGCAACGGTGTATTTAGGATCTTCACCTTTTGTTTCTTGGTGAAAATTATTATCTGCAACAACTAAACCGTCAATTTCATATTTACTAGTTTTTTTACATTTGTCTAATAATAATGATAAATAATCAATACTAATATTTTCCTTTGGAATCATTCCATTTATAGGTGTTTGAAAACCTAATTGATTTAAAAGTTGGAATGATTCTGCAGGTGTATATTTACTGTTTGGTAAACTATATGCAACAATATCACATTTACTTAAAGTAGAAATATCAATACTTTTACTGTTAATAATACCGCTTACTAAATTTCTAGCATTGGGAAAATCTTTTGCAAAATGTGTATTAAAAATATCTTTACGCATAATAATTTCACCACGAATAATAAGATCATTTTTTACATTACCTATTTTTAAATGAGGAATTAAATGAGTAATATCGCTACCAAATTCTCCGTCACCTCTTGTTGATAAACGTAAATTATTATTTTTATCTTTAAATAAAAGTATACTACAACCATCTAATTTTTCGCTATATACTATATTACTTTTGGTATATTTTTGCACAAAATTTTTTAAACGATCTTCTGTTTTTACTTTATCTAAGCTACCCATCCATACAGGTAAAGTGCATTTTTTATTGTTACTTTTTCCTAAATATTTAAATTGTTTTCCGCTATTTTTTTCGTATTCATTTACATATTTATCGAATAAATCATCAGGGATGATAGAGTTACCAGTTTCATAATATGCATTACTGCATTTAATAAGGTAAGAATATTGTTCTTCAATAGATAATTTAGAAAACATAGTTAAATAATAGTTTAAAATATATATTAAGTATATATAAATAATAATACTAAAAAATCAATTTAGTAATATTTTAATTTTATTTTTTAAACGTCTAAATAATTAATGTTAAAAGATATAAACGTTAAAGAAATTAATTTATAAATAAATGGGTGGTCATCGAACAAAAAGACAAAAACTTAATGTGGTAAAAGTACCAGGAAATTATAATTTTGAATTCCGGGCTCCAAACTGGGCAGATATGCCTATTTTATATTTAGAATTATTGGAAAATAAAGCAAAAGTAAAACCGGAATATAGAAATATAGATTATGAACCATCAGGTTATGATATGAATAGTTTTCCAAATTTTGCACAAGCAAGAATGAGTGCAGTAGAAGAAACAAGACGTGATATCGAAAATAATGAAGATTATAATCCTAATTCTGTATTACCTACAATACAAGCATATAATCCTCAACCAATACAACAATATCAACCTCCAGTCCAACAATATCAACCTCCAGTCCAAAATATGTATACACCTCCAAGAGGAAATACTCCAAAAATACAAACTCCTACTAAATTTATAATTCATCAAGAGGAAGAATCATTATCATCTATTTATAATGCAGGCACAGTTAGTTTATCAGCTGCATTAAGTAATAATCCTCCTCCTCCAGTTATTCATCCTCCTCAACCTCAACAACCTCACCAACAACATCAACAACATCAACAACATCAACAACATCAACAACATCAACAACATCAACCTCAATCTAATATAACTAATGATCAATATTATGATGAAGAACCAATTAAAAGTTCTAAAGAACCAGAAGAAGATTCAAGTATATTAAATATTTTAAGAGGAGAAAATTCAAGTATAGATGAAAAAACACCATATGAAATAAGTATATCTTCTATACCACAAGTTAATTACGTATATCCTCCTTCACCAAAAACACAACAAACAAATAATCCATTATATACAAATCAACAACCAACACAACAAAAATTATATCCTTCATTAAGTGAAATTAATAGTGGACAATCTAGACCAGGAAATAGAGATTTAACATTTTTAAATAAAAATGATGAGAAAGATTTACAACGTAAACGTGAATTATTGTTTAAATTTAAAACACTTAAACGTCATTATACAGATGCAAATATACCAGAATTTACTGAATATAGTGATTTACAAACTATGGAAAGAGAATATGATATATTAGTTCGTCAGTTACGTATAGATAGTAATGTAGAAAATTATAAAAAATATTTAATTGTTGGGTTTGGTTTAGTTGAATTTGTATTATCTAAGTTTTTAAAATTTACTGATATTGAAGGTTTTACACAACAACAATTATTAGGTATGAATCAATATGAAAAAATTTTATTAGAAATAGGTGAAAAACATCAAATTGAACCTTCTAAACAATGGAGTCCTGAATTACGTTTAGTTGGTATTGTTGCAATGAATGCAGTTATTTTTGTGGGTACAAAAATGTTATTTAAATCTGCAAGTGGTGGTGATATTTTAAATATGATTTCACCTCCGCAAACAAAATCGTCAACATCTGCTCCAAAAACTCAATCTACTGCTTCTTCCTCAACTAGTCAAAGTCAAACTACAAATAGTAAAAAAATGAAAGGTCCAGATATGAATTTAGATGACCTTTAAAATTTAAAAAAGGTTACCAAAAAGAAAAACATAAATTACATTACTTTTTACTTTAAAATAAAAGTAAAAAGATAGAAAAAATAGATCATTATATTTATAATTTTCTTATACCAAAATAGTAAGTTGAAAATGCAATTGCTAAAAGTACAACACCTAATATATAACTTGAAGTTTTCATTGTTTTAAGTTTTTCTTTCAAAACTTCAATTAACATTGGACTTATACCTATTTCATCATTTTTAGACATTTGATCTAAAGCGTAACTTAAACCATAACCAGTAAGAAATGAAGATATAGATAATAATAATAATATAATAAAATTAATCCAGAGTACAATTTTAATAGATGATTTCATTACTTTACTTTTATATATAAAGTAAATAAAAAAATAAAAAATAAAAAATATTAATTTATTCTTGTACGATTGTAAATTTTATTGTATTTTTTCTTATTTCTTCTTCAATAATTTCAACTGATAATATATCTTTATATTCTTCAATTAAAATATTTCGTATTTCAGTTATTTGAGGATATACATATTTTATAATATTTTCTTCATTTTGTGATTGTATAGCATCCATAATTTTTTCAAAATGTTCAGAATTTTGTATAAAAATGGTTAATTTATGATTAAATGAATCCTTTAATTCTATTTTTGGATCAACAGTTAAAAATTGAGTATAACCTTGTAATACATTTATTAAACGTAAAAGGTGACCACTACTACAAGAATTAGGTTCATGATCTAACTCTTCTAATAATATTTTTAACAATTCATCTTTACAATCGTGACTATCAATATACCAATATAAACGATATAAAATAGAAGATAAAGTAAATGAATCATATAAACCATTATCTAGTTGAATTCGATGAATAGATAAATGTTGATTTTTTGTTTTACATAAATTTAAAATAAATGTAATTGTATCTTTTTCTGATTGTTTGCAGGTAACATTATTTAATAAAGAAGTAAATTGTTTTATATTAAAATCAATAATATGAACATTTTGTTTATTTAAATATAAACTAGTTATATCACCACTTAAAGATGTTAATATTTTATTTGCTATTTCTTTACAATAATCAAATTTAGTACTTATTAAAAAATCTGCAAAATTTGCTTTAATATAATCGGGTAAAGTTGGTTTATTAAAATAATTATTATATAATTCTATACAGTATTTCTCTGTACATTCATTATGTTTTTGTAATAATTGTAAACAATAAATATAAAATTCACTATTTTCTTCTTTAATAGAAGAAATAAAACTTAAAATTAATTCTTTTGTATATTTTGTATAAGTAATATTACGGATCAAATTATATCTATATTCAATGTTTAATTTTTCATTACTAATTAATTCTTTCATATCATCGATTACATTATAATCTAAAGAATGTAAATAAAATAATGAATCCCAAAGTAAAGTGTGACTAATTGTTTCATCATATTTATCTAATTTTTTTATAATAGAATATAATGTATCACCATTTGGTAAACATTTTGAACATTCAATTTTAGTTATAAATGGTGTATTATTTGACATACATATTTTTATAATTGTTTCATATATTATATTATTTTCATTTTCACTATATCGAGAAATTAAATCTTTTAGAGATTCAATTAAACATTCTGGATTATTTATTGATAATTCTATTATAAGTTTTTCCCTTTCTTCATCTGTTAAATCTAAATCTGTTAATGATAAATGACTTATCATTTCATCTTTACTTTTTGTAAAATAATTATCTTCCTCATCAAACGATGAAAGCTCAGTAAATGTATGTGACTCAAATTTATCATCAGGTCTTATTATATTTTCATCATCATCACTGCTATTATTTATATTCATATTTATAATAGTTGGTAATAATAGTAAATACTTAATTTTAATACTATATTTTTAAATAGTTTTAAATACTATTTTTTAATTCTATTTATTTAAATAAATAGAATAATACATAAACTTTTTATAAATGTTTACCTGTAAAGAATGTAATAAAATATACACATATAAAGCAAACTATATTAGACATATAAATATAAAACATAAACAAATGACTGAAAATACAGAGATAAATTCAGATACAGAATCAGATTTTATTTATATAAATAGTAATTATTTTAATAAAGAAGAATATTCAAAAGATCATATAATTGAACAACTTAAAAAACAAGTAGAAAATTATACACTCGAATATAATACATTAAAAAAAGAATTAGAACGGGTGAACGTAGAACTAAGCGAATTAAAAGAAAAAAATGATAACCAATTACTACATTATTTTATGAAATATAAATTATATACAACGACTGGGACAGTTTTATTTTCAAAACCATTTATAAGTAATAAATTATTTTTGAAGAAATAAATTTTCAATATTAATTACTTGATCAAAAATACCTGTATTGGATTGATGTAATGTTATTAATACTGTTTTTGGTTGTATACATTCTTTTATTGTATCAACTATATCATTCACACTTTCTGAATGCAATGATGATAATGCTTCATCCAATAATAAAATTGGTGTTTTTGATAATTTATTAAAAGTTAAAAATAAAGCTAATGCACATCTATCATATTCACCTCCACTTAAATTATCAATTGTAATATTATTATTATCTTTATCTATAAACAATATATCCGTATAAAATTTTTTATCACCTCCTATAGTTGTTTTTGTACTAGTTAAATACATAGTTAAATTAGAATGAAAAAAATGTTCCATTAATATATCTAATTGCATATTTATTGTATCAATTATACTTTCTAATGTTTGACTTTCTGAAAGCATAATTTTATTTAAAAATAAATCTAAATTAGTACATCTTTTTCTAATTGTATTTTCATTTTCTTTTAATAGTTCTAATTCATTTTTAAATACACAATACTGATTATACTGTTCTTTTATATTACAATATATATCATATTCATTTTTATACTTTAAAAGTAATTTACTATATTCCTGTAAACTTGTATATTTTTCTTTCTTAGTTATATATTCTTTTTTAATACTTTCTTCTTTCGTTATATCAATATTATTATTTTGCAATAATACTTTATATTTTAATTCATATTTACTCCATTCATCAAGCATTTGTTTATATTCTATGTATAAAGAATATTCTTTTTCTATCACAGAATACTCTCTTGTTTTTTTTACAACTTTTGATTCTAATTCTTTATATTCATGTTTACATTTTATATACTTATTATATGTTAATTCTTTTTGCGAATTATATTTTACATACTCTGAATGATTATGAATATAGTTATTAATAGTAGATAGTGATAAATCTTCAGATATATCTTTATTTAGTAATACACTAGAAAAAGGTTCTAATGAAGTTATATTATCATTAGTTTGTTTATACTTTATTTTTAAAGATTCTAATTCTTTTGTATTTATTATTTTTAAATTCTTTTTAAGATTTATAATTTGCTCTTCTATATTATTTGCTGTTTGTGTAATTAACTTATTTTCAACAAAAAGTAAAGAATGATTACAATTCGGACATTCTAAATGTTTACCACTTTGTAATTGAGTAATTTGTTTATTTATATCATTATTATATAAAGTATCTTTTGTTTTTTGTTCTTCTAATTTATCTATATTTTCTTTATATTCTAATGATAATTTATTATATTTTTCTAGTAATACAGTTAATTCATGTATAGTATTGCACTTAAATTTTTCTAAATATTTCTTATAATGATATAAATTTTCTAATGGTATTTTACTGAAAAATGTATTACATTTATGTTCTAATTCTTTTATTTCTTTATCATATTCATGTATTAAAGTTTTATATTGTTTTATTTTTTTAATATATTCTTCATATATGATTGCATCTGTTTTTTCTTTTAAAAGTGTATCACATTTTTGTTTACAATTATCTAAATCATTTAATGAATATATTTCTAAGTTATGTTTAGAAACAAATATATCACATTTTTGTTTTGATTCTTTAATAAGTTGTAAATATGTTTTACTATTAGTAGATACTTCTACAAAATTATTAATATTGGTTTGTAATATATCTAATTCTTTTTCTAATGTTATAATTTCTAATTTCGTTGTATTTTCAAAATTTTTAATTTTATTACTAATTTTTTCACTATCATTTTTATTATCATTTTCACTATCATTTTCACTATCATTTTCACTATTTATAAATAATAAAAAATCAGTAGATAAAGTAGGTTCAGATGTGATAGAATAATTTTTTTCTAACATTTGTAATGCATTTATTTTAGAACTTGTAGTAAGTAATAATTCTTTTACTTTTTTATATTCATTTTTTACATTTTCTTTTAATGTATCAATAGGATAATCATCGATAGCAAGTTGTTGTAAAAATGCAGTTTTCTGATCCTTTGATAATTGAAAAAAACTTTCAATATTCTTTTGAGCAATATAACCAGTTAAATTAAAATAATTTCCAAATATTTTATTAATAATTTCTTGAGCACTTATATCAGAATAAGTATTATTATCTTTTACTAAAGTTAAAGTATTTGGATTTTTGGTTCGAGTAATGATTAAAGATTGAAAATAAAATATAACTTTACATTTTTTCTTTCCATATTGTATAACCTTTTGTTCTTTACCGTATAAAACAAAATGGATAGCTTTAAAAATAGATGATTTTCCAATACCACTTTTACCATTAAGTAAAATATTTCCAATATCATTACATTCAAATATTGAGTTAGTATAACATCTAAAATTTTCAAGTATTAATTTCATTTTTATTTATAATTATAGTTTAGTTTAGTTTATAAATTAAAATTAAATAGCAATTAAAATAATAAAATCAATTTTAAAATACAAATTTTTAAAATTAAAATAAAAAAGACATATACTAATAATATACATAAATTTGTATTTATATTACTAATTAATTAAAAATGACTGATAAAAATGAGCGTTATAAGGCAAATATTGCAAGAGCAATTACAAGTGGTATTAGTTACGATTTGGCAAGTTCATCTGGTGGTGAATTGGAAAATATAGCATTTAGTAATCCTTTGTATGAATCAAGTATGTTACGTTATTCGACAAGTGAAGAAGGCAATGGTATTCAACCCTATTTTCGTTTTAAGGGATATAGTCGATTAAGTGATAAACAAAAATGTATAGAGGAAGTTATACGTCAAGCAGAAATATATCATGAAGATTCGGCTGGTATACAAGTAATAAAATGGATACAAGAGCAAAATAATAATGTACGTTTTCGTTATTTAAGTAGTGCAGGATTATTATTTGGAATGAAATATAGTCAATTAGATATATTTCCATATAATGCAAAAAAACATGAAGATATAATAAAAGCTTTTTTTGAAAAAGCTTTAATAGCAAATGTTCCTCCATTAGATGTTATAAGATATTGGAGAAAAATAAGTAGTATTTCAAATCAATTTTTTAGTAATGAAAATATTCCTCCTATTTTAATACATCCAGAAAATTATAATGTTTCAATTGGTAAATCATTATGTAATTCACTTGAACCAATGATTCAAAAAGAAAAAAATCCAATTGAAGATGTTATAGTAAATAGCAAAGAAATAAATTTATATGATTCAAAATTAGAGATAATAAAATTAGAAGATGAAAATGGAAAATTAGTACCCATTACATTACAATTATATCCAAATGATACATTAGAAACATTAAAAATACGTTTTGCATTAGAAAATAATATTCCATTGGAAATGGTAATTATGAAAGTATGGGAAGATGATAATATAGAAAGTGAAAGTAAAATAGATAGTGTAGAAATAAAATATATATCTAGTAAAAAATGGAAATACAATATTTTAGAAAATAAAAAAATAATTGTAGATAGTATCATTGATATTATCGAAAATAATCCAATTGATTTAAAATCAACAGAAAGTATAATAAAAAGTATTCATACTTTTTCAGAAATAATGGAAGAAAAATTAAATATTAAAAAAGAAGATGGATTTTATATTTATTTAATTGTACGTTATTCATTATTTGAAGGTAATCCATTATTAGATGAAGAAGGAAAAGAAATAAATTTAGATGAAATTATTAAAAATATAGATGAAAATATAGAATATATTGAAATATTATTAGCTAAAAAAATAGATATTATAAAATTTAAAATTGTAATACAAAATTATATTTCTTCTTTAAAACAAACTATTGATATTGGAAAAAAATATACAGATGATATTAATGTATTAGAAACTTGTTATAAGATACAAACCTATTACCAAAAAAATAATAATATAAAAAGTAGTGATATACATGAAACAAATTTTACAATAAATGGTACATTTTCATTAGAAGGTGTTGATATATATGAACTTTTTAATACAATAGTATGTAGTCATATATTACCTTTTATGAATTTATATCATTTTTATAAATGTTTAAATGATGTAAAAGTACCAAATGAATGGTGTAAAGAAGAATATGAAGAACAAGATACATTACGTTTTTATATAAATAATTTAGATATTCAAACTATGATAGATGACAATTATAGTTTATGTACAATTAAACAAATAGATACAAAAGAAGGACTAAATACATTTCATTATAAAATATATGGTACAAGTAATATACCAATTAATATTTTATTATCAAAATTTATACAGATTTTATCATTTAAACCACAAAATATAACAGTTAAAAAAGATTTTGGAAAAGGTCTTTTTGTGTTAGCAGATGTACCTTTTTATGAAGAATTATTTTATGACTATTGTAGTAATAATCCAGCAGTTAGCGAAATTATAAGTATAGATGAAAAATATAAAATTCATAAAATTAGAGGTGGTCTTAAATTTTCTATGAATTTAAATAAACTTGATACAGAAAATACATTAAAATGTATTATGAAACAAAAAAATATAGAAAAAAGTACAGAATTAGAAGTAAAATATTTTCCACAATTTGTTAAAGTTGGTTCAAATGTTACAGTATTACAAATTAGTGGTTCTATTAATACTACTTTATTACATTATTATAAAAATATGTTACAATATATATTTAATTATATTCATAATACATATTATCATTATTATGTAAATTATTATTGCAGTAAAGTACAAAATATTATGTCATTTATTAAACAACCTATTAAAAAAGAAATCAATAAAGATTTAAATTTAAAAGATATTGCACCAGACTTATTTTTATCTGGTTATGTTCGTAGTTGTAGTTATCCACCATCTATTATTACATCAGAAGAAGAAAAAGAAAAATTTATAGAAGAAGGAAAAGATATAATGACTTATCCAAAAACAAACGATCAATATACATCTTTTTCTTATGTTTGTAACAAAGATAAAAAGAAAATTTATCCCGGTTTACGTATTAATGAAATGGATAATTCTGAAATATATCCAGCAGTTCCATGCTGTTATCAAGATAATCAAAATGTAGAAGGTACAATACGTTATAAATATGAACATGATATACCTTTAGTAAATGAAACAACTGGTTTGGGAACATTTATTACTACTCGTAAAATTTTAAAAACTACTCAAGAAGGTTCTTTACCACCAGCTATTAAAAATTTATTAACTATGACTGATAATGATGCATTAGTAGGTACATCCTTATTTATACGTATGGCTGTTCCAAAAGGAAACTCTAGTATAATTGATGCATTAAAATTAGCTACAAATAGTAAATTAAATATGGAACAAATTATAGCAAAATGTAAAGAATTAGCCAATATGAATTTACTATCACAATCCAATATAACAATTGAAGAAGCATTACAAATATTAAATACAAAAAGTTATATTTCTATTAAAGATTGGATTACTATTCTTCAACATATTTTTGAAGTAAATATTGTAATATTTACAAGTAATAAAGATGATTTAGATGGACAACTATCCTATCAAAATTATAAACGTTATTTAATTATTAATCCAATGATTCAATATAAAAATGCTGTTTTAATATTTAATACATATGGTGGAGAATTTGATAGATTAGAATATCCGCATAATGAATATATAGTTAAACGTACTATTATAGGTAAAAAGAAAGAATATATTTCATTATTTCCATCAGATGGTGAAACATATAAATCAATTGCTTATATCACAAAAAATTTAATTAACTATCAAACTATTACGAATGAATTACCTATTTCTAAACAATATGAAGATGGTTATGGTAAAATTAGAAAAATAATTACAAACGGTATTGAATGTTTTACATCACCTATTGCTCCTTCTATGATATCATCAAAAAATAGTAATTCTATTTCTTCTGAATCTAATAATAATAAAATGATTAAAAAATTTTTAAACACATATAATATACAAAATGTACAACAAATTATTCATAATGATAAATGTATTGCAATTATAGGAGACTATATTACTTCTGCTGATACAAATTTTACTACTAATAATAGTTTTCAAATTATTATAAAAATAGATCAAAAAAATAAAAAAGATTTTGAAGACTTAGATGTATATAATATTCAAAAATATGGTTATCCTATACCACCATCAGATTCAATAAGTTTTTTACAACTTTATAATAGTTATAATCGTCTAGCAAATTATATTATTAGTTATACATGTTTTTTATATAGTATCTTAAAACATGAAAAAAATATAGATTTAAATACATTTGAACAAAATCATATAATTATTAATCAAAATCATAATTATGGTACTATACAACGTTTACTTGACTTAAATAAAAATAATATTATTAAAAATAATAAATGTATATTACCTTCTGAAGATATTAAAATTAGAACATTATTTTATATTCAAATGTTAGAAAATTATAATCCACTTATTATTACTAATTATAGATTTAATAAATATATACCATCTTATTACAATAATTCTGAAGATTTTACAAAATCTATTCATTATACAATATATAATACATTAGAAGAATTTATCGAAACTAGACGTCTTAAAAAAGCACAATATGCTTTATATGATAAACTATTTAAAAGTATGATTAGTTACTTTTATTCAAATAGTCAAATTAATAAAGGTAAAGTATATTTAGTTATACCCGCAAATTCACTTGAACAAGCTTATAGTAGATCTATTTATTTTCATAATACTAGTAAAATACTTTTATATCCTCCATATACTACAGGAAATTATAATGTTTTAATACAGGATAATAATGGAATACAAATGGATATTAATTATAATGTAATACCATTAGTAGGAAGATTAATTATAACAAAATCAAAAGAAGAAAATCACTGGTTTTCAATGATACCTCTAAAATAAAAATAAAAATAAAACAATTCAATCTAATATTTATAAAATATTAAATTTAAAATATAAGAACATATTTTTATCTTATACTACTATCAAAATACTTATAAAAAATGTCAATCGTACAAATTCCTTTTGATGAACTTTTTATATCAAAAGAGTATATAGATTTTAAACAACAAAAAGTAAATGATATTTATAACCTAAAAAATATCTGGAACTCTATTGAAACAGAATGGAAAAATATAATACAATCTATACCTTTAAATTGTAAAGATAAAATATGTTTTGATACCATTAAAAATATTCAATCTTATCTTATAAACTATTTTAATACAAAATGTCAAAATAATACTTATTTACTTACTATTATCGACAGTTTAAATGGTTTAAATTTAAATGTAAAATCTTCTTCAGAAATACATTTTCAATTAGATAAATGGAAATCGTATATACATTCATTAATTGAAAAAGAAATACAAAATATCCCTAATAGTGAAAATAGTGAAAATAGTGTTAATAATGATTCCACCTATACAGAACAATTAGAATCTTTTATTAGTTTTTTAAAAAGTTCTAATAAAAATAAATCAGATAATATAATTGATGATATTATGAATAATTTAAAAAATACATATTGTAATGAAAGTATTCAATGTAAACAATATATAATTTTATTAATAAATAAAAAAGATAACATTATTGCAAGTTGTATACTTAATGACTATTATTTTAAAAATAATTTACATTTATCACATTTTTCTGGTGATAGTTTACAACTAATAACTCAATATTTAATGATTAAAATAAATACAAATAAAGTAATCAATTTTACATTAACAGTTGACTTAGTTTTTACATTTCAATCATTTTTAAACTGTTTTGATTTATGTATGTTACATTTTAGTATGAAACATATAACTATAAATGAAAAAGATAAATCAATACTTTTATCTTATGAATATAAAGGAAAAAAACAATTAAATACAAAATCAATAGAATATTGTAAAGAAATTTTTAAAACATACATACCATTAAATAAATCAATATCAAACACAAGTATTTGTATATTTCCATATCATTATATTTTAAAATGTAAAGAATTTTCTTACTATATACAACCTTTATTAAATATTATTTATAAACATCTATGTTATCCTTTGAATTCTACAAATATGCAAGTAAAATGTTATTTAGATGACAGTATGATAAGTAATAAAACTTCTTTATTTGGAAATATAATCTTTTTATTATTACAAAATCAAATTATATTTAAATGTTTAATACAAGACTTATCAACCACTTCAAAAATTAAAATTATCCAAACATTAGATACAATACATAAAATTGATAATGATGAAGTATTAAAAAATATTATACTAGAAGAAATTAATAGCTCTCCATCTAATGAGTCTAAAAAATTATATCAAACTGAACCATTTAATATTTTAAATATACCAAAATATAATCAAACATTATTAAATTATATTACCTCTTCCAAATTATATTCAACTATTGTTAATATTGTAAAAAATAGTTGTGGCGAAGAATCAATAAATTTAATTCCTATTAAAAATTTAGAAAATAAAGATATTTTAAATCTTTTAAAAAATGATAGTTCCAATTCAAACACTATATTATCATCAGAAAAATGTAATGCAAAAATTATATTTCCATGCTATTTATTATATAAATTACCTAACAATTATGACTCACAATATTTTCAATTAAAATCTACTTCTATAAATGAAAATGGTCAAAAAATAATTCAAACATTTATTCATTCTGAAAGTAATCCATCATTTAAAAGTGAAATATTATATATAAAATCTATTGATTATTTACCTTCTGTAGATACATTAATTAAATCTATTGTTGATATGTTAACTTCTGATATAAAAATAATATGTATTGCTTCTAATCATTTTTATATATTTTTACAACTTACTTCTGAATTTATAAATACTATTATAAAAACAGCAGATATAAATAATACTATATTTATAGATTCAATGCAAACATTATTTTCTTCTATATTTACTGATAAAAATAAACTATTTATTGAAGATAAGAATAATATTTCTTTGTTAGATTCAACATTACAATTATTTATAAATATATGTAATACTGTAAAGTATAATAGTATAACTATTATGAAATGTAAAGGTTATACAAGAAATGATATATTATCATTAGATACTATAGAATATGATTATAATGAAAATAGTGATACTTGTTTTCCAAATACTATACTTTCTAAATATGATGAAATACATGAAGAAGAAATTAAAAATAATTATTATACATTAAATTACTTTGATGAAATTGGACCATTCTATCAATTAGATGAAAGAGATTTACATCATAAAAATACATATAATGATGTTTATGATGAAGATAATAGAGATGATGAAGTAGAAGAATATAGAGGAATAGATTTTGAACATAGTTTATTATTAGAAGAATTTAATAGATATGGTTATCCACCTGAAGAATATAATGTTGAATTAAAGATAGATTTAAATAAAGAAGAATATTATAAAACGATACAAGAAGAAGAAGATTATAGATATTTTACTCAAGAACAAGAAAATATTGATATTGTAACAGAATCATTAACAAATGAATCAGAAGAAAATAAATTAGAAATGCGAAACTTAAAAAATTTAAGTACAATTCGTAATAAAAATGATATACATATGTTTAAAGAAGAATCAACTAAACCATTGAATATAAGTAATATAGATGAACAAGATGTAGAAGATTATATGATTAAATCAAATCAACTTAAAGTTGATGTAAATAAAAAACAATTACAATTAGATACAAGACGTATGAAATATGATTATATATTTAATGAAATTCCAACTCAGCAAAATACTACTTTAGAAATGGAACAATTTGCAAAATCAGATTTAGAAAATCCTTTAGAAAAAGAAAATAAACAATTTTACTAATATGGGGAACGTAGTTCCCCATAACCCCTCCTTTTATTTTTGTATTAATTTTTTTTAATTTTATAAAAGTTTTAAATTTTTTTAAAAAAACGAATACATTTTTATTTTAATATTTATTTTGTACTAGTTTTTTTTAAATTTTTTAAACTTTACAAATTTTAAAATTTGTAAATAAATTTATATTTGTATTAGTTTTTAATTATTTAATTAAAAAGAAAAAATAATAATAACTAAAATAAAAAAGGAGGGGTTATGGGGAACTACGTTCCCCATATTAGTAATCTTTTTTATTTATACCTTTAGGAGAAAAATTACCTAATAATGCTCTTCTAGGTTTATCAGTAATATTTAATCCTTGTGAATGCCATAAAGTACTTGGATATATAAAAACATCCCCAACTTTACCTAATAAATATTTTTTCTTACATACAAATAACTCTTTTTCTTTTTCTTTTTTATTTTCTGATTCATTTAATTCATTACTTTCGTTTTCATTTTCATTTTCATTACATTTAGTTTCAGCAGCTTCAAATGTACCAGATTTTAAAATTTCAATACTAGGATATCTTCTAGCTAAATAAGAATAGGGAATATATAAAGTAGCACCATTATCAATTGTAAAATTATCCAATGGTATAATAACTTGTACACCATCAAGTCTATCTTCATAAATAGTATTAATATCACCACTATCTTGGGTATATTTATGGTAAGGCCAGTCTACATGGTAAGAACGTTTATCTACATTTGGAAAAAGAGTGTTTGAACTTAATGTAGTAAGATGGTAATCCATTGTATTTAATAAATGAATAATTGATTTTCTAATTTTAGGATGTTTAAAAAGTTTTAAATAAATACTATCTTCAGGTAAAGATACTCTTTCTTGTTCTAAAAAAGAATTATTTTTTAAAGCTTTTCTAAGTTCACTTTGAGTAAAGCAATTTTTTAAATGAATTATGCCTTCGTTTAACAATAATTTATCAATATCATTATCATCTATTCCTTGAATTAAAGATTTTTTTTGCATATTTTAGTGGGTTAATATAGTTATTAATTATAATGTATTACTATTTTTAACAAATAAAAAAAATAAAAAAAATTGTAAATTGAAGTTAAAGAAAAAAATCCTTTAAGTATGTAATATATATATAGAATAAATATAAGTTAAAATGAGTAAGAATGAATTAAAACGTATTGTGAATGAGACAGGACAAATTAAAACATTTGAGGAAGTTGGTGTATCAACAAAAACAGTTATAGCAATATCAAATTTAATAATAGACTTGGAAAAATTTTTTAATTATGTAGCTATTACTGATTTTTCACCTATTGAAAAAAAAAGAGGTAGAAAAAAAAGATTAGTGATTGAACCAATTGTAAAAATATTACCTGTAGGTAGTATAATATTAGTTCAAAGAAGAAAAGAACATAGAGGAACTTTATTAAAAAATAAAACAAAACGTAGTACAACATTCTTTCTTCATTCTGTAACAGCTGTATTAGCTTTAGAAAATAATAAATTTATAAATATAAAAGTAAGTAGTAATGGTAAATTTCAAATAACAGGTTGTAAAAGTGAAAAACATTATATCGACACAATGTTATATTTATTTAAAAGTATGAGACAAATTGAAATTATGACAGGTGAACGTTGTTATCGTTTTAATAATAGTGAAAGCACTTTACGTGTTGTTTTTAATACTGTAATGCAAAATATGGATTTTAATATTGGATTTAATATCAGTAGAGATAAATTAGATCGCTTTTTAAATAGTAGTACTGAATTTGTTTCTATTTTTGAAGGTAGTATAAGTACTGGTGTAAATGTAAAAGTTCAATCAGAACAAATTAATGATAATGAATTAACACAATTACATTATGATGTAATTGAAAATAAAACAGAAATATTAAAAGTACCATATACAAATTATTTTAATCTATTAGAAGAAAAAGAAAGAAAAAAAGAAAGCAATAAAGACAAACATCATACCTTTTTAATTTTTGCATCTGGAAGTATTATTATGAGCAGTAGAGGTCCTGATATGAAACGTGTTTTCTATAATTTAATCCAAACATTACTTCAAAATAGAAAAGAATTCGAAGATTTTACTATCGAAGAAGAAAAAATTATAAAAGAAATTGTACCTTTAAAACAAAATAATGAAGATGATGAATATATTTGTAATACAAAATGTTGTCTTCGTAAAGATTTTGAAGATCTTGATCAATATGATATTGAAGATGAAGATGAATATAACCAAGAAATTGAAGCTTAATTTTTTAATTAAATTAATTTTACTTTACTATTTGTTAACAAATAGTAAATAACAGTCAATACTGTGAGTATTTATTTAGTACATTGGATCACCAGGAAAACTCACACAACTTAAGATTACTTTTACAAATCATTTTGTTATTTTTTTAATATATTTGATACACTAATTTAATCAGTATATTTTAAATTACAAAAGTTTTAACTATTTTATTTATTTAGTATTTTAAGTAGTTGTATTTTTTACTACAAATTATTTATTTTTAGTTTTTTAAAATATTTAAAAAAAACTAGTACAAAAATAATTTAATTTTAAAAATGTATTAGTTTTTTTTAAAATATTTAAAATTTCAATATTTAAAAATACAAAAATAAATAAAATAATAAGAGGAGGGGTTACGGGGAACTACGTTCCCCGTCTAGGTTCCTTTACTTTAACGGAATAAAATAGGTTCTGGATTTTTCTCATATTCAGGACTACTTGGAAAAATAGTACTACAAACATATTGCCATTTATATTCATAATCAGGAGTTAATTTTGGAGTACTTTTTACCCAACGAGTTGGATATGGATAATAACCAGCAACATTTGGTTTAATAATAGATTGATTACTTAATGGATTACTTCTCCATTGATTACGAAATGGAAACATATCTTTACTATTTATATGTGTAATAGGAGTAAAGGTATAACCTACTTGTGGACTATAATAATTATCAGCCATTTTATATATTAATTATACTTATTTAATAGTAATAAAAGATACTAATTAATTATTTAAAAATTGATTATTTTACTTTTAATATTTAAAAAACTAAAACTATTTATCAAAAATATCAACAATGACCATCATAATTACAATTGAAGGAAATATTGGAAGTGGTAAATCAACTTTATGTAAAGAGTTGGAATCTATTCAATTTGATAAACCACATAAAATTATTTACGAAGAAGTTGGTCAATGGTGTGAACATGTTGATAAAAATGGTAAAAATATATTTGAATTATATTATTCTGATAAACAAAAATATAGTTATTTATTTCAATCTTATGTTGTTTGTAGTAGAGTTTCACATATAGTAGACACCATTAAAAAATATCCAAATCATATTATTATTTGTGAAAGAAGTCATCTTACTGATTATTATATATTTGCTACTGTTTTACACACATTAGATTTAATGACTGATTTAGAATATAAAATATATACAGAAGTATTTAAAACATTAAATTTAGAAATAACTGCAACTATTTATAATAAAGTTGATAGTGATATTTGTATTGAAAGAATTAAAAAACGTAATCGTCAAGGTGAACAAATTACATCCGATTATATACAAATTTTACATGATGCACATGAAGCATGGTTATCTACAAAAAATGATAACACTACTAACACTACTAACACTACTAATGTATTAACAATTGATGGTAATATAGATCATTTAGATATAGAAAAAAGACAACAACAAATAGAAAAAATAATATCATTTGTAAACAGTAAAATCTAAAAAGGATAGTGATAAAATAAAAAAAAGTAAAGTAAAATTATTATTTATTATTAATAATAAATAATACAATTAATAAATAGTATGTCTACGTCTATTTTATTAAAAAGTAAAAATAAAACTATTTTAAATAATATACGATCACAATTACATTCTGTTACAAATTATATACAAAAATTAGATGATGTATGTGAAAGTAAAGAATATAATATTGTATATGAAATACAATGTTTTCTTGAACAAGAATTAGAAAAATATAATAGTAGTATTAATATAATAAGTTCTCCTAATAAAGAATTTTTAGATATTATTATCGACAGTAAAGAAATAAAAGCTAATAATAAACAAGGTGTCGTAAAATTAGTCACTATTTTAATGAAACGTAAAAAAATTAAAGCTATTCTAAAATATGGTAAAGGTTATCATAAAGATATAGAAAGTATTTTACATGAAGTAACTGTAGGATATTTTTTAAATGAATTGCGTAAAACTGGTAATATAAATTTTATGTATGTATATACACCTTTTTATTGTAGTGTAGGTAAACAAATATGTACGAATCAAAAAATAGATAAATTAACAACATGTGCATTTTTTGAATATATTGACGGAAAGAGTATAAGTGATTATATGAAAGAAAATTGTAGACAAAATATTACCATTATTAATTCAACATTTATTATTTTATTTTTTCAAGTTGTTCTTGCTTTAGCAGATGCCCAAGCATATTGTAAATTTATACATTATGATTTACATGATGAAAATGTACTTACATTAAAATTAAAAACACCTGTTGATATTACTTATAAACATATTGGATATATACTACGTGATGTTGATTTTTTACCTTGTATTATAGATTTTGGTAATAGCATTGTTCAATCACCAAAAGAAAATTCTATATTTTTAGGTCCATTTTCAGATGAAAAAAATAAAATAAAATATTTTGAAGATTTAGCATATTCAAAAGATCCTTTTTTAAGTTGTTATGATATATTTCATTTTAGTATGATGAGTTTATATTCTATTTCAAGATGTTATAATGAAACAAAAGAAGATATAGAAAAAGTTTGGAAAATTATGATGAGTTTTTTTATTTTTAGAGTACAACAAGGTATACCTGTAAGTGCAAGTTGTAAAAAATATTTAACTTCACAAAAATTTACATCTGAAAGTTTATACTATCGTTTAAAAGTTCAAGATAAAGAATTAGTAAATGTTGACATAAAACTTTATCTTCAATATTTAATTCAAATTATAAATCCAACCAATTTAGAAAAAATAGAAATAATAAATAATGTATAATATTATTCTTTATTTAGTATTTTTTTTATACTTACAATATACACCCGTACATGGTTTTTCTAGATTTCCATATATTAAATTTGAATATGGAGTATGTTGAATACAAGTACTTAACATTCTACTTTGATTTAAATTAGTTAATATATTTTGATAATTATTCTTTGCATAATGATATGAATTTGGAGTATAATTAATAAGTTGTGATGAATTAAAAAGAGTATCTGGATTTGAAGAAGAATTATAAAGTTTTGTTATTGGTAAAAATGGATAAATTCTATTAAAATACAATAGTTGATTCATTTTTAATGTAATTTAAATATTAAAATACGATTTAAAATAATTTAAAAATAATATAGTAATAAATTTTTAATAGAATGATTAAAAAATCTAAATCTGGATTATTACAATCACTATTAAATGAAGAAAAATTAAATACAGAAGAATTAATATCTTTAAAAGATATATTAATAAGTGGTGGTATTAATGTTACATCTATTGATGATATATTAAAGATGAAAGAAGAAATCAAAAATAAAAGTGATATATTAAATGAAATTATAATGGAACAGCATAATAAAGAATGTACTTTAATTAAAGAGCTATGTATTCGTTAAGTAAATGACAAATTGTCAAATTGAATTTTTTCAAAAATTAATATTTTTAATATCAAATAAATATTAAAAATAAATATGGATGAGTATATTGATTATTATATAGCTATATTTAAAGAAGAACCTGTTGTAGATAATATTTTAAGAAATTATATTCTAGATTCAAAATGGGAAGACGCTTTACTGTATTGTTTTGAAACAGAAAATATAAACTTGTTTAAAATGATATATTTATTTACAGGATGTAAATTCCCAATTCAAACTATAAGTGATATAGAACAAAAAATAGCTCAAGATTGTGGAACTATTTGTAAACCAAGATGGAATGGTAAATGGATGGAGTTAGAAATTGATAAAGTCGTTTTATCAGAAGAAAATAAGAAAAAATATGGAGCAAAACTGAATATGGTACGATTTATACTTAATTGTAGAAGTTATTCCCAGCATATATATACAGGATGTAAATTTTATTATTTTTTTAAATTGGACAAATATGAAAATAGAATATTAGATATATTGAGGGAACTATAGATATAAATTAAATTATTACTTTTTAAAAAGTAATAATAA
>JACCDO010385460.1_pt1 | contig 23935 bp, 22 predicted proteins | sample 7446101 | NCBI WGS metagenome assembly JACCDO01 (sample SAMN15323440, study PRJNA562643) | freshwater metagenome | isolation source: river surface water | place: USA:Blue River Watershed | collected 2017-08-16
CAAAAAAATTCTCCATAAATTTTTTACTGAAAATTTTGTCTGGCCAAAATTTGGTTTATTAAATTTTATGGTATTTTTTGTGGTATTTTTTGTAGTATTATAAAAGTTAAAAATATTGAAAAATATATTAAAGAAATATCTATTGTTTAATATAATGTCAATTAACGTAGAATATTCAAATAAAGAAATTACACAAATTGTTATGGAAAATGTATTGAAGATGTTAGAGCGTAGAAACCAAATTAAATCATGGGAGGCTGAATATAAAAAGTTAGGTGATGATTTTAACACTAAATCAACATTTACACTTCAATTACAAGATAAATCATCATGTGGTATTTATATTCAAAATGCGAAAATAACAAGTGTTGTTCAAGGGACTCCATTAGATGATTATCTATCAAACAACATTGATATCCATAAAATAATTATTTGTAAAGATGTTGCTAAGAAAGTAATCAAACAAATTGTTTATGAATATAAAAATGCGGAATTCTTTTTTGAAACAGAATTTTTAGAAGATATTCCAGCAAAACATTATGTTCCTGAACATCAAATAATTACAGAAGAAGAAAAGACAGAACTATTGTCAAAATTTGCGGATACTGAATTAGCAAAAATTTTAGTAACAGATATGATGTCACGATATTATGGAGCAAAGATAGGTGATATTTTTCGTATAATTCGTCCAAGTACAACAGCGGGACAAAATGTATTTTATAGAAAAGTAGTAAATGGTACATGGGATATTTATGGTTAAATAGTTTCCTTCATTTTTTAATTCTCAATTATTAATATGGAAAATAAAGATATTAATAATGAAGAAATTTTTGATTTAATAAAGAACCATAAGTTCGATCAAATATATCTTTTAATAAAAAACAAAAAGATAAAAAATTTAGATATTAGAGATTCAAACTTTAATTATTTTATACAATATATTGTAAATTATAATCAGGTAGACATAATAAAATTAATATTAGATTTAACAAAAAATCAAGAAATTAAAATTAGATTAGATATATTAGATACAGATGGTAGATCAATATTGTATAACTGTATAAAATATAATTATAGTAAAATTATAATTGAATTAATTGAATATAATAAAGAGACTATAGGAATATCAATTTTAGATATTAAAGATAGATTAGGATACACAGCTTTACATTATGCTGTGATTTTTAATAATTTTGACTCATTTAAAATTTTATTAGATAGTGAATCAGATCCATATGTAATATCAAATGATGGTAATAATGTATTTTTAACATGTTTACTATACAAACGTAATCAAATGTTAGAATACTTATTAGAAAAAAACTATCCATTAAATTTCGTAAGCCAAAATGGTGAGACACTTTTACAGTTAGCAGTAAATTATCAAAATACTAAAATTATAACTAAATTACTAGAAAAAACAAAAAATCTTAATAATATAACATCAGATTATGGTCTTAATGTATTTCATCAATCAATTATACTAGATAATCATGAATTATTTTTAAAATTATTAGATAAACCAATAGATGTAAATATGCCTGATTTTTATGGAAATAGTCCATTACATTATATTTTTATTGATAAGAGACTAAATTATTTAGAACCATTAGTAACTAAATCTGAATTAAGATATACTAATACAAATATAAATGGAGATACACCATTACATATACTATTAGATTCAGATATTTTAATAGATGAAATAGATGATAAATTATTAGAAAAAATAATAATGGAAACAGATTTAAACATTCAAAATAATCAAGGTATAACATGTCTAATGAAAATTGTTAATAATAATTTAATACAAAAGTTTAAAGATGTTTTATTAATAAAACCACTAAATTTTTTTATTGAAGATAATAATTTTTCCACAATTAAAATAACAGATGATATTATTGATTTAATAGTTGATTCATTTTATAATCAAATAAAACACAATAAGAAAGAATTAATATTGGATTGGGAAAAATGGTGTGCGACCGATACTTTAGCAGAATTAAAAAAACTAGTAAATGTAAAAACTGACATAAAAGGTGAAAATGCTGAAGAGATTTGTAAAAGTAAAATAAGACAAATTATTCAAACTGAAAAACGTACATTACCAAAAATGGCTAATATAAATTTAACATTTGATAGTGGTATTTTTACTAATTTTTGTTATTATACTGGATCACCTATTGATATATTATTTGGATTAGTATTACTACATAATGAGTTTTCATCGAATGGTCTAGGTATAATATTAGATTATCCTTTAACAATAAATGATTCATTAGAAGTTTATTATAAAAAATTAGGTATTGATTATCCTTATAAATTAGATTTTTCTAATATAGAGATAATTTGGTCATATCAAAAAATATTTTATCCATCATATTTTGATGATGAAATTAAAAAACAGATGACAGAATCAAAATATATAGTAATACCAATTGGTATAGAAACTTCCATTGGTGCTCATGCTAATATATTATTTTGGGACATAAAAAATAAAACTGTAGAAAGATTTGAACCAAATGGTGCTAACTATCCAATTGGTTTAAACTATAATCCAGAATTACTTGATAGTTATATTGAAAGTAAGTTAAAACAGTTTGATTCAGAACTAGTATATTATCCTCCATACAAATTTTTACCAACTATTAGTTTTCAAATATTAGAAAATTTAGAAACACCGAAATGTAAAAAAATAGGCGATCCAAATGGATTTTGCGGTGTGTGGTGTACATGGTGGGTATATCAAAGGATGCTAAATATTAATAACCCAAAATTAAATATAAATAACTTAGCAAGCGAATTAATTAAATTTATTAAATTAGATAATAATAGTTTTAAATCTCTTATTAGAAATTTTAGTAAAAAAATATCTGAAATAAGAGATGTATTTTTGAAAAAACAAAATCTCGATATAAATGACTGGATAGTTGGTAAATATGATTCTACAACATTAGATAAATTGGAAAAAGAAATTTTTAAATCAATCAAACACTAATTATTTAGTATTGAATCTATTTGATATACTAGTATTTAATAAATCTTGTAATATTTTCATTTTATTTATTTTCCAACGTAATACTTCAGTTTTATCTGTGAATAAAGATTGATAATATGTTGGATTATTTTTTTTAATTTCTTCCATTTCAACAAGTATAGCTTGACAATTATCATATGAATTATTACATTCGCAATTATCTTTGTATATAAAAGAATGTCTATTATATTTTTCATCAAATGGAATATCAGTAATTAAACACTTGTATTGTGATCTAACAAGAGTTTTAAGTTTTGTATCCATACTAAAATCAATTTTACCACATGGAATTTTTTTTATAATTTGTGATTTAGATTTTGTACTTTTCATACCAAACTGATTTTGATAAATAATATTAATTTTTGTTTCCGAATGAATTTGTTTTTTAAGTGTTAATTGATTGGTCCAACTTATAAAATCATGTATTTCAGGTATATCATTATTATTATAATAAATTAATATTTTATCAATTGGAATACCATATGTATTTGTTTCGCATAATGTTATTATTATATTATGTGATGTATCATCGATAATAAATTTAGGTTTATCAGGTTCTGATTTAATGTTTGGTTTAGCATTATTAATAATGATAACATCAGATTTATATTTATTATATTCACCCCATATTTCGATTTTGTAAAAAGAGTCAGGGTCAAGATTAGCTAATGAGCATTTTGTACCTGTAATATCATGTATAACTGATTTAGAAAGATTATTTAGTGGTATAATTTTTAAATAAAGTTTATCAATGTTTTCTATTTTAAATTTAAAATTAATGAGTCCATATAATATAGTGTGATTAACTATGATTTTAGACATTATAATAGTAGATAAAATAATTTTATATATCTAATTCCATCATTTCGCCAGTTAAAACATCAATATTATCAGGCCAATAGTCTATTTTATTTTTATTTATTAAGTCAATAATTTTATCATAAAAGTATTGTCCTATTTCATGAGAAACTTTATATTCTGATAGTTTATTAACTATTTTACCATGATTATGCAGTAAACAGTTAATTATATGATTAATAACATAATGTTCATATGTATTTTCGAAAAAAGGGAAAGTACTAACATAATTATTTAATTTTTCTATAACATTTTCTACACCTGAATTAATGCATAATATAATTAGAGAATAAAATATATATTTTTGTATGTTTGAATGAAATATTTCCATTGTTTTTACTTCCATAATTATTTTATCAAAATATTCAATGGAAATATCATGTTTATCAGATAATGCATATATAAAAGCAACCCATACGATAGAATCAATGTAATATAAAATGTTATTAGAAAGTTTATAACATGTAGAAGCTTCAGTATAATGATATACTGAAATATCATATTGATTTAGATAAAAATATTTAACAGCTAAATCTTTATGCAATTTAGCAGCTGTGGCATATTTACCCGATATTTTATATAAATAGAGTCCTTTATTTTTATATTCTAAGCTATTAGAATGATCATCTAATTTTTCATAACATTCACCAATATCATAAATCATAGAAATATATTCGTGATGATATTTATCCCAAGTGTAAATATTGTATGCTTTAATGAAAGCATCTAATGCCATAGTATAATTAGATCCATTTTTATTTATATAACCAAAATATTTAAGTTTTGTATAAATTTCGTAATTGGTACCGTTATATAAATCGTTTTGTAATTTAACATATTCTTGATTCGTAATAGACATTATTATTAATAAAATTATAAATTAATAATGTTTATTTTCATTTTTTTATACTAATTTTTAAACAATAAAATTAGATTCTTCATTTGTTTCAGTAGTTATTGCTTCAACTGAATCAGTATTTTGAGTTATTCTTGTGTCATCAATAATTTTTTCTGAGACAACTTTGGCACCAAAATATTTATCAACTTCATCAGGTGTTGCATAATCTAAAAGTGATCCAATAGTTTTAATTTGATAGTCATTTTGATTAATTCTTTTATTAATAATTTGTATTTTAACATAGTCATTAATTCCAAGATTTTTCTTTGTTTTCTTATTAATATAACCATCAGGAATATCCCAAATATTTGTATCAGTATTTTCTTTAGGTAAAAAGAACATAATGGGTCCATTAAGTGCAATAACAAGATCGGAATTAATAACTTTTACTTGACCAATAATTATTGTATTTTCAACTGGAATACATAATCTACAATGGTAAGTAATATTATAAATAGCTGCTCCATTTAAATTTTCAGGTGGCATAAATCCATCAGAATATTCAAGAATACGCATTACTTCATCGACAAATCCATTTTTATTACATTTTTTCTCAACTTTTTTCTTAAGTACAATTTTAATATTATTTCTAATATCAGAATTCATATGGTACGGTTCTAAGGAAACTCTTGTATATTGTTTAATATTACGATAAGGACTAACTAGTTTCATTGATTAATATCATAGATTAGATATTTTTAAATAGGTTTTTCAATTTTTGTTTAATAAATGATTTTATTAATTCGTCAATATTTTTCTAAATATTAATATATAAATATATGCATTATTTTAATAATGTTCTCGGTGGTAAAATACCACTTAGTGTTATTGAAAGTATTAAAGGCTATCAACATACATTTCGTTTAAATCAACGTTATCCACACTATCAAATCAGAGAAACAATGTCAAGTGTTGGTAACGCATCTCTTGACATTCAAGGTTTATTAGATTCATCATATGGTGAATACATAAGTGATAGTTTAAAATTAAATCGTGAAGGTATTATTAAAGGTGTTAATAATTTATTAACTATATCTGCTAATAAAGCTCTTAACTCAAGTCGTGATAATTTAGTTTTAATAATGAATTTTAAAAATAAACAAGGACCTTTATCTGAAGATGATATAAAATTAATAGCATCAACTGGTAAACAATTAAGTTACGACATGGGTGTTCAAACTCTTGATTTAATCAAAAATTTAAAAATAAACAATGATTTTAAAGAAATATTTATTAATATTGTCCATTTAACTGGTATTACAAATAAATCAAAGAATGATATTATTGATATTCAAAAACAAGTATCACATTTAATGGAATTACCATATGGATTTTCCACTGATATGTATGTTAATTTACCAGAAACCTTAAGTATTCAATTATTACCACAAAACGTAGGTTCATGTGTAAATAAAGTAGAAACTGGATGTTTATTTAATAAAAAATTAATAAGTAATTTATCTGATAGTTTTGTAGCAGTATTAGAACACGTAATGAATAATATATTAACTTCAACAAAATATGATAAAACTTGTTATTTTTATGCTATTAGTGTTGAAGTATCAAAGGCTTTAACATCAGCTTCAACAATAGAAACAACCACTGAACCTGTTAAAATAGTAGAAAACTTTGGAGCAGTAATTGGTAATTCAACCATAGATAGCACTTCAAAAAAAATATCTGAATTAAGTGAAATAGAAAAGAAAATAAATAAAAATAAAGTAATTGCTGGTATGACAGCAATGTTAACAAAAGCAGTTACTAATGCAGCAAGTAAAAATCAAGCTGATTTAGTTAAAGCATTAGCAGTAGCAAATAGATTTCAAATGAAAGATGCAAAAATAGGTGGCGACTTAGTTTTAACAAATTTCACACAATCAGTAAAAGTAGATTCATCAATGGATGGTAATTTTGCTCAAAGTATTGCTAATAAAATTTCAAATGATATTGGTAATGAATTAAAATCAGAAATTGAATTGCAATCAAGTGATAAATCAACAGAAAAATCAAACACATCCGTAAGTGAAACAGATGGTACAACTCTTGGTGGAATGCTTGACAGTCTTGCTGGTACAGTTGGTGGTGCTGTTGATAGTGTAGCAGGTGCTGCTACTGATATATTATCAGCATCTATTGGTAATACTACAAGAACATCAACAGATGAAGAAACTACTAAAACATTCAAAGATAAATATGAATTAAATGAAAACTTTGAATATAAAAATGATAATAATGTAAGTAATGATTTACAAAACTTATTAAGTTCAGAAAATTTAGCAAAATGCGCAGCTGAAATTGCTGCAAATAATGAAGTAGATTTATCAGGTATTTCAGTTGAAGGTAGTGTTAAATTAGATAATTTTAAACAAGAAGCCATTGTAAATGATGCTATGAAATGTGTATTTAATCAAACAGTATTGAATGAAATATCAACAAAAATTGTAAATTCAAAAGATGATTTAATTAAACAACTTATTGAAAATATTAGTGATAAATTAACTGAAGACAAGAAAGATCAATTATCTGGTGATATTTATGCTGCTGGTACAGCAGCTTCAGCAACAATAGCAGCAACAGGTACAGCTGTATCAGAAGCAGCTAAAGGTGCAGGAGAAGGTATTGGTACCGCAGCTAAAGGTGCAGGAGAAGGTATTAGTACCGCAGCCAAAGGTGTCGGAGAAGGTATTGGTAGTATTTTTAGTGGTATGATGATGCCTATGATAATAATGGGTGTTTTAGCCGCAGCAGCTGGTGGTGTATATTATCTATATCAATCTGGTTACTTTAATAAAAAACCTAAAAGTAAAGATGAAGATGAAGATGAAGAATAAAATAAATAAAATTAAATTTCTAAATCAATAGTTATTAAATATCTTGACAAACAACATTAATATGTTGTAAATTCACATTAATAGTTGGAATATCAATATTATCTTCTGTTAACAAAGTAAATGATAAATTTGCTGGTACTTTATTATCAGTAATTTCTAATGATTTACAAATTAATGTTGATAATTTTTCATCTAGAGTTGATTTATCAACAAAACCATCAGCATATACAAGAACTGTTCCAATCGCACTCATATTAATAGTAGTTTTGAACATTTCTTCATAATATTTAAAAAATTCACCAAGTGTTGAATCTTTAGTATAATTAAACTGAGTCCATGAGTTGAGTTTAACTCCAGCTACATCAATTGTTGGGGCTTCAATAGGATCAGAATATACTACAACAGGTTCTGCCAAATTAATGAATGTAGATCTATAAGTATCTACTTTATTAAAATTCATCAAGTGCTTAATCATTTCAAGTAAAATTAGACCAGATACAGCTGATGTAGTTGTAGCAATTGCAGGAATAATTCTACCAGCAATTCCTTTTGTTTGTTGTCTATCAGCAGGTGTAATTGAATAATTCATTGCTCTGATATTTGATGCTGCTGTTACCCAACTAATATGCCAGTTTGTATCATCATCTTTTTCAAACTCTTGAGACACATATGTAGCAGTAAAATTATGCGAATCTGGTAATACTACACTGTTTACTTGACTATTAGATGAATTATTAATTTGTTCAAGTTCAGCATCAGTCGAAGCAATTTTAACATCAGACTTTGGTGTAAATTCTACTGGTTCATAATCTTGAATATATTGAATAATTTCACTACGTGTTAAATCAGCATAACCAGAGCATCTGGCAATAATATTTGTAGTTGCTTCAATATAATCCATATGAATAGGATTATTAATATCGAATTTAATAGGTGTCGGACATCTCTTTCCAGCTGACCAGAAAGGAACTCCTGGTGCTGTTTCATGATTTGGGGGAAATGAATGTAAGAGTTGTACAATTGAATTATAATAATTTTCAGTAAACATGTCTACTGCCCATTTAGCACAAATATCAACTGATTTTGTAGTTGGATATGTATTAGTAAACATATTAATATCTTCACTAGCAATACTGCGTTCAATTTGCCCCAGTTCTGTTAGATATGAGGAATTTTGAATCCATTTATTAAGAGTTTGTGGTGCTCTATTGAAAAATTCAAATTGATCCATAGCCCAATGAATAGTATGAGAAATTTCATTAGGAAAACTTTTAATTGTACAAATAGGAAATGATTTTTCTTGATCGGGATCAGATGATGCTGAATATGTTTCAGTTACAAATGGAATAACTGGTTGTGTATTTCCTTTTGTTCCAGTAGTTCCGGATTCAAATAATGGTAGTCCATATTTAAAACATTGTTCATCCATAAATCTACGAGCTTTGATATTATCAAGAGCATTAAGAACACCAGTAACTTGAGAAAGTACATTATCAGTAAAGGCTTGATTATCAGAACCAACTTTTTCTAAATGTGATACGATGTTCATTCCAGGTCGTAATTTATTAATTGATTCTGGGGCAATTTGACTTTTATGTTTTCCAATATGTTGTGGTCTAAATAGGAATTGTCGATTAAGATTTGATTTCTCAATAGAATCAGGATCTGTAACAATAATTTTACCTGATCCATAATTAGAATTAGCAATATTCATATAAGCTAAATTTTTAAGATGTTCACAACCAATTGCTCCAGAACCAACCATCAACCAATTTGAATTGACCAGTTTTTGTTCAAATTCTAATCCAAATAATTTTCCATATGCTGTTTTAGCATCAAGATGCCCATCTGGAGCACTTTTTGGAATTAATGATGAATCAGACCAAGTAAACCATTGATTAATTGGTTTATATTTGTTTGTAACAAGTTTTACTGCTTCAGAAGCAGTAATAGATCCCATTAGTGAAACAACAGGCATGAGTTCAAAATTTATAATACGAGCAATATCTTTGTTTTTAATTTCATACTTATTTAAAAAGGTATCATTACTATCAGACCAAATATGAGGCATAATATTAACTAAAAGATCAGAATCATGATATGTATACATTTGTAAATATGTATCAACAATATCTCTTGACCCATCCATATCAAAACTAAATGATAGAGTTGGTTCTTCGATTTGTTGTGTAAAATCCTGATGACAAATTGTTTCTGATTTTTTAATATGAATTGCTGTACCATTTACAAAACTAAATTTATTAAGAGTATTATCAGTATTAAAATCACATAGAACAAATGATGTTTTCTTGGTATTTTTAATACGCCATTCTTTTTCGAATTGTTCTACATTATCTCCTTGTAAGTTAGTAATCATGATATAATCACCATCTTGAAAGTCATGTGAACTGTTTGGTGCGCAATTGACAGTACCATTAGATAAAATTTCACCAATTTGTACAGGCTCAATATTTTCTCCGGTTGAATCGGTAATAAGATGTGAGTTACCAGCATCAACAAAAATAGCACCGCTAATACCTGAAGAGTAAAGAACAATAAGTTTAGAGTTTGATAATCTTGTATATTTACTAATTTCTTTAACAGTTTCAACAGGTTGATTAATAACAATAGTTACATTTTGGTCCTGTTGATATGAATGAGCAACATGAATAGTAACATATGGATTAAGTTCTTGAAGTTTAGGAACAAGTACTTCTGCTCTAGGTTTATCAATAGAATCTTTATCATAATAAAATCCTGTTTCAGTATCAATTGGTGTAACAAGTTGTGAATCATATAGATAAATATTTTTAATACCACCAAGTGCTAAGTTTTTAGCAACCTCAGTAGCTAGACCTTTATCAAGGCCGTAAATGAGAACTGAACTAGTTGTCATTTTTTTTACCGCGTCAATACCATAAGTACGGACTTGGCGGTCGTATAGATTAATATCAATTGTATCAGTGGATGCCATTACTTATAGTTTCTTAATTATAAATCTATAAATATATCAATTTTTTATAGATAAATAAGATTAGTAAATTTTTTAATATTCAACTGATTTAATTTCACCCATTAAACCATATGGTAAATCAAGTTCTCTGTAGTGAACATGTTTTTTAATATATCTTCCATTAGGTACAACATATCCTGAACCTTCAACAAATTTTAATACGGCGATACCTTCAGAATCTGACATAACAACACCACTGTTAGAATAATCACCATATGCTTGTAAAACATCAGGTTGTTCGCCGGATGACATAGCAGCCCAATAAGCAATTTTTTTATTAGGTTGAACTTTAATAGTAATAGATTTATTAGTATTTTCAGGAGTATGTATGCTTAATAAGTGACCAGGTAAGACAGATTTACCTAAAAATGGTAACCATGTATTTTTATCAGTTGCTAATTTAATAGCTGATAGAGCAATTAAAACATAAATAACTTTATCAATAGGATAGTTTGATTTAATTAAGTTATTTAAAAAATTGGAGAAAATTTTAATAAAATCAAAACCAAATACACCAGTACCTAAGTTAATAGCACCAAATATTATTAAACCAGTTAATAACATTCTTAATTTAATATCAGAAAAATATTTAACATAAGATTCTTTAGGAGTTTCCATATTATATTATGTAAGATTTTAATATTTTTATATATTAAAATCTAAATGTTTATATATGGATTTTAATTTAAAACTACAAGAATTTAATGATAATTATGAAGCAGTTAAATCTTTAATAAAAAAATTAATTGCTAAAAAAATGGTAAAATTTGGATCTGGTGGTAGTTCTAATATAATTGTAGTATCAGATAGAGTTGTGATTAAAATGATACCAACATTTATTGATAATCAATTAAAACAACAAAACAATAATGATTATTTAGAATTTTTATTTTATAAAAAATTTTATGAAGAATTTATAAAACCTAACATAACACCACATATTGTAGGTTTATATAAAAGATATATAGTTGATGATATCAAACATTTTTTACCCACCGATTGTGAAACATTTGATAAAAGTTTATTTACACCAAATAATAAGCAAGATTATATCAAAGATGAATTATGTTATTTAAAAAAAGGATATAACAAATCACTAGTAGATAAAAAAATTTCAGTTTTAGTTTTAGAAAAGTGTGAATCTACACTAGATATAGAATTAGAAAAGATATTAGAAAAACCACAAAATATAAAAAATAAAACACATAATGTAATAACTTTTTTAAATAGAGTAATTTTTCAATTAATATATACATTAGCACAAATTCAAACTAAATACCCAAAATTTATTCATAATGACTTATTTTTACGTAATATTTTAGCAACTACAGAAATAATGTATGAACCAAATGATTATGTAGAATATAAATTTAAAAATAAGCTGTATTATTTACCAGCAAATGGTACATATATTAAAATTAATGATTTTGGTTATAGTGTAAATATGTTTGAACCTAATTCAACAGTTGAATCTTCAATTAAAAATTCAGTTTATTCATTATTTGAACTGGATAATAATGTTCGTGATATTTATACTTTCTTCTTTGATTTATATAATGGTCCAAATCAAGGTGGATTTAGTGCGATTGAATTAACACATAATTTTGTTCCAAATAAAAAACAACGAAATATAATATTAAGTGCAATAAAGAAAACGATTGGACGTTATTTTAAATATAAAGTTATAGATAAAATACAGTCAATTAATATGAGTACATTAGATAAAAAATGGAATATATCTGAATCAAAAGTATTAAAGCAAACAGTAATGTCACCCACTGAATATTTTAATAAAAATATATTTGGATTTTTAACAAAATTACCTGAAAATGGTAGAATAGTTAAAATATTTGGCTGAATTATACTTTTTGAATATCTTGAATATTAACATCAAACCATTCTGTATTTTGGTAATATTTTGGTTGCTTTAATAAATTTGGTTCACATAATATAATATTATGATGTATTTTGTTTGGCTTATATCTTGGATAATCTTTTATACCTTCTAAAATCTGGTTAATAGATTCATCAACATCCATTTTACCAAAGCCACAACATAAAGATGTAAATATAATATCAACATCATTAATATTTTCATTTTTATTAATTAATATATTATATAAGATTGCTAATGTAGAATAATAAGCATTATCAGTTTTACTAACATCTTGTGGTAATAACATTGTTGGGGCAACAACAAGAGAACGAATTTTGTCATAATCAATAATAACAGATGAACCAATAGGTAAATATGGTCTACCTAATTTAGTAGTAATGTTAAGTGTGTGTAATATGGTTTTAATGCGTGTTTCAATATATGGAAATACAGTACGACTAAGAGACAAATCAATTCCACCATCCATGAAACACAATGAATTAGCCGGAGAAATATAATAGGTTCTTCTATTTTGATTTGGTTGATAGTCTTCAATTTTGCCGACTTGAGCATCAAATCCATGTGCTTTTATTTTATTAATAAAATCATTATTTAATGAAATAAATTTAATTGGCATGTATTATTTTGCTTGATATAAAATAAATTAAAATAACGCATAATATATCAATTTCAATTTTTAAATTCAATAATTCTTAAAGGTCCAAGTTGTATAGGTCCTTGACATAATGTAACAACATCATTTACATTAATTTTTGTTCTAGGACCAAAGAAATATTTAACATTTGGAATACCTTTATCAAATTGTACTAAAATATAAGTGTATATTTTATAGTTAAGGTATGTTAATCTTTCATTTTCTATAATATCATTTTCTTCTTGAGATTCTGCTTCGTACACAATATAATATTGATTATAGTATTCATTTGAAGCAATACCTAATAAATTATAATTAGTATCGTTAATTAACATAGTTTCAGAAACTTTAGGTGTATTATCAGTTAATTTTTTACTTTCAATTATTTGTTTAGTATCCACTTTTGTTGTATTACCATCAACTTTTTTAATTAATTTATCTAAAGGAACAACATCATCATTATTTTTTATAACTTGTTTGGTTTGTACTGATCTTTTTTTACTTTCTTCATATGTATGTAATCCATTAACTGCATCTGAACCTTTATCAGCATAATTAAAAATATCAGTAAAACCTGACTCATTGATAACCCAGTTATTATTATCATAATTATCATTTGATGGTAATATATTATAGTCAGTGTTATCAAGTATTTGTTTAGTATCTATTGTGTGTGGTATTTGATACATATTTGGTGATTTATAGTTATCAAAGTTAGCAGGCTTATTTACATAAGTGTTAGCAAAATTTTCTTTCTCAATTTTATTAACTATATTATCTTGATCAACTGTTGAACTATTTTGACCACTTTTAATATTTAGTGACAAGAAAATAAGTCCTAATACTATTATAAGTATTAATAAATCCATATAATAACATTAGAAATAATGGAAAAATAAATTAAATTATTTTGATTATAATGCTTTTAGTATTTCTATATTTTGTTTATTTTCTTTTTCTTTACCAACATTTAAAGTTAATGAGATGTCATTTGATGGTACCATAATTATAACTTTTTTGGTTTGTAATTTTACTGTACCAAAGTTTTCTCCTTTATAATTAAGTTGCCACTCATTATCCTCAGTTTTATTAATTTTCCAATTTTTATTCTGTGCCAAATCAATAAGTCTAACTACTAATGGTAACACTTTTTTATCTTTATACGTATCCATTATATTTTGATATTGTTGTTCATCACATAATTTATTATTAGATTCAATACTATTTTTCATTGTTGTTTTAATTTTATTATTGATATCAGTTATTTTTTTATCAATTTCATATTGATAATCTCGAAGAATTACATGATAATTAGATAATTGTTTTTGAATTTCTTTTTCCATTAAATAATAATTATCTCTTAACATATAATTTTTTTCTATAATTTCTCCTAATTCTGTTAAATTTGTTGTAATATCAGAAACTATCCATGGAAAGTCATCGATATTATCAAAACATGACATAAGTTTTCTAATAATTTGTAAACCTAAATCTAATTTATGAATATCACTTGATAAATTAGAAATCATTACAATTGAATATGTCTCACAATTATGAGTAAATGTCATAAAATCAAACTCTTTCATACCTTGAATCATTGAATTAAAACTTACTAATATCCCCCATTTAATGTGATGATTAATCATATCAGATTTTAATTTATTAATTTCATCTTTATTAACAACAGTAGTATAATTTTTACTTTCAAGCATAATAAGTTTATTATCAGGAAGATGTAACCAGGCATCACCAGAATGAGCAACACCACTTTTTCTTTCAAATTGTATATCACCATATCTTTTACTAAATAGATCTTCTAAAATATTTTCACCTAAATTTCCTTTCTTTGATGAATTTGCTGCGATACCAATTAATTTTGTAAGACTTGATTCCAATGAATTAATTTTATCACCAATTTCAGAATTTGATAATTGTTCTTTTAGTTCTTCTTTAATGCTTTCGATTCTTTCCTTTAATTCATTATATTCAACCTGTTGTTCTACTTTATCGGTTGATGGAAAATGAATTTGATATCCTGATTTGAATATTTTTTGTAATATTTTACCCAAATCTTTTTTCTTTAATGTGTTTAGTATTGGATATTCTTTTACATCTAATTTTAATGTAACATCAATAAAGCTCATATTATAATATTATCTATAAATATTATAATTTGTCTTTTAATCAATTTTTATATTGTTGCTGATTCAATAGCAATATGTTTTAATGTATGATATATTGTATTAACCCCATGAGATCTGGCAACAGAATCAACAAATGTTCCATTACCAAGATCAATATGAACCCATGGTATTGTTGGTTTAACAAAATAATTAAGAAAAGCACCAGCAACAACACAACCTGCTTTCAATTCCATGCTAACATTACGTATATCTGCTACAGGACTTTTAAGTGAGTCAAAGTACTCTTCTCTTAATTTTAATTGGTCCATATATTCTCCAAATTCATCACCATATTTTGAAATTATATCTAAATAAGGTTGAGCAAATTTATTACCCATAATAAGACTAGAAACACCTGATGTAATATATGTTGTATTACCAGTAAGTGTAGCTGTATCAATAATTAAACATTTACTATGATCTAATTCTTTAGCTAATTTAATACAAATATATTCTAAACAATCAGCTAGACATAATCGACCTTCAGCATCAGTATTATTTATTTCTACTTTTTTTCTATTCATAGTATTAACAACCATACCTGGTTTAATGGCATTATTTCCAATCATATTTTCTACAATTGGTATTAATAAGTGAATATTTAAATTGTCATCTAGTTTTCCTTTGTTTATTAAAACTAAAACACTTAATAACATTGCTGAACCAGTCATATCAACCTTCATATCCTCCATTTTTTGTGTTTTTATATTTAATCCCCCTGAATCATATGTAATAGCTTTACCAACTAAAAATATTGTTTTATTATTTAGTTTTGGATTAGATGGTTCAATATGAACAAAAAATGCTTTATGTTGTGAGCCTAAACCAACAGCTTGTGTTAATGGAAATAAATTTTTATCATTTGATAAATCATATACATTAGTTTTATAATTTGAGGGTATTCTTGATTTAACATAGTCTAAATAAGTTTGTGGTGTTTTATTTGGATCCATAACAATATCTTTATAGAGTGTTAGTTCATTCATTAAGTTTATTGATTCTTCTGTTACTTGATAACATTTAATAGGAATTGATTCTGTTTTATATTTATATAAAATATCACTCAAGCGGGTTATTATTAAATTTATTAAATAAGTATTAAGTTCCTTATCAAATATTATATTAATATGTTTAATTGATTCATAAATGTTAAAAACTTTATTAAGTTTCATTATTTGTTTTGTTAATTCATAAGGATTTAGTCCAAAAGTATTTAAACCAACTTTAATAGTTTTTTCATCAGTTTTAACGATTAATTTACCGTTTGAATATGTGGTATCATGTCCAAAAAAAATATTTAATTTTGTCATTTATAATATTTATATATTAATTTATAAAAATTATAAATTGTTACTTTTTATTACAAATTTTACCATCACAATCCTTTTCAACTACTATACATTTATTGTTATGTTTAATATTAAAATACCAAAATAAAAGTAGTAAAATAACAATAACTAAATAATATTCCATATTATAATCCAGGATAAAATATTTTATCCATAATTATATTTTACATCATTGGTTCTGTTTGAATTTTGGGCACCCAATGTAAAGTTCTATCTTTAACTTGTACTGTGACTACAGGATTGTTATGTGGATCAGTTTTTTGACCATATATTAAAAAAATTCTATTATAAGCATCAGGCATTACTTTTTTATAATTACTTTTTAGTATACCAAGTTCTATTGCTTTATTTTTATCATAATTATACCAAGCTAATTGATGTAGTATATTCCACAATTCTTTTATAATATTATCACTTAATGTTTTACCAATAACAAAAGGATTTAATTGTGCTAAATACATAGCATCAGCTCTTAAATAATTACCACAACCAGCTGTGATTTTTTGGTCTAAAAGTATTTCACATAGGGGTTTTTTAGATTTTTTAACAAGTTTTATAAATCTGTCTAAACTAGCTAAATTTGTGGACAAAATATCTGGACCTAAATTTTCTATTTTTTTCTCCAAGAATTTTTTAGTGTCAAAAATAATTGTACCAAAATTTCTCGTATCAGTAAAATGTATTTTTTTAATTTTATCATTTTTATTTAGTTTTTGTGTTTTAGAATAACTTAATGAAATATTATTATGATTAACATCTTTTGTTGTCCACCATCCTCCCATACCTAATGTATTCCATAAGGTTAGATCAGTTAAATAAAATTCAAACCAAATAAATTTGCCATAAGCATTAACACTTTTAACTTTTAATGGCAATAAATTCAAAAATAAGTTTGTGTTTTTTGGTGGTCCATGTGTTTTGTATCGACCAGCATTAATAATAAATGAATGTATATATTTGTCTTTTAATTTTTTGTTAAGGCAATCAGTAACAATTTTAACTTCAGGACCTTCTGGCATTAAATTAGTATATATTTTATAAATTAAACATTATCTGAATTATCTGAATTATCGAATGACAAAAAATCATCAACTTCTCGTGGTGAAATTTCTTTTATAATTCTAACTGGCATTGTAGACATTTGCATAATTCTGTATGTAATATAATTAATAACATCTTGATTAACATTAAACAAGCTTGTACCCAAGGAACCATTTGGTTTAGCTGAATAATAAATTGAATCATATTTATGTTTATTAATTAATTCAACAATTTCATTAATTGCATTATCAATAGTAATTTTATTTTTGTGATTAAGTTCTTGATAGCCTCCTTTTTTTAATGTACCAGTAGGAATACCAGCAGATATAGGTTTTTCTAATTCACTATGTTTATTAAATTGTCTCATAATAGCATTACCAGCTCCTCTTCTACATAAATTGTGATGTTCTTCATTGTCATTAAATATAAACAGTGAATTAGAGTATTCATCTTGTTTAGACATATAATAAAAATCACCAAACATGTTTGTCGAGGAGAAAATAACACCGAATATTTGAATAGGGAATTTATTAATATTATTCATTAAATGTTAAAATAAATAGTAGTAATAAAATATTTAATCAATTTTTGTTGATTTTATTTTATTAATTGTTTCATCTATTGTTTGTGTTGTTCTACATATATTAGTAATTTCAGCATGTGAATACTTAAAATTGATTTGTTCAAATTCTTCATTAATTTTTTCATCCCAATAAAATTCAACAATATTCTTAATATCATTACCTGTAGCATTTGTAAAATGTACTTTATGATCGATACGCCCAGGCCTTATTAATGCTTCATCTAATACTTCGGGTTTATTTGTCGTCATAACAATAATACGACCATTACATTCATGAATACCATCCAGAATATTAAGTAAGAAAGACATATTATTATAATTAGATTTTTTCTTAGTAGAGACACTTTTAAGCTCTTTAATTTTTTTACCTAATGCTTCTGAATCCACGGAATCACTTTCTGAAAGTAGTAAATCTAAACTATCTTTATCTTCGGATTTTTCATCAGATTTTATTTCAGATCTCTTTTTAACACAATCACCCATACAATCAATGTCTTCTAATACAATAATACGTTCATCTTGTGGGATAATAAGATCAGTATAAATTTCATCTTCAATAATGATAGATTTAAGTGATTCTAATTTAAAATCATCACATAATTTAATACTTACAGCGTGTCTTTTAGTTAAATTCATAAGTGCTTTAATAAATCCAGTTTTACCAGTACCAGGAGGTCCATACAATAAAAATCCAAGAGTATAAGGTAAACCTTTTCTTTTGTATTCTTCATGGTTTTTTAAGAATGACTTGATTGAATTAACTAGATAATCTTTATTTGTAAAAAATCTATTGTCAAAAGTTACGTTTGATTGCCAAGGATTCCAAGTAACATCAATTGTATCTTCTTTTGTATCCCATGACACATCGACTAATAGTTGTGATTTCAAAGTAATATCTCTAAGATGTTTTTCATATTGTTTAATTGCACTATCAACGAAATCTTTTAATTGAACTAAGTTTAATTTTGAACTATGTAATTCCATATAATATACTTTTTTACTTTTTTCTTTACCATTATTATCTTCAGTATCTTCATTTTTAACATAAACAATACCATCAATTAAATCATTAACTTTAAACTTTTCACTTTGATCAACACAATAAATTGTTTTGTTTGTTTCATCAAAAGTATCTGACTTATAACAATATCTATAATTTGGATTTTCGCTAAGTGAATTAATTGTAGGATTATGATTTAATGTAATATTATACATAATTGCTCGATATGCTTTACTAGCAACTTTTTCCCTGTTGTTGTAGTTTGTATATTTAATTTTATTAATTTTTTGTTTATAATTAATTCTGTTCATAATAAATCTACCAACATTGTGTTTAATAGATTCATTGTTCATACTAACGAAAATTGAAAATATAATAATTGATATAACAGAATCAATTATTACATTACCAGTATTAATTTTTGATGTGAAATTAGTTAATAACATATTTGACATAAACATTTCTTCAAATCTCATTATATTGTATTTTCATATTAATAATCTTTTAATAAATCAACTTTTTCAAGAATAGATGTAATTCATATGAAAAATTGATTTAAATAGTCTTTTTCATATGAATATAATACCTAATAATGAAATTACATAACACATTTTGTAATTTTGGTCATCCAAAAAGACCAAATCCTAATTTTATGATTTTATTTTTATTATGTGTTAGTTATGAAATTAATCGCAATTATAAAAAAAAATAATAAGGAATATTTTATCCTTTATTATAATGTTAGAATGTTTTAATAATCCATGGGTTATGGTAATTGCTTTTTTTTTACTATATGCCATTTATAAAAAAATTATAAATATGAATAAACCATTTGATGAAAATAGATTTATAGAACAATATAAAAATCAGGAAAAACTAAAGAAAAATTTAACATTAGATCATGTTATTAAAGGATTACCAAATATAGCATCATATTATGTTGGACTTAATTAGTTTTCACTATTTTTTTCTTTATCAAAATGTAAAACTTCTACTCTTTCAGCTCTTAATAAAATACTTTCCATAGGTGTTCTATCAATTGCTTCAACAAAATAATCAGCTTCATTTTCATAGCCAAAATCAATGTATGCTGTTGAATTATTATCATAATTTAACAATTTAATACGAACGATGTGACCCCAATCACATGTTAGCATACGTAGTTCATCTTCTGACATATCATTAGGTAATTCACTTAATTTAACACGATATGTTGTTTTAAAAAAGTGTTTTTTCTCTCTATGTCCAAAATTATCGTCTAATTTTTTGTGATCTTTATTTTTTTCTTTTGATTCTTTATTTTCTTTTAAATCCGATTGTTTTGATATATTTTCTTTAATAGGTACTTCAACCTTAACAGTATTTTCTTTACCACATTTAATTGTAAAATGTGGACCTCCGCATTTTCTACAAATAATTTTGTTTTCACTCATTTGATATATTATAAAATTATGGTTTTAAATATATACATTTTCAATTTATTCTCTTTATAGATTTAGAGAATTATTAGTTTATATTTACTAATGACAAAAACCATATTTGAATATGTATGGCTTGATGTAAATGATAATTTCCGTTCAAAATCTCGTGTTATTGATTATGAACCTTCAAAAACAATATTACTACCAGAAGAATTACCAACATGGAATTATGATGGTTCTTCAACAGGTCAAGCAACAGGAAGTGATTCAGAAGTATTTTTAATTCCTCGAGCGATTTTTAGAAATCCATTTTATAATCATACATCTTATTTAGTTTGGTGTGATTGGGTTAATGATGAGAATAAAGCTTTGATAAATTGTACAAGACCAACCGCACTAGAAATTTTTACAAAATACATTGATATGAAACCATGGTTCGGTTTAGAACAAGAGTATTTTATTATCGATCCTGAAACCAGATTACCACTTGGTTTAACACCTGAATCAGAGCCTCAAGGTAAATATTATTGTGGTGTTGGTTGTGATAGAGTATTTGGTCGTAACTTAGTAGATAAGCATTTTGAATATTGTTTAAATGCTGGTATTAAAATTTGTGGAATAAATGGTGAAGTTGCTCCTGCTCAATGGGAATTTCAGATTGGTATTTGTGAAGGAATAGAAGCTGGAGATCATTTATGGATGGCAAGATATATATTAAACAGATTAGCCGAATCAATGGGATACATAATATCATATCATCCAAAACCACTAGGTAGTGCTGATTGGAATGGTTCAGGATGTCATACTAACTTTTCAACACAACCTATGCGTGATCCAGATGGTTTAAAACAACATATTCATCAAGCTCTTGATAAATTATGTCAAAATCATAAATTACATATGGAATACTATGGAAAACATAATAGATTAAGAATGTCTGGTATACATGAAACATCAAATTATGATCAATTTACATATGGAGTAGCTAATAGAGGTGCATCAGTAAGAATACCACATGATGTTTTGAAAAAGGGTTGTGGATATTTTGAGGATAGAAGGCCAGCTGCTAATTGTGATCCATATTTGGTGACAAGTTTAATAATGGAAACAACATCATCTTAATTTAATATTTTATTTTTAAGAATTTTAATAAAAAATTTAGCTCCAAAGTATCCACCAATAATATCTGTTGGAAAGTGAACACCTAAGTATACTCTACTAAATCCAATTAAAAAAGGAATATAATTAAGATTAATATTAAGTTTAGAGCTTAAAAGGTCACATAATATTACAGAATAAAACATATGTCCTGAGAAAAATGAATATGTATCATAATTATTAACATCTAATGATTTAATATTTTTATTAATAACAAAAGGTCTATTTCTTTTAAAAATATTTTTTACTATGGGTATAACAGGTACTGATAATCCTAAGTATAATATATCTTTGTAATCAAGTAATTGATAAGTATAAGCAATCAATACAAAAAATATAATATTAACACTATGAAATGATGAAGATACAAAATTCATAATCATATCATTAGATGGATTACTAAATGTTTGTACATATAGAATAATATCAGTTTCATTCATTATAAATTGTTATAAAAAATAATTAGTTTTAATTATTTTCTAGAATAATTAAATAATGTTAAAATTAGTTTTTTTAATTATCATATTATATGTTTTATTAGACCATTTACAGGATAGTTTAGTAACAGATCAAGGTTTAATTAATGCTTCTCCAAATAATGCTCTAAATACTATGCCTAATACAGTTGTTTCAGAATCAGAAACAGTTTCTGACGCAAAAACACTTAATGTTGTAACAAATGAAGCCAGAGAATTAATCAATACAAGAATAACAAATAGAAGTTCAGAAATTGATAAAACTAATGGTATTATTAGATCAACAGAAGTACCATTAATTGTTGCTAGTATGAAACCAAAAGAATTAAATGAACAACAAAGTCAAGAACTAGTAGTTAGACAAAATAAAAACGATAAACAAATAAGTAAAGTTCCTGAAGCTCAACCTAAGGTATGGGAATTTGATAGACCAAACCCTTGGTCTAAAGTGGTAATGAATCCAACCGATGAATATCCATATTATTTTCATATTAAAATAAGTATACCATCATTAAATGATTATCAAAGTTGGAAACAAGTTGTACCAAATTTAGATTTTAATCCAATGACAGGTGAATTAATAATACCAAGTAAAGAAGAGCCAAGTGCTTTAGCATTAGCAAATTTAATATGTATAAATTTTGCTGGACAAATGTCCTTAGAAAATATACTTAACAAAAACTTAATTCAAGTATCAATAGCAAAAGCAAGAGCATATGAGGTAGTACAAAATAAATTAAGAGAACAAATAATGGAAAATATTTATGGAAAATCTTTTAATAAAGTACAAGGTTCGTATGAACATGATTTAGCACGAAATGGTGTAGATAATTCTCAACCAGATTTTACTTCAGAAAATTTTACTGACACTTTTGAAAATTTCTCTGACACCAATGGGTCCAATGTTTCAAATAATATGATTGAAGCATGGGATGGGTCTGATTATTCTTATTTATAAATATTTAATAAATAATTATAAAATGAATAAAATAAAAATTATACTTTACTAATAGTCCACCAAGTATAAAAGTTTGATAAATTATTACTTGAAGCAATTGGTTTATTTTTACTAACTAATTGCCAACCATATTTTGATAGAGTTTCAATAACTGTTTCTTCTCTAATAAAAGGTTCAGTTTTGATATCATCATGTGCCCATTCAAATTTATATGTAGTTTTACCATAATCTGGTAAAATCTTTAAAAATGATTTTGAATAAGCCCATTCAGTCTTATCTTCATGTGGTGATACAAGATTAAAAACAAACACTGTATTTTCATGTGTGATGTCATTAAGTTGACTCCAAAAACTATCAGTGAAGAAATGCATTAGTGCAAAATTAGCAATTACATAATCATATTTAATATGGTTTTCCTTTTTGTTAAATGTATACCATTTTGTTTTTGTATCATTCCAATTGTCACCAAGATTCGTTGGATTAAACTTGTAAACATCTTGATTTTCATCATGATATTTAACTGCTTGTACTAGTTGTTTAATATCAATATCTAATCCATAATAATTTTTAGGATTATATTTTTTAATAAGTGGAATTA
>JACCDO012015377.1_pt1 | contig 23935 bp, 20 predicted proteins | sample 7446101 | NCBI WGS metagenome assembly JACCDO01 (sample SAMN15323440, study PRJNA562643) | freshwater metagenome | isolation source: river surface water | place: USA:Blue River Watershed | collected 2017-08-16
AGCCGTGGGGAGTGGTATATGACTCGGTGACCAAACGCCCACTCGACCCCGCATATGTGATTGCTCAGATTCGTGACACGGCGGAGTCCAAAGGTGAAGCGATTACCGACCTGGACGGACGCTACGGCTTCCTTCTTCATCCTGGGGAGTACCATATTATTGCAAATAAGACGCACTATAAGTTTCCTTCAGAAAAACTGAAGGGCAAAGCGCGAGATGAATTTTATGACAACCTGTACTTTGGTGATGCATTTCAGGTGCGCGAGGGTGGTGCCGTGACATACAATATCCCACTCGATCCTGTCGAGTTTGACTGGAATGAGTTTGCGAAGAATAAAGATCAGGTCTTTCTGGTGTACTCCAAGAAAACGAGTATTCGATTGTGGATATTTAATACGCTCTTTTACGTTGGATTTCTCTTCTCTGCCTTTACGTTGTTCTTGTCTCCGACGTGGTTAAATGGATTTATTATTTTTACCTATGTGGCAATTACGGCATTTCAGATCTTCTGGCGTGTCACGCACAAGGTGACGCGCGTCCTCGACCAGGCGTCAGGGCGCCCTATTCCATTTGCGCTCATTAAAGTGTGGTTGCCGGGACTAGGCACGGTGGTGAAGAAAACGGTTGCAGATGAAACGGGAAAGTTTTATCTCCTTGTTCCTCCCGGAACATACTATCTCACGGTCGAGGAAAAGCTTCCTGATGGAAGCTACCACCAGGTGCTCAAGACCCCTGATTTGGAACTCAAGAAGGGGGTGATCAAGGAAGACCTTCTTGTCGCTGGGGCTCAAACTCCACCCACATCAGTCGCATGACCACATGCGCGGGGTATGCTACAATAAAGCCCACGCACGGGCAATCGACCGTGATCCATTGAGTAATAATTCATATCTATGACCCAAGAAGAAACGACAAAGACCCAAGAGGAAGGCACGACAGAGGCGACTCCTATAACAGAATCGGACACCACTACTCCTGCCGAGCAATCTACACCAAAGGATTCCGTGCGAATCAATAAGCGTACTCTCTATAGTATCTTAGGACTCATTGTCCTTGGAATCGGTGTGTTTGGCGCCCTGCATACGATGGTTGCGGCAACGGTAGATGGCATGCCTATTATGCGTTTGTCTATTATGCGTGGACTTGAGGCTACGAGTGGTGCACAGTTTCTCGACCAGATGATTTCTGAGCGCGTCATTCATCGCGCAGCTCAAGCGGCTAATATAGAGGTCGTCGAAGCGGACATTGATGCAGAGATTGCACGTATTGAAGCCGGTCTTGCCGCGCAGGGAGCCACCATGGACACCCTCCTCGCCGCAGAAGGTCTGACTCGGGCATCGCTCAAGAAGCAAATGATTATGCGCAAGAAGGTCGAACTGCTTTTGGGAGAAAAGGTTAGTGTGACCCCCGAAGAAGTGGATAAATATATTGCTGATGCTCGACTGACGGTTGATCCTGCGCAGGCAGAAGAAATGCGCGCTGCCATCACTGAACAAATCAAGAGCCAGAAGTTACAACAGGAAGCCCCTCAATTTGTAGAAGAACTCCGAGATACGGCTGAGGTGCGCTACTACGGTCGCTACCAGCCAGTGGGAGAGTAATCATGAGTGCGGTACACGCACATCGACAGACGCCACTGCGATATCTCCTTATCGCGGTGGTCGTTTTTTGGGTGCTCTCTCATGGGATGCCCACGCCTTCGACGGTGTCCGACACCCCATCCTTGGAGCCCCAACCTCCACATCATGATATTGGCGCAACCACCACTTCTTTATTTCTGCCATCTCGGAGTGTGGAAATTGTGCGCGTCGTGGATGGGGATACGGTACGCGTACGTCTTGGTGGAAAAGAAGAAGTGGTGCGTTTAATTGGGGTGAATGCGCCAGAGTCTGTGGATCCGCGGCGAGGCGTGGAGTGTTTTGGGAAAGAGGCTGCTGTGTATCTGCGTGTACTACTAGAAACCCACACCGTGCGATTCGGAGAAGACGAGACTCAGGATACTCGAGACAAGTACGGAAGATTATTGGGATATCTCGTATTACCCGACGGGTCTACCGTCAATGAGCGGATGATTGCGGACGGTTATGCGTACGAATACACCTATCGGGTACCGTATCTCTACCAAGCGCAGTTTCGCGCGAGCGCAGCATTAGCACGGCGCGAAGAGCGTGGGCTCTATCACGACGGGGCCTGTGGGCTGTCGAATACCATGAGTACTCCGGCTCCGATTCCTGCTCTTGAGACCCCCATGAGTACTACCACGTTGCGCTGTGACCAAAATCTATACGACTGCAAAGCGTTTTCTACTCAGCGTGAAGCCCAGTCTCTCTTCTTGGCTTGCGGTGGACCTCGGGAGGATCCCCATCGTCTAGACGTCGACCGAGATGGAGTCGTCTGCGAGACGCTGCCGTAGCGTGCTTGGCTGAGTTCAAGTCTGTGCTATACTCGCCATATGATAGAGATTATTCCAGCAATTATGCCCGACCATTATGACGATTTGGTCGAGAAGGCGTCTCGGGTGCGGGCTCATGTCCCACTTGCTCAGATTGATATTATGGACGGCGCATTCGTGCGCTCTCGGAGTTGGCCTTATTCGGAAGGTGGGACAAGAAAAGAGCCTCACTTTGTAGCGCTCATGAGTCAAGATGAGGGAATGCCGTATTGGGAAGATTTAGACTATGAGATTGATTTAATGATTGGAGAGCCTGAAAAGCACATTGATGAGTGGCTTCCGCTCGGTGCGTCGCGCATCATTTTTCACCTGGAGTCTATCAAGAATTTCGAGCTCTTTTTTGCTCACGACATGTGGAAAGACGGTGCTCGCGATATTGGTGGGGAGAAAGTGGTGGAACTTGGTCTTGCCATCAATCCGGATACCTCGCTCGATGTACTGGTACCACACCTCGACCGAGTGGACTTTGTGCAGTGTATGGGTATAGCCAAAATCGGATACCAAGGTCAGCCATTTGATGAACGCGTTTTAGAACAGGTGAACGCGCTTCGCGTGCGATACCCAAATATGCCCATTTCTGTGGATGGGGGAGTGACGGTGGATACCGCCCGAGCACTCAAGCATGCTGGGGCGACTCGTCTCGTCTCCGGCTCTGCCATCTTTGGGGCATCTGATATCCCTCATGCGATCACTCAACTCGAAGAAATAGTCGGATAGACTGCATGTGGGGATAGTCAGGAGGCGCCCTTGGGGGCGCTTCTGTTATAATAGTGGGGTACTGGAGTGGGAAGACCGACTCCGCCTATTCACTATCCAATTTTTTATGGAACATCTTCACGACGAACATATCAAGGCATTAGAACTCCATGCCAATGACATTCGAGAAACCATCATCGATATGCTCATCACCGCGGGATCTGGACACACCGCTGGACCACTCGGGATGGCGGATATCTTTGCTGTGCTCTATTTTCATGCGCTTCGTCATGATCCTAAAAATCCAGAGTGGTCAGACCGTGATCGATTGATACTTTCTAATGGTCATATTTGCCCTGTGCTCTATGCCTCGATGGCGCACGCGGGGTATTTTAGTGTGGATGAGTGTCGCACCTTGCGCAAGTTTGGCTCGCGCCTCCAGGGACATCCACATCGCGAGTGGTTGCCCGGACTCGAAACATCATCAGGGCCACTTGGATCAGGGCTTTCTCAGGCCGTAGGGATGGCACTTGGAGACCGTATGGAGCGGGGGCGACAGTCTGATCGCTTCTACTATTGTCTGATGGGTGATGGGGAATTGAACTGTGGGCAAATCTGGGAAGCTGCAATGCTCGCCGGAAAAGAGCGTCTGCACAATCTCATTGGCATTATCGATCGAAATAATATTCAGATCGATGGTTTTACCGAAGACATCATGCCTCTCGAGCCCCTCAAGGAAAAGTGGGAATCTTTTGGATGGCATGTCGTAGAAATAGATGGACATAACTTTGAAGCCATCAACAATGCGATTCAAGAAGCAAAGGCCGTATTCAATAAGCCATCGATGATTATTGCACACACTATTCCGGGAAAGGGAGTTGATTTTACCGAGCGTCGTTTTGAGTGGCATGGAAATCCTCCCGGGAAGGGTCCAGGAGATGTTGTCCCCAAGGACAAACAAGGAGATACCGCTCTTTCGGAGCTTCGTACGCTCCGTGGCCGTCTTAATTCAGAACATCAATAGTCCTCACTTTTCACTACTATCATGAACCTCGTACCACTCAATCCAAAGTTATTTGATGCTGATATCGAACAAGCGCCTATTCGCAAGGGATTTGGCGAAGGACTGTTGCAGGCTGGGCAAGAACGACACGAAGTGGTCGCACTGTGTGCGGATTTGACTGAGTCGACACAGATGCACCTCTTTCGAGATGCCTTCCCCACCAGATTTGTCGAGATGGGCATTGGTGAGCAGTCGATGGCCTCGGTCGCATCCGGACTTGCTGCGATGGGAAAGATTCCATTTTTTTCTTCATACGCCATGTTTAGCCCCGGACGCAATTGGGAGCAAATTCGTACGACTATCGCATACAACCACGTCAATGCCAAGATTGTGGGAAGCCATGCTGGTATCTCTGTAGGCCCGGATGGAGGAACGCACCAGCCCCTCGAAGATATGGGGCTCATGCGTATGATTCCGCGCATGATTGTCATTTCCCCTTGTGATGCCATTGAAGCCAAGAAGGCGACGCTTGCGGCTGCGCACTATGATGGTCCGGTCTATATTCGATTGGCACGCGAAGCGACTCCCATTATCACCACTTCTGATACGCCGTTTGAGATTGGACGCGCAGAGGTATACTTTGCCCCCAAAGAAGGAATGAGTACGATGGTCGGGATTATTGCTACGGGCGCATCGGTACATAACGCGATACTCGCCGCGCGCAAACTGGAGTCAGAGGGTATTGGCGCACAGGTCATCAACCTCGCGACGGTGAAGCCACTAGACCAAGATGCACTACTTCGGATTGCAAAAGAAGCAGGCGCTCTCGTGACGGTGGAAGAGCATCAAGCAGCAGGCGGGATGGGGAGTGCGATTGCAGAGTTTTTGTCGTCCACCCATCCTACGCCAATCGAGTACGTTGCGGTCAAGGATGAATTTGGGCAGTCGGGCACCCCTTCCGAATTGATTCAGCATTATGGATTAGGTATTCCGTCAATTATTGAAGCAGCACATCGCGTGATTGCACGAAAATAGTCTTCTCGTCGTATGGCCCCTCATCCTCGACATCCTGTCCACTCCACACTCATGCATCTTGGTGCAGCCACATTTGTCTTGTTTGTGGCGCTCGCGCTTGGTCAAGTAGGGAAGTGGTCAGGAGCTATGCATACTCAGCTCGCACAGACTGCGAGTGGGGGGTATACGTATCCCACTACGACGGCACTCTTGGATACCACTTCGGGCACGGTGAGTAGCACTGTGGGGGCGGTGACTTTTTCTGCCGAACGTCTAGGGATTGCGTGTTCGTCTGGGGTGACACGAGCAAAGTATCGTTTCACTATTTCTCCGGCAAGTGCAGGATATATTATGCTGAATACTCCCACGAGCGCACTGACTATTGGTGCGACACGGGACGAGTATCTTACTGTTGGGGGGTATTCATGGTCAGGTAATCCACTGCCTGGATTTGCAGGTACGAATTATGGATTGATCACCGTGGAAGAATTGTGTATTCCCGATACTGCGCCGCAATCCACGACGACCTCCACACAAGACATCTCACCAAGTACCTCAACGACCGAGGCGACTGCTACTACCGTTACATCGCCTCCACCTGCCCCCACGACCAATCTCGTTCCCGTCTCCTTTGCATCACAGCCTGCTCCGCTCGCGCGATGTGTGACTGGGCTTGCACCGATGACCCCCGTGTTCTTTTCTGTGACCAAGCCGTATGGAGGGTATTTTCTCCTCTCTTCTGATACTGGTATGCATAATGCGCCGTATGAATGGGGGGAACACTATTTGCCCAACGGGCGCTACGAGTGGGTTGGTCGCGCAAAGAGTGGGTATGTGACGGATGATCCATCATCGGGACGCTTTGAACTTCGGGCCGTGTGTGGCACACCTCAGACTGCGGTATCATCATCTACAACCCTGACGACCACCCCTCTTGATTCCACCCCTGCAGTACCTCCAGCCACACAATATACTGAGACAGCTCCATCCACTTCCGTGTCTCCACTCTCTCAGGAGTTACCCCCTATGCCACGCCCAGTTCTTTCGTTATTTGTCGATAATACACCAATGAGTACGGGGCGAGTCTTTAATCAGGAAGAAGTGGAATTACGCGTTTCGACCCTTGATGCGAAACGAGTGGCTATCGCACTCATGGATGGGGTGAACCCGACCAAAACCCATGCCCAAGCCGTCCCTGATGATTTGCTCTCACGCCCAGGCATAGATGTGTGGACGACTGTCATCGACATGGCAGCCCTTCCCGCTGGAAAATATCGTATTCAGGCTCGGATATTACATGCCGATGGGCGCGAGTCCCAGACAGAACCTTATGCCATTAGTGTGCTCCATCCTGAAAAGCCGACCCCCACTTTGCAGTCTCGTGCACCCGAGGTATCCGACGCCACACTCGCCCCCACGGGAGTGTCCACGAGTGTGCGGGTGACCGAAAAGGATAAGAAACAACTTCTTGCTCGTATTTCTGATCCGTCCTCATGCACCAATCAAGAAGAGTGTGAAATCTATTGTCGGAGTCATCCTGGCGTCAGTGAGCTATGTTCCGAATTTGCTCGACCTGCTTTTCGTGCTCCGCGCACCCCTCCACCCTCACTGATCGAGGTTGTGGAAGAGAAAAAAATCTCGGCCCTTCTTGAAAGCATGAATCGCCCCACCTTGCTTCCACAAGAAGTCATCAAAGCAGAAGACTTGAAGCAGTACTGTGCGCAGGTAGAAAATTTCTCCGTATGTGCAGACGTGGTGGCGCAAGCCGATGCAAATGTGGGACAAGCAGTAGTAGAAGAACAGCGTGAAGCCATGCGCCGTGCGCGTGCAGAAGAACGTGCGGTGTTCACCGATCGTGTAGGCACTCGACTTTTTGTCGATGTGGACCGAGATGGCGTGACAGACTATGACGAAGTGGCACTCTACAACACGGACCCCAATTCAGCTGATACAGACCAAGATGGATACTCAGATGGTGCAGAGCTCCTGGCTCGCACGAATCCACGTGGAGGGGTCCAAATATTGCAAGAGGGGACGACCACCGAGAACGGGGGAGATGAGAGTGTGGCATTTATGAGTCCGCTCATCGCTGGTGTGACAGAACCGGAGCTCCTTGTGGTGGAGGATGTCAAAGTACTCGAAGTCGGGGTGAATGCGCAGGGGTCATCCACGGTGAAGAAGATGAAACTTTCTGGCAAGGCACAGCCCAATAGCTTTGTGACCGTATATATCTTCTCAGAACCCATAGTCGTGACGGTGAAAGCAGATGCGACCGGAGCGTGGACCTACACGCTCGAGAAAGAACTCCCAGATGGCACCCATCATGTCTATAGTGCCATCACAGATGCTGGTGGACGCATCTTGGCGAAGTCCGAACCCCTTCCTTTTGTGAAGGTTGCAGCCGCTGTCTCGCTGGGTGCTGGTGCAACGGACGTAGTAGAAGAACCAGGATTTTTCACTGGCGCATCACTCTATGCGATGATTGCCATGCTCATTGGTATTCTTGGTGTCGCACTCTCGATTATTGGGTTTATCGTGCATCAAAAGGGGGATGAGCCTGCGCTTGGCTAAGTAGTTATGGCCAACCCTCTCCAGATTATTGAGCGAGGATTCGTATTCGTGCGAGAGAATCCCCAAATCATCTATACGCTCTTTCTTCTCGTCATTATTCCATTTGCGTTCTTTTATACGAGCGAGCGTTTCTTGCAGATTGCACGCCAAAATCAAGACTCGCTCGAACGCAGTCGCGTAGGACTACTGACTGATGTGTTTGTGGAGTTTGCTCATGAGCGCATGTCTGACCCCTCATACTTACACGATCGGATTCGTTCTATAGCTCAGCAAAACGAGACTATTGTGCGCTTCGATGTTCTGCTTGCCACCGGGAGTACAAAAATGATTGTGGCATCGCTTCATCCCGACACCGTGGGGAGTGACTTCACCTTTCTTCCTGAGCAAGAAAAAACCGCCCCACTCTTTGATTTGGTGCAAGCATACCCCAACCATGCGCTCACGGATACCTATACTTCTCGTGGAGCTCGGGTGATGCGCACGGTGCGAGGGATTTTGAGCCCAGAGAGTCCAGTGATGTCCCGGTATGTCGTAATTGATTTCTCGATGGCCGCTGCGGACCAGCGAGCACGGGAGAGTATTCGTAATGCCTACCTCGTACTCTTTGGAGTGATTTTCCTCATCATCGTGCTCTTGGCGCGACAGGCTCGTATTATTGACTACGCAAGTCTGTATCGGAAGCTCAAAGACGTGGACCGGATGAAAGACGACTTTGTTTCAATGGCCGCGCATGAATTGCGTTCCCCTCTGACTATTATTCGTGGGTACACGGAAATGGTTGCCGAATCAGAGCATCTGTCCTCAGAATCAAGGGGGCATCTTGCCAACATTGACCGTGCTGCCACCCAGCTCAACACGCTCATCGGCGACATCTTGGATGTAGCCAAGCTTCAAGAGGGCCGTATGTCATTCTCACTCGTGCATGTGGATGTGAGCACTGAGATTGGGATGGTGGTGGATTCCTTTTTGCGTCCCGCACAGGATAAGGGTCTCGTACTTACGTACGCCCCAACGCCGCTTCCCCTGATTGCTGTCGACACCGATCGTTTTCGTCAGGTAATGGTCAATTTTATAGGAAATGCAATCAAGTACACGCCAAACGGATCCGTCACGGTGAGTGCACAAGAGGAGTCGGGAATGGTATCCATTCGAATTTCTGATACAGGAATGGGTATTTCCGCCGAAGACCAGCAGAAATTATTTCAGAAGTTCTATCGCGTAAAGGGGACACACATGCAAGGTATTACTGGGACGGGACTGGGGTTGTGGATTACGCAAGAAATTGTCCATGCCATGAAAGGGACCATCTCGGTGGAGTCAATTCGGGGGAAAGGTACTGATTTTATCGTCCGTTTTCCGGTGGCAAAGCCTGCAGTATAGCCATTTTTTGATACCAGGGTACCCCCACCTTGCAGAAAGTCTGCCTTTTTGGTAGAGTGTGCCCACTATGAAACCAGAACCCAAGGCAAAGAAGGAGGTCTCGAAGGTCACCGTGCCGACCTACTACGGAGAGGCCCATGCAACCTGCGCATGCGGGGCTGAGTTCAAGGTCGGTTCGACTATGGAGAAGATCGAGATGGAAATCTGCTCGCAGTGCCATCCGCTCTACACCGGGAACGAAAAGTCCATGGACACCGCCGGCCGCGTTGAGCGTTTCCGCGCACGCACTGCACTCGCCAAGCCCAAGGCCAAAGCGAAGTAGCGACCGAGGACGACCCCGTGCACGCCGTGCAGGGGTTTTTCCTTACCCGCATGGTATATTTTCACTATGAGTATAGATCTCGCCACATACAAAGCGCATTATAAAACGAAGTACCTTGCCGAGGAGTATGAGCGTCTTTTGACTGCATGTGACGAAGCGCGTGCACTAGAGGCTGATCCTGAATTGCGTGAGATGGCTCAGGAAGATGTGCGCGCTCTGGAGAGTCAAATGCATGAGTTGCTTGCTCGCATAGAACATATAATTCAAGAGGACAAGGAGGAAGAGGAGCGCCCCAAGGAGCTCGTGCTTGAAGTGCGCGCCGGAGTGGGAGGGGAAGAAGCAGCTATTTTTGCTCAAGATCTCGCTCTGATGTATGAGCGCTATGCAGATGCAGAAGGGTGGGGGTGGAAAGTCGTAGATACTTCAGAAAGTGAAATGGGAGGCTATAAAGAAGCCACTTTTGAAGTATCAGGGGGTCTGGCGTACGAACGACTCCAGTATGAGACTGGGGTGCATCGCGTACAGCGTATTCCTGCTACAGAGAAGTCTGGGCGTATTCACACTTCTACTGCTTCCGTATTGGTACTCCCGATTCGCAAGAAGTCCACGGTGGTCATCAATCCCTCTGATTTAGACATGTCGTTCACTCGCTCCGGAGGTGCAGGTGGGCAGAACGTGAATAAGGTCGAGACTGCAGTGCACTTGGTGCACAAACCTACGGGCATTCATGTACACTGCTCGGTGGAGCGTTCCCAGCTGAAGAATCGCGAGAAGGCTCTGGCTATTTTGACGGCCAAGCTGGAGCAACTGAAGGCAGACGAAGATGCAGCAAAGAATGCAGATGCGCGCTCTCAGATTGGCACAGGGGATCGTTCTGAAAAAATTCGCACATACAATGTACCCCAGAATCGCGTGACTGATCATCGCATCAAGGAATCATGGCATAATATCGATGGCATATTGGCAGGAGATATTGGGACTATGTTGGTGACAGTAGGGGATCGTGCGCGGAGCGGCACCATGGGGGATGCAGATGATGGGGATAGCTAATATGCTATCCACAGCTTGTCCCCGAGTTATCCCCACGTGGTACTTGCTCATAGGGGATACTCTGGGTATATTAGAGACATCAGAAGCACTGCTTCTGAAATTTCAAAAGCCTCTCCACCCGGGAGGTTTTTGTTTTTCCTGTACGATTTCGTGTCCACATCAGGATCTTTCCTGGAATTCTCTTGCCAATTGAGCCATATTTTGATAGCATCACCCTACTTATTCATAGTTTTTGAGGAACGCACATATGACTGCAAATACCGTAATCGATGCCATGTTCAATGTCGGCGCACACTTTGGGTACTCCCGAGCTCGCCGTCATGCCTCTGTGTCCCCATTTCTCTTCGGTTCGAAGAATGGAGTGGATATTATTGACCTCACGCACACTGCAAAGCAGCTCGACCTTGCTCGCGCACGCGCAGAAGAAGTTGCAAAGTCGGGTAAGCCCGTCCTGTTTGTGGGTACCAAGCAAGAGATTCGCGCCCTAGTTGAAGAGACTGCGCTTTCGCTCAATATGCCATACGTCACCGAGCGCTGGGTGGGAGGAATGTTGACCAACTGGCCTGAGATTAGAAAGCGCACAGCTCGACTTAAGGAATTATCTGACAAGTTTGCCAAGGGTGAGCTCGACAAGTACACCAAGAAGGAAAAACTTCTTTTTGAGCGCGAGATGGGACGCTTGCAATCTGAGTTCGGAGGTATTGCCTCACTCGAGGGTGCACCTGGACTGATTGTGATTGTGGATACCCGCGAAGAACATATTGCGGTGACTGAAGCCAAGAAGATGCGCGTAGAAACAATCGGGATCGGGAACACAGATTGCGATGCATCCAAAGTGACATACCCAGTGGTGGGTAATGACGCAGCCATCCTCTCTGTGACCTTCTTCTTGAAGCAGATTGCAGAGGCAGTGGAAGCAGGAAAGAAGGCTCGCGCCTAAGCCCGTTTTTGGACGTTTTTCATTGAAATTCTAACTCACACACATATGGAAATCAGCATGGAACAAGTGAAGGCCCTTCGTGATGAAACTGGCGTTGCAGTCATGCAGTGCAAGAAGGCACTCGAAGAAGCTGGTGGCGACATGGAGAAGGCACGTATGGCACTCCGAAAGAAGAGTGGCGAGATTGCCGAGAAGAAGGGAGATCGCGTACTCGGAGCTGGGGTTGTTGCAGCATATATTCACACCAGTGGAACGGTCGGAGCTATCGTGGAGCTTGGGTGTGAGACAGATTTTGTTGCCAAAAACGAAGACTTTAAGAAGCTTGCCTACGATATTGCGATGCACATTACTGCACTGCGCCCCAAGTATGTTTCCAAAAAGGAAATCACTGAAGCAGAAATTGAAAAGGCAAAGGCATTCTTTGTGGAAGAAGTCGATAAGACGATGGCAGGAAAGCCTGAGGATATTCGCGAGAAGGCACTCCAGGGAAAGATTGATGCCTATTTCAAAGAAATGGTCTTACTTGATCAGCCGTACGTGAAGGACGATAAGCTCACTGTTGGCGACTTGATTAAGGGTGCTGTGCAGAAGTTTGGTGAGAATACCGAACTGGTGCGCTTCTCTCGTTTCGCAGTAGGAAAGTAGTGCTATACTTAGGGCATAGTGCGTTTGCCCACCGTCCATGAACACTCTCTTCGTCATTTGGGGAATATGTGCGCTCTCTCTTGCCGCTTTTTTGTGGTACGGGCATATACGTGCATCATCCATGCGCTCACTGCGCCGTACACCAACGGTGCTTGAGATTGCCACATTTGAATTTTGGGACTTACTTCGACTCCTTGGTGTCCTCATCGAACGCGCCCGTCCGCATGGTCGCATGATGGTTTCTCTTGGTTCGGGGTTGCTCGCAAGTGGAAAGCAGGTATTTATGGATACCATGCGTCGGAGGGGGAAGGGAGAATCTTCACTCGCAACGTCCTTCTTTTTAAAGCAAATTGTTGCCGACAAAGAAGGACGAAAGAGTGACGGACTAGACGGCGCACTGTAGGTGTCACATGTTCACGCCCCGCCTTTGCGTAAGAGAAAAGATATGCTATGCTCTCTCATGTTTGGTTCTTGTATTGCCGGAATAGCTCAGTTGGTAGAGCAACGGTTTTGTAAACCGTAGGTCCTCGGTTCGAACCCGAGTTCCGGCTCCAATATGTTTCCACTTACACCTCAATCGGCACCCCCATCGTGTATGATGTGTCGACTGTCTTTGGTGCTAGGTATAATGGGACTCGCGCTGACGCTTGTGGTGGTATGGCTTGAGTCTGGCCCAAAATGATATACTCCTCTCATGACAGAGACACACCTCGAAGGGCATTTGCATCCCGTTACTCATTTGATTTCTGCGATTACGCGTATTTTTACCACGCTAGGCTTTGATGTCGTTGATGGGCCAGAACTCGAAACCGAATATTACAACTTTGACGCGCTCAATGTCCCGAAAGATCATCCTGCGCGAGATATGCAGGATACCTTTTTTGTTCGCTCAGATGAGTCTGCTACTCGCGCATACGGTTTAGAAAAACGGAGTGGAGAGAAGCTCCTCCTTCGTACTCATACGTCATCGGTACAGATTCGGTATATGACCGAAAAGATGTCACAAGGCATTCTTCCTCCATACAGTATGGTGGTTCCCGGAAAGGTGTTTCGCAACGAAGCGACAGATGCCACACATGAGGCCCAATTTCATCAGGTTGAAGGGCTCTGTATCGGAAAGGATATTTCGCTCGCTCACTTGAAGGGTACCTTGCTCCATGTGTTTCAAGAGCTCTTTGGTGTGAGTCATATTCGATTACGCTCCTCCTTTTTTCCATTCACTGAACCATCGGTGGAGGTGGATATGGAATGCATGAAATGTAAGGGTTCCGGGTGTGGGGTGTGTAAGCACACTGGTTGGATTGAGATTATGGGTGCGGGAATGGTTCATCCGCACGTGCTTGAGGCATGTGGAGTAGATAGTACCACGTATCAAGGGTTTGCATTTGGTGGAGGCCTCGATCGCATGGCGATGCTCCGATACGGTATTGACGATGTACGTCTTCTCTATAGTGGCGATTTGCGCGTTGTGCATCAATTCTAATGTCATACTATGAAATACTCACTTCACTGGCTTCGTGAACATCTCACATCCCCACTTCCAGATACAGAAACCCTGGTTTCTGTGGTTTCTCGTTCCGCATTTGAAGTCGAAGAGGTGACGCAGGATGCAACGCATCATGACACCGTGCTTGAGGTGAAGGTGCTGCCTGATCGAGCACATGACGCACTATCACATCGTGGGATGGCGAGAGAAATGGCTGCATTGTTTGATTTGCATTTGAAACCGCCGTTTTCGCCCTCGCAATACATCCCCAGCTCTTCGTTGTCTGTTGCTGTTTCTCTTGCGCAACCGGAGCTCTCGCTTTGCTATGTTGCAGCGAAAGTGAGTGGAGTGCGCGTCACAGAGAGCCCTGAATGGCTTGAGCGGAAGTTGGTGAGCATTGGTGCTCGAAGTATTAATGTGATTGTGGATCTCACCAATTATGTGATGCATGATATCGGTCAGCCTATGCATGCGTTTGATGCAGATAAGATTGATGGTGGATTGTGTGTGCGGTTGGCCGCGCCAGGAGAGACCATGGTGACCCTGGATGGGCGCACGCTCACATTTGTGGGCTCAGAAACGGTGATTGCTGATGATACAGGTATCCTCGCGCTCGCCGGAATAAAAGGGGGTAAAAAAGCTGAAGTTGATGCACATACCACCTCCATCATTTTTGAGTCCGCGCATTTTGATGCCACCCGAACTCGTCGAACCTCAACGCTCCATGGAATCAAAACGGATGCGTCTAAGCGTTTTGAGCATGGTATTACTCCGTCCTGGGCCAAGGAAGGTATGGAGATGCTCCTCTCTCACTTGCGAGCGCTTCAGCCAGAGGTCGAGGTGTCTTCTTTGGTTGAAGTAGGGGAGAAGGGGGCGACCCCACCTCCAATCGAAGTACCACACGCACGACTTATTTCACGTCTAGGTATTTCATTGAGCAAAGAAGAAGTCATGCGATTGCTTGCTCGAGTGCGGTGCGAGGTCACTCCCACACCAGACGGATATGTCGTAGTAGTACCAAAAGAGCGCTTAGATTTGACGCTCCCTGAACATGTGAGCGAGGAGGTAGGTCGACTCTACGGGTATGATCGCATCGAAGGAGTACTCCCCCCACGCATCAAGACAGGAGTGCTGTCTCCCGCATTTGCCATATCTTCCCACATACGCGCATTTTGCGTGAAACGAGGGTATTCAGAAGTGTTCACCTACTCTTTTGCAGTCGAGAGTGAGGGCGACGTGGAGGTGCAAAATCCCGTGGGCAAGGATCGCCCAAAGTTGCGTCGCGCACTCACTCCGGGTCTTTTGCGGGCACTCGAGAGTAATTTTTATCAAGCTCCCCTTATTGGTATTGAGGATGTGCAGATTTTTGAAATCGGACACGTCTTTCATGTCGACAAAGAGCGCTTGCATGTTTCGATTGGGCAACGTGCTGGGACAAAAAAGCGTGCAAAAAGTATCTCTCCCATGTTTGATGTGTTGGTGAGTGACCTCGAGAAGACATTCGGAGTAGAAAATCTAACTCACAGCACACCCGATTCGCTTACTCGGGTAATTGAGTTTGATTTAGGCGCCTCGACGATTGACCCGACTACGTTGTCGCAAAGCCCCATATTGGATACACCGCTTCCCATTGTCCGATATCAACCCGTCTCGCCATTTCCTTTTATTGTTCGCGACATTGCCATGTTTGTGGACCGCACCCTTTCAGCAGAAAAAATAGAGTCAGTGTTATGGGATGCGGGTGGACCACTCCTCGTGCGGGTGTCACAGTTTGATCGCTTTGAAAAGGAGGGGGAAGCTCGTGTGTCATACGGGTATCGACTCGTCTTTCAGTCCATGGAACGCACTTTGACCGACAGAGAAGTACTCGATGTGATGGAACGGGTGACTGCTTCCTGCGTCTCAGAGCTTCACGCAGAGATTCGCTAATACATCCCGTGATTGGAAGTGCGCTCTTACCCCACCTTTGCTACTTCCCGTTGCGCAGAGTTGCGGTAAGTGGCTTTGTTGAGCGACGATTTAACTCGAGTTGCGCCCGTTTGTCCACTACTCGAACCTCGCTGACTATGGTACACTCTCTCTATCAGTTGCACGGCTGTTCGGGCAACTCTTAACTTATATGGCCAAAAAAGAGGAAACCACAAAGAAAGAAAAAGCATACGGCGCAGAGTCTATCCAGATTCTCGAAGGATTGGAGCCGGTGCGCAAGCGCCCTGGTATGTATATTGGCTCCACGGGAGTGGAGGGCCTGCACCACTTAATTTGGGAAATTTTTGACAACTCTCGTGACGAAGCCATGGGTGGACACTGTAATCGTATCGAGGTTGCCCTACTTCCTGGGAACCAGATTCGCGTTGCTGATAATGGCCGTGGTATTCCAGTTGACGTGCATGCGAAGACTAAGGTGTCAGCACTGGAAACCGTGATGACCACCCTCCATGCGGGTGGAAAGTTTGGTGGCGAGGAGTCGGGCTATAAAGTCTCCGGCGGTCTCCACGGTGTGGGTGCTTCAGTAGTGAACGCCCTGTCACAGTACGCACGCGTCAATGTGCATCGTGATGGAGGGGAGCATATGCAGGATTATGTCCGGGGAAAGCAAAAGGGGAAGGTAAAGAAAATCGCCCCATCTTCGTATCGTGGTACGGTTGTACTTTTTGATCCAGATCCAGAGATTTTTAGTGAGATCAAGTTCTACTGGAATACTATTGTGACCCACTTGCGCCAGCAGGCATACTTGGTCCGCGGACTTGAAATCAATGTGATGGATATGCGCGATTATAGTGGGAATATTGATCTCACTGGCAAGCACTATCTGAAGGATGAGCATTATAATGTCCCGACGATGTCCTTCTTTTTTGAAGGTGGGCTCTATTCGCTCATCAAGTACTACAATAAGTTTCAGACTCCTGTACAGAAGGACATCTTTTATGTGGAAAAGACCGAAGGGAACGTGCAAGTGGAAGTTGCCCTTCAATACGTCGACGACATCACTTCTCGCGAAATTGCCTTTGCGAACAACATCTATAATCCAGAAGGCGGAATGCATGTCACTGGATTTCGCACTGCACTCACTCGTGCGCTCAATGATTACGCCAAGAAGAATAATTTCGGCAAAGATGCCGAAGAGGGATTTACGGGGGATGACGTAAGAGAAGGATTGACGGCAGTCGTGTCGATCAAGATGGCAGAAATTCAGTTTGAAGGTCAAACCAAGGGAAAGTTGGGTTCGGTGGAGGCCCGTGGTGCCACTGAAAAAGTCTTTGGTGAAGCATTCGGTACATTTCTCGAAGAACATCCAGAAGATGCGAAAGCTATCATCAACAAGGTGATCTTGGCGGTGAAGGCGCGCAAGGCAGCTAAAGCTGCCAAGGATTCCGTACTCCGCAAGGGGGCACTCGAAGGCATGATGCTCCCTGGAAAGCTCGCAGACTGCCAGTCCAAGAGTGCGGCAGAGTCTGAAGTCTTCATTGTAGAGGGAGACTCCGCAGGTGGCACCGCAAAGACTGGTCGCGATCGCCGTACCCAAGCGGTCCTTCCTCTTCGTGGAAAGATTCTCAATATTGAACGTGCACGTTTGGACAAAATCCTGTCTTCCGAACAGGTGAAGAATCTCGTTATTGCGATGGGTGCTGCGATTGGGGACACCTTTGATATCACGAAGTTGCGTTATCATAAGCTCATTATCGCGACCGACGCCGACGTGGACGGTGCGCACATTCGCACCCTCCTTTTGACTCTGTTTTATCGCTATTTCAAGCCCCTCATTGAAGCTGGGCATGTGTACATTGCCCAACCACCTCTCTACAAAATTAAAAAAGGAAAGGATGTGGTCTACTGTTATTCCGATGCAGAAAAGGAAGCATATCTCGCAAGGGAAGGAGTGAAGCCAGAAGAACTCGAAATCGAAGGGGATGAATCCGCACCTACAGAAGAAGAATCAGATGAGAAGGTAGTCAAAAAGGTCCCCAAGGTCCACATTCAGCGCTATAAGGGTTTGGGAGAAATGAATGCCGAGGAATTATGGGAAACTACCATGGACCCAGAACGTCGCGTACTCAAACAAGTGGGTATCGAGGATGCTCAGGAAGCAGACAAAATCTTCGATCTCTTGATGGGCAGTGATGTGGCTCCACGAAAATCCTTCATTCAGTCGAATGCGAAGATGGCCAATATTGATGTATAACACAAAGCACCGCACAAATTGTGCGGTGTGGCGTTTAGTGCAAATCTTTTCCCTGAGGGAAATACAGCCGTGATACGGCAGTGTAGCAGATTCTCGCATTGTCCATATCCATCCCTTTGTACTCTGTGAGGTACTTGGTGTATGCGCGAAATGTGAGAAAGTCATTTCCTCCCTGTCCACGATGTGTGGGGTAGCGAAACCCGATTGCCACAAAAGTGTCGGCATCTTCGAAATGCGGAAGCGCTTTGACTAATTTTGGCAGAGAGATTTCTACATCACCGATTTGGACATAGGGATGATTACTCTGCTTTCTTGAGCGGGAAGTGAGGCGAAAGTACTCTGTCAGAAAATCCACCAGATGGGTGAGCTCTTCGATTTCGTCACTCCGATAACTGATATACACCCCCAAATGAGGGGATAAAGGATCGCCCCCAGCTGGGCGCATGGGTGAATGTTGCACGGAATGCCCCAAAGGACTACTTCTTGTAGTATAACGTCTTCACTTGTGCCCGCAACGTGTGACGTATTACTGATACTTTTGTACCTCCGTGGTCAGACGTTCGAGAAGGGACGATTTCTTGATGCTTCCTATTTTTCCATGGTCGCGTGATTCTAGAGTGACAGCATCTTCTGCTACTTCTTTGTCGCCAATGACAAGCGTGTATGGAATTTTTTCCGCATTTGCAGCACGGATTTTCTTCCCGAGTGAATCCTTGTGCGCCATAAGTTCGGTTCTTATGCCTTGCGCGCGGAGCTCTGTTTCTAGGGTCTGGGCATAGGCATGATGCGCCTCGCTTATTGGAATAATCGCCACTTGAGTGGGGGACAGCCAGAGGGGGAAATTACCAGCGTAGTGTTCGATAAGAAATGCCATCACTCGCTCTATAGCACCGATAGATGAGCGGTGTACTACGATAGCCCGCTTTTCCTTGCCGTCGGAATCATTGTAGGTAAGATCAAAGCGATCTGGCATGCAAAAATCGTATTGGACCGTAAACGCCGTGTTCTCTTTTCCGCGGACATCTTTCATTTGAATATCAATTTTGGGGCCATAGAATGCAGCTTCATCTTTGGCCTCAACAAACGGTGCTCCTCGGGAGACAAGCAGTGCGCGCAGTGCAGATTCTGCATCTTCCCATGCTTGGTCGTTCTTGTAATACTTGTCTTCATTTTCTCGATTACCTAATGAAAGGCGATACGAGTATTCACTTCCCTTTGTCAGACCAAATACCGAGGCCACATATTCAATCAAATCGAGCGCCTTGCCCACCTCAGTGATTGCTTGGTCTTTTCCTGCACACACAATATGGGCATCGGCGAGGCAGAAACTTCGGACACGCACGAGGCCGGAGAGCTCCCCAGATGCTTCGTATCGATACAGCTTGGCGAGTTCTGCAATACGCATCGGCAGATCCCGATAACTTTTTGGTGAATCCTTGTAGACCTGAAAATGATGTGGGCACGTCATGGGGCGGAGCATGAACTCATCCTCATCAATCTTGATAGGCGCATACATGGAGTCTTTGTAATACGGGTAGTGTCCCGAAGTCTTGTAGAGATCAATTTTGGCAATGTCTGGGGTGTATACATGCTGATACCCCCAAGCAAGCTCGGTGTCGACAATAAAACGCTCAAGAATACGGCGGACTGTGGCACCCTTCGGAAGCCACAAGGGGAGACCCGAGCCGACGATAGGAGAAAATGCAAACAACCCGAGTTCTTTGCCAAGCTTGCGGTGATCACGTGCTTTTGCAGTTTCTTGTGCGAGGAGGTATGTATCGAGCTCCGCTTTAGTCGAAAACGCAAGCCCGTAGATACGCGTGAGCATGTCGCGCTTTTCGTCGCCTCTCCAGTATGCGCCTGCGACATGGGAGAGCATCATGGCTTCGAGGTGCATATCCTTGGCATGACTATGCCCACCTCGGCATAAATCCTCAAACGCTCCATTCTTGTACAGCGTGATGGGCTCGCCTCTCGAGGCAATTTCTGAAATGAGTTCCAATTTATACGGATTGTTCGCGTATATCTGTTTTGCTTCATCTTGGGAGACCGTGCGATGAGTAAAGTCTCCCCACGTCTTATGCAGGGTGTGCATCGTGGAAGAAATAGTCGCCAGCTCGCTTTCTCCAAGTTTGATACCTTTTGGGAAGGCGATGTCGTAGTAAAATCCATTCTCGATAGCTGGTCCAAGGGTGATTTTTGCGTCAGGGTAGAGGGTGACGACTGCTGCACCAAGGAGGTGGGCAAAAGAATGGCGAATATCATTGAGACTATTTTCAGGCATGGTTGTTGGTCTATGAATAAAATAAACGTCCTCGTGAAGATGCGGCGTCTTAGGCCGTATGCTCACGAGGACGCTCATGCGTGGTTCCACCTCGTTTCTTCATGGTATGCCATGAAGCACTCGAATTCCGATTAGGGTTGCCCGCCAGATGGCCTCTGGGTGGTCACCAGAGCAATCTCGGATATAGATACTGTACCACAGGTGTACTTGCATGCCAATCCAAAAGATCCCCATGGTGATTGCGCGACACCATCTTCAGGTGTCAACTTGCATGACCTCTTGACCCATGAAAAGATGCACAGTATCAGATATGAAAAAGCGTCATCGTTCTTCGTCGCGCACGTCACATCCTGCTTCGCGCACGCATATCACTGCCCGCACCGATGTGCGCTATTCGGTGATTATCCCCACGCACAATCGGGTGCATATGTTGCAGGCGTGCTTGTCTGCGGTGTTTGATCAGACACTCTCAAGTGCACAGTACGAAGTGATTGTCGTCAACGATGGGTCTACTGACGGGACAGCAGATTTCTTGGCATCTTATGCTCCACCTTCAGGTGGACAGTTGCGTGTGGTCCATTCGTCTCATGGGGGTTGCGCGTCGGCACGAAATCTCGGGGTGGAGCATGCACGCGGGAGTATTCTGTTTTTTACTGACGATGACTGTGTGGTTCCACGAGTGTGGATGGAAACACTCTTGCGTGGGTTTGATGCGCACCCTGATGTCGTTGGGGTGGGAGGGTGGTATCGTCCGAGTGATGACATGTTGAAGCGAAATCGCTTTGCGCGCATCAATGATGCCATTGAGCGGATGTATTATGGGTACTACGAAACCCATGAGGTTTATGCCAATATTGGGGTCAATCCGTGCGGGAATACCGCGAATGTCGCCTACCGTCGATCACTCTTTCAAGATATCGGAGGGTTTGATACCTACACCAAGAAAACCGCGATGATTGATTATGAATTTGTCTTACGCATTGCGTCGCGTGGGTATTTCACGTTGTATATTCCTTTAGTTATTTTGCATAACAAGCATCTCACTTTTCTGGAATATGCCAAAAAGTGTGTGCGATATGGCATGGCAGATGAGTATTTGTCTCGGAAATACGCTGGGCGACATCAAGTGCGACAGCTTATCAATATCTTTTGGTTTCTTGCTGAGGTAAAAAAGTGGAGTCCCCAGGTGTCTTCGGTGTGGGTTTTGTTCTTTTTGGGTTTACGCATATGGGGGAGTTCTCGTGCGCGAGTAGCCCCTATTTCAGTTCGAGCCGTGCCCATGGAAGTGGCGCGACGGAAGCATGTGGATACCTATCTCGACGGAGTGGTGCAAGAAACAGAATATATTGCCCCAGAAGAATACACAGAAGACCGCACGATGATGACACATCGACTTGATGCATATCAGATGCTCGAGGGCGAGTATGAGACCCCACTCGTATCAGTGGTCATTCCGTTTTATAATCGTCCGGAATATGTGACAGAAGAGTTTATTGCCTCACTCAATAAGCTCAGTGTGAGTGATTCCGCCATTGAACTCATATTCGTTGATGATGGGTCGACCGATCATACGCGGGAAGTTTTACTCCAGGCTGTGCCACGTTTTCGTTTTACCACTCGAGTACTTTCCAGACCAAACGGAGGTCCATCGGCGGCACGAAATACTGGTATTCGCGATGCGCGCGGTGCCTATATCGCGTTCACCGATTCCGATGTCCTAGTCCCGTCTTTATGGCTCCACTCTTTACTTTTTCCATTCTTGCTTTCGCCTCGAGTCGTAGTGTCAGGGGGAAGTCAGATTGATGTTGCGCCGATGACGTATTTTGATGAATGGAGAAATTCGACCATTCTGCCATCCCCACTGTGTTTGACGAATCAATTCAATGCGCGACCATATGACTCTGCGCATTTGATGGTGTGTCGCGAGCGTCTCTCGGATTCATCACTACTGTATTTCGATGAGTCATTCCGCTTGCCAGGAGGGGAGGACATGGACTACACGATGCGTATGAAGCGTGCCGGAGGGATGGCGGCGTTTGTGCCTACCCCGATTCACAACAAACGGAGTATGCACCTGAATGATTTCTTGAAACTCTGTATTGCGCGTTCGATTGGAATCAATAAAGTCAAAGAAAAGCACCGTGACTTGGCGCCATATATTCCTGGGTATTTCACCGCACTCCACTTATCGGCAACGGTGCATATGTTTGTTCATTTATTGCGTCGACCAAAAGTCCGAACAGGACTCCTGATGCATATTTTTCTCCGTGCCATCGACAGTACTCCACAGGGAAAGTTTTATGCCCTTCTTTCTTCACTCGCTGAGCATCAAATAACACGCCGCCTGTCTTAAGGCGGCGTGTTATGAGGATAGGGGGCGACTTGTTAGTACGAGACTTCTGTCTCTGTGACGGTACTCTTTAGACGAATCATGTGTGATGCAACCAATTTCTTGGACTGCTCAGGATTGTCCCCCAATGTTGCGGTAACATCGAGTACGACTCGTACACCCAAATTGCGGGTCATTTCAGTTTCAAACAAGGTGACTGCGCGATACACGGTTGGTGCGCTTCCGATACGCGTTTCAAAGAAGGTAATATCTCCTTCTGCTCCAACTTGCGTCACGACTTGTTCGTCTGTGTTCTTCCATCCCGACTCCTTCTGCTCCAGTGCGTTAATCATTGTGGTCTCCTTGACCCACTCGAGTGGTGTGATGCTGGAATGTGCCCAGGCGTATGTTGTAGTGAGTGGTCCATCATACTCTGCACAAATCATCATACTGTTCATGATGGCACGATCCATTAAGAGTGATGTTTGAGGCACATTGCACATGCGCGCAGCTGTTTGAGGGTTAGAGATTTCTAGTTGGGGCATCGCCGTAAGGTTAAGACCAAAGACGCGGCCATTTAGGCTGAGTTCCGGCCAGATAGGGTGTGTTTCTGTACTCCTTTCAAACGTCGCGCGAGTGACTTGATTGGGGACACGGGTAAAGTCAAATTTCCTGTCCGTGGGAATGGGAACAGGTTCATGAGAGAGCACCACCGATTCACTCTCAGGTAGCAGAAACGTTGAAGGGCGATTCATCATACTTATAACACCCACGAGTACCAGTAATGCTACCGCCCCGATAGCATACCAGTACTTCTTCATCCATGTATTGATGTCCATATTCTTCTAGTATAACACCAATCATAGTAAAACAAGGACACCATAAGGTGTCCTTGTGCATATCATTCCCAGGAAATTGGTGCTGGTTCCACTTTCGGCACTGTGGTGTGGGTTTGGAGTCTGTCGCGATGATCTGCGATGCGTCGCTTGAGGATGCTGACAGTGCGTTCACGGTGCGCGGGGTTTTCGTATAGCCCATACATGAACACTCCAAGTCGAATACCCAGGCGACGGGTTTTTGCATTTTCGGCAAAGAAGATTGCAGCCTCAAGTCGGAATTTCGACTCCGTGTTGTACCCTGCAAAGTACATGACGCCATCTTGCACGACTGGAGTCTCTATGACTATCGTTGGGTCTTTGATGAGCGCATTCGATTCCAGTTCCACTGCTTTGAGACTCTGGCGTGCGTGCTCACTCACGGGGAGCGTGAGGTCAGAGATCGCGTACTCGGTCACGAAGCCGTCAAAAATCCCACACAGGACAGTTCGTGTCCTTTTGAGTTCGCGCACATACGGAAGTGCTTGCTCGAAATTCAGATTGCAGAAGCGAAATGAGGTTTTTTGCTGATAGACGTTGGAAAAAACGTGATCTCTCGCATTGAACCCCAAATAGTCTAGCTCCTTGATAAGAGAATCCCATTTCACGTATGGGGTCGGCCTCTCTTCTAGGAAGCGTTCACTGAAGACAAACATGGGTATTCTGACTTGCGCAGAGGACAGACTCGTCGCACCAAGAAGCAGG
>JACCDO011761266.1_pt1 | contig 23930 bp, 20 predicted proteins | sample 7446101 | NCBI WGS metagenome assembly JACCDO01 (sample SAMN15323440, study PRJNA562643) | freshwater metagenome | isolation source: river surface water | place: USA:Blue River Watershed | collected 2017-08-16
TAATGAAACATCAACTAGCCTCATACCCTTAGGTACATTGAAGAACACATAATTGTAAAATGATCCCTTAAAAATATCTGATTCCTTTTGGATAGACTGAGGATACTGAGTAATAATTGATTCTTGAAAATTTACTGACATTATTTCAAATTATATTTAATATAATATTAATATAATGAATGTATGCGAGAACCAAAATTTCAATTTTTATTAAGGTAATTGTAAAATTATTCAAAAAGGATACATTATATACGATGGATAATAAATATTTAATTGTCTAATATAAAAATTGATTTTTCTTTATATATTATAATTACTAATAAGATAAACAAATGGACAATCCAAATTACAATATTAAATTCTATAAAGTAGGTGGTTGTGTTAGAGATGAACTACTTGGAGAAAAGCCCAAGGACATTGATTACACAGTTGTAATCACTTCTTGCAATCCTGAAACCAAAATCAAAATTTCTGATGGACTTGAATATTTGGAATCATATCTTGAATCCATTGGATACAAAATATTTCTTAAAACCCCTGAAAACTATACATTCAGGGCTAAAAATAATTCAACAGGAGAAGTAGCTGATTTTGTTTTATCAAATCACAAAACCTATGGTAAAACACAATTTGTAAAACCACATATAACATGTGGAACGTTAGAAGAAGATTTAACACGTAGAGATTTTACAATAAATGCGATGGTCAGATCAGAAACAGGTGAGCTAATTGATTTGTTTGGTGGTCAAGAAGATTTGGCTAATAAAATCTTACGTACTCCAATTGATCCAATTGATACATTAATGGATGATCCTCTGAGAATATTTAGAGCTCTGAGATTTAGTATTACCAAAGAATTTACACTAGATCCAACACTGATTAACGCATTCAAAAATATTGATGTGTATGAAAAATTATGTAGAGACGTATCAGTGGAAAGAATTAGAGAAGAACTAAACAAAATGTTTAGTTACAATACTACAAAAAGTTTAGAATTACTTGTAAAATTTAGTCAAGAAGTTAAAGATATTTACCCGACATTTTTATCAGATTTATTTGAAAAGTCAGGACTGTGGTTAAAACCAACTACTGAAAAACATAAATAAAAAATTTAATTACTTTTGTTTAATTTAATGATATTTTGTTTACATATTTTCAAATTTATCATCATTATCAATTTGATAATCAAAGTATTTCATTCCTACATATTCAAACATCTTTAATTGTGCATAATATTTAGATGAGATAATAAGTGGTATTTGATTTGGCTTAAATTTTGTTTTGTCTTTAGTATTTATGTCAATAAAATATTTCATAGCTTCACTATTTCCAGGGTCAAAATCAAGTTTATCAGAATTTGTTGCCAAGCTGTCCAAAATTTCTTTATATTGAACATCATAATTTTCTTCTGTTGTGCGATTTAAAAATTCTATCCAATGACGTGAATTGTTTATTGTACTTGAATTCCAATCTAAAAATCCACCTACGATCAATTTGATTGGGCTTTGTTTTATCACCAGTTCAGTAATTTCTTCGGATCCAAATATCCAATTGTTTTCTTTGCAATCTAATTCTCTTAGTTTGTCACATATTCTTACAACATAAACATGTCTAGACTCTTCAGCGATTCTAGCGAATCTATTTGCTGAAAATCCACCCTTTTTATGTCTTTTTACCAGGTTTCCATTTACTCCAAAAACTTTGTTAAACTGTCCTGATCTAAATTGATATCCAACACATTCATTTCCATTTGCAAATATTATTGTTCCTGTAATATTGTTTCCTATATATTTTTTACCGATTTCAGTTTCAAATTTGTTAGCACATGAATAATAAAATAAATCCAATTTAATTTCTGGTTCAATAAATTCAACAATTTCTTCTCCAAACTCATTGATGCCAACATATATTAGTATTCCAAGTTGATAGTTTGTATTTAGGTTTATGGTTAAAAATCTTTGATTTAAAATTGAAAGTAATCTTTGAACGTTTTGTCTGTTAGATCTGTCTTTTATATTTTTCGCCATCGAAATTTCTTTATTTAACCATGTGCTAAATACAATACTTGGGAGGGATAACTAGCGTTATCATAGAACTAGGGCTAGCACCCTTGATCTCAGATAGGGAGGAAATCTTGGTAAGAAGTTCCATTTGAGTAGTTGAATCAAGTTTTGTATTTGACATTGTATTTATATTTGTTTTATATATTATTATTTCTAATCAATTTTTTTTATTTTACATAATCAATTCCAATATTAAATATTGTTAAATCAATTGGTTTGGCACTATTTAATTTGATATCAAATTTTATACTGTCAAATCTTCTTAAATTTATTCCTGAAACATGATCATAATCAATTGAACCTTTTAGATATTCTTTAAATTTATTTATATCCTTTAACATTGGATCAAATATCATTAAATAGATTTTTAGTCCTGCAAATTCAAGAAGAACCAAATTATCTTTTCCATAAAAAAATCCAGTCATTCCGTTTGGAATAATTTCAATATTTGATATAGATATTGATTCTAAAGGTTCTTCTGATCTTACTTCTTTTTTTATAGCAAAACCAAAAATCTGTGTATAACTTTCCATGTCATATTTTATTTGATATTTCCAACCTGATACATAATTTTTAACAAATTCTTTCTCTGAATATAATTCTAAATTAATTTTATCTTTGGGATATAATACCTTAAGTATATTTGAATCAATATAACGCCCATATATATATAATTTGATTCTAAAAATATCAAAAATTTCTTTATTTTCACCCCAAAAAAACTTTACAAATCTTTTATTTTGAAAAAATTTTAAATTTGTAAATTTTATCACCCAAGTATTTACATCTGGATTAAAATCAAAATCTGTAATTAGCCCATGAATTATATCAGGTAAAAAATTATATCCAAGTTTATATAAAGATTTACTACCAGAAGAAGAATAACTTACTTTATTTTGTTTAATATATAATTCAAAATTAGTTAACACCATTAAAAAATCAAATAGCTCAATTGGATTAACTGATTTAAATTGCAAAAACATATTTGATATTGCAAATGAATTATTAGTATCAAATTCTAAAGAACCAAATTTGTCTGAAGATCTTTCAATATCAAAGCATTTTACATAATCACGTGGGTCTAAAGAAGTTTTATCTGGATATTCTATTTCTGACATATAATTATAATATTCCAAGTCCCTTCGCAAATATGATTCTTGTTCTAACACTTCTTCGATTAAACCATCTGATTCTACTTGCTCCAAATGCTCTATCTTATCTTTTCTGAATACCCAAGGATTTGACGTTTGTTTTTTTTTATCATAGGCGTCTACACGATTAGGCTTATTTATATCTGCATTTAATTTATCATATGCAACAGTAAACATTAATTCTGCCGGATGTGGTTGTCTATAATTTTTATTTATAGATTCATTATAATCACCAGAAATTTCATTTATCAAGTTAAAATTACCATCCAATAAAGTAATATCATCTATTATTTCCATTACTTATTTATATATATATTAGTTACTTTTTATATAAAAATATTTTAGCTAACTAACAATATATAAAAATATATAACTGATAAAAATTATTTTTTAACTGGAAGAACCTTTTTTTCCTCTGTTTTTTTAACTTCAGTCTTAGAAGGTTCTACTTTTTTAACTTCTGTTTTGGGAGTTTCAGCTTTCTTGGGTTCTACTTTTTTAACTTCAGTCTTAGGAGGATCTACCTTCTTTGATTCTTCTTTTTTTACTTCTGTTTTTACAGGTTCTACTTTTTTAACATCTGTTTTTTGAGTATCTACTTTTTTAACTTCTTCCTTTTTAACTTCTACTTTCTTAGGTTCTTCCTTCTTAGGTTCTTCCTTTTTAACTTCTACTTTCTTAGGTTCTTCCTTCTTAGGTTCTTCCTTTTTAACTTCTACTTTTTTAAGTTCTTCCTTTTTAACTTCTACTTTTTTAAGTTCTTCCTTTTTAACTTCTACTTTCTTAGGTTCTTCTTTTTTAGGTTCTTGCTTCTTAGGTTCTTCCTTTTTAGGTTCTTCCTTTTTAGGTTCTTCTTTCTTAACTTCTACTTTTTTAACTTCTTCCTTTTTAACTTCTACTTTCTTGGGTTCTTCTTTCTTAACTTCTACCTTTTTAACTTCTTCCTTTTTAACTTCTACTTTCTTGGGTTCTTCTTTCTTAACTTCTACCTTTTTAGGTTCTACCTTTTTAACTTCTACTTTCTTAGATTCTTCCTTCTTAGGTTCTTCCTTCTTAACTTCTACTTTTTTAGGTTCTTCTTTCTTAGTTTCTTCCTTCTTAGGTTCTTCTTTTTTATGTTCTTCCTTTTTTACTTCTATTTTTTTAGGTTCTTCTTTTTTAACTTCTACTTTCTTAGGTTCTTCCTTCTTAGGTTCTTCCTTCTTAGGTTCTTCCTTCTTAGGTTCTTCTTTCTTAACTTCTACTTTTTTAGGTTCTTCCTTCTTGACTTCTAAATTTTTGGTTTCACACATGATTAAATTATTCTTTTTGGTTCGAACTTTTATTGGTTCTTCAACGATATTTTCTTGTACTTTTGTTTCTTTAACAGATTCATTAATAACATCTGTATTTTTTTCATTATTTGAATCATTTGTAGTTTTGAAACCATTTGTGTAAGTATTTGTATTATATTTTGGACTTTTATAACCATTTGTTTGATGTGTTCTACTAACGTTATCATGGTTGTTTTCAGAAATACATTTATCCAAAACAGTCCACCATGAATTTCTACTAAAACCACAATCTTTAATAAATGCATAGAAATTGTCTGATAATCTGGTATCTGAATTATAAAGAACACAACATTCACAACCAGCTTGATAAGCATTTTGAATAGAATTTCTGAAATCACCATCTCCACTAATAATGATAAATAGTGTTGGGACTTCTTTATTGATTACTTTTACAGTTGCATCAATTAAATCATTAATTTTCAAATCAACACCTTTAGTGTGTGCATTAATGTTAAACAAGCTATTTGAAATGGAATCTGTAGTCTTATATGATGGATAATAATTATTTCTCTGATTATTAAATTTTTGCAAAACAAAATAATATAGGGTATTGACTTTGCGAAAATCAATATTATTTAAATTTATATTAGGGAAATTGCTAAATGGAGTGTTTCTATTATGTTCATTTTTTGCAAGAATATCAAAACATTCTTTAACAACATTTTGTTTAATTAATTCAGCTGTGAAATCTAAATAATTTTGAGTAAACTTAGTATGTGACCCATAAAAAAGCATTTTACCAGTATTTCTATCACGAGCTATTTCTTTTTTTGGAATAAAACAATTTTCTCCATCTTGGAAAACAAATACATTTATAATAGGTTGATTTTTATTATCAAGTGTATTGGTTGACATAATATATTACATATAATAAATACTAATATTTTAAGTAAATTTATCAATTTTTATAAGGAAAAAATATTTAAATTCAAATATATTATTTATACTATTCACAGATATATGTTAAAAAATATTGGTCTTTCAAATTTACCAAAATTATCGAGTCCTAAATACATTGTTTTTAATTCTTTAGTAAAAGTTTTAAATACATTCTCAGATGATTCTTTTTCATATCCTGAAAATGAAATTCAAGAAGTTATGGATGTTGAATCTTTAACAAAGTTAGCATTAAAATATGGCAAAACAATCAATTTGTCTTATTTCCAAAATTTTGTAGAATTAACAACAAGCTTGATAACTAATGCACTTGAAGAATATGATGAAAAGATTAGATCTACAATTTGTAATGATATTTTAGAATATACATTTTTTTCTAACAACGAATCATGGAACATAACAAATTTATGTAGAAAATATGATTTAGAACCTTTTGATTTCTTTTATTCTATGGTAAAAAATGCAATTCCATATGGAATGGGATTTTTTTCACACACTAAACAAAACAATTGTTATGAAGCAATAAAAAAACAATATTACGAGGTCATGGGTTCAAATTATGCACATTTTGATTACTGGAATGGTATTGGAATCAAATGTAATTTTCCAAGGAATGTATTAGACGACAAAACTCCATTTGTTCTTAATATGCGAAGATTTAATGAAAGAAATGATAATTTAGGATATGAAAAAATTATTCAAATGTTATCTACAAATATTCAAAAAAGAAAATCTGATTTTAAACTTTATATAAAGAATTTAACAGATTCATTAAAATTAGATAAAATGATTATATGTAATTCAGAACAGATAAATAAATTTAATTCAATTACTTCACGAGATTTGGATAAAACACAAAAATATTATAATGATATTATTGTTAATAAAAAACAAAATTATTTTAATCACAGAGACATTTATACATTTGAGAAAAAACCTTGGAAACATATGATGTCTGATTCATATGATTTTTATGTTAAAGACGAATTGGTTTTTTGTGAATTAGCTAACTTAATTAAATATGAATATGATAATTTTACAATTAATTATTCTTATGATACAAATTCAATTAGTATAGTAAATATGTTAATTTATGGCAAAACAAATGTTAATCAATACATATTAAATTTGGTATTAGGATTAATTAGATGCAAAATTACTAAAAATGTTGTTCAATTAGATAATTATGTAATAGAAAAGTATTTATATGAAAGTTCTAATGGTCCATCATATAATATTTTATGGCAAGATGATAACATATATGAACTAGGATTTCCAAAAACAAATGAAGAAAAAAGAGAAGTATGTAGTAATTTGATAAATTTGATGAATGAAGTTGAACCAGAGTATCTAAATTTTCATAATTATTTTCAAGTTGTAAAATGGTATGAAGAATCTAATTTTATTAAACAAATAGATTGGTTAGTCAATACAATTGAATTAGACTCAAAGCAAAAAAAAGAATTATTAAGTTGTTTTGATAAATAAAATATCAAACTATTATAATTGATTTTGTTCCATTAAGAAAATCAGTAGTAACATTAGTTTCAATTTGTACATCTTTAATTGGAATATCATGATTAACCCAGTTATCATCTTTAGTGCGTATAATTCCTCTCTCTATAGCTATTTGAATATATTTAATTGGTCTACGGTGAACAATTTTTTTATTACCAAACATATCAAAACACCAAAAATACGTTTCATCAATCGGTTTCCCAGTAATTAGTGATTCAATTGAAAAAATATTAACTTCATTTGATTCTTTCCAACATTCTGGAGATTCTTCAGAACTAAATATAATTTCTCTGTTATTATTGTATACATTTGCAATTTCTTCAAAAGTAATATTATATTTGACAAAAAATGCATAGTAATTTTTATATATCACATAATTTGATATTGTATAATAATCTACATAATAAGGAATTGATTCTTGTTCAATATTAAATGTATTTAAACTCTCTTCCTTACCTTCTCTACAAACTGTATCTAGAGGTGTTTCAAAATCCTCTGCGTGACCACCTGAATCCATATGAATTTCATAACCTGGTTCAGCAAAAAGTACAACACATAGTTTACCTTCGTGGTCAATCAATGGGATATGACTAGCGCCCCTGTGTTCTGGTCTATTCATTATTAGTTTGTTATTTGTATCTATTAAAATGATTTACATAAATATTTATTTCAATTTTTTATTATAAAAAGTAAAATATATTGATTTTTGTGTGTAATTATATTCAGGTTTAACAATACATATGTAAAGTGCTATCTGAAAAACGCCTTTCACTAACTGATTGTTCTGCCATATCACGTCTTTGTTTACAAGTTTTAGCAAAAAAGAATATGTACATCAATGCACTCATTGATATATTATTAAGATTACAAATTCTGAATAATTCATCATCAGGTTTTTCATCTGGGATTCGAGCTTTCCAAGAAGCATCAAATTGATCTCGGGTCATTTTCTCAAATTTAATAACCTTATCAATACGTCCAGGACGAATTAGTGCTTCATCTAAGTTTTTAGCATGATTTGCTGTAATAAATGTTAAAAGTCCATTTCCTGATGCTAGACTCCCATCCAGTAAATTAATCAACGTTGAAAAAGAAATACCAGTAGCGCATTCTGAACCAGATTTTCTTCCAACAAAAAAAGCGTCTATATCTTCTAAAACTAGTACACTATCTTTTTTCATAGTTCTAAATAATGTGATTAAATCATTTTCTTTAGTTTCTTTATTCCCCAAGTTAAGAATATATAATCTTCTTTTATATTTGTGTGCTATACTTCTAGCAATAGAACTTTTACCCATACCAGCTTTTCCTTCAAGTAAAAATGTAAATTTATGAGTGATTCCATATTCATGATATTTACTTTCAAGTTTAATAAATTCATCAATAAATCCTATAATTTCACTTGAAATAGTTGCAGGTAAGAAAATCTGTTCATAAGGCTGAACATGTTCTATTTCTGAATGTTTTACCCAATAATTTTCTTCATTGTAAAAAACTTCAAGATTTTTAGATTGTGGGTCATCTTCTTCCTTATTAATAATTTCTTCAATAATTTCTAATAGCTTCGTTTCATCTGAAATTTTATATTTAATTTCAAAATTACGATTTGTAATTGGAGTATTGTATGATAGACCCATTCCTTCGCCAATACGATTTTCTACAAAATTAGTTGTTAGATGATTTTGACTGATATCAATTTCAAACTCTAATTCATCAATCTTGACACTAAATTGTCCTTCAAAAGGAATTTTTAAAGATTTCATAAGTCTCTTCATACCTTTATTCTCATAATTGATGGAATCTAGTTTGAATTTACTAGTAGGTGTTTTTGAAGTTATTTGTCCTTTAGTCGTTAAATGTTTTAACACTAAATATTGATGTTTAGTATCCTGAATTTCCAATATTGTATATTCAATAGATGTCATGATAATGTAGTTTATTAAATATACAATATTTATAATGAGTTTTTCAACTTTTTAGATGAAAAAAATATAAAAACACTAATATAAATTTAATATATAATATAAAAAATGTTTTATTATTTAATTTTATTAAATCTATTAGTAATAATTATATCAAAGACATCAGATTTTCAAATAAAAAAATTTGCTTGGTTAAAACAAGCTATGAGTAATGATAAAGTTAAAAATTATTACAAAAAATCATTTAAACCTGTTAAAAAATTTTTTTACAAAAAAATAAAAAAAGTAAAATATGATTTAATAGATATGAATATTCATTATTATAATATAAATGAAACTGATAGATATTTATTCGAAAATATATTTTGTTTATTATTTTATTAATTTTTCTTCATCAAATAAAGAGCTACTTTATCTAATTCATAAGACAACATATATGGTAATGTTACTGGCCAAAAGATTGCTTCAAATACTCCTTGAACCGAGTATAAAGATAAATTCTCCCATATTTGTGTAACAGGACGTGATGATTTTGTAAAATTACTAATTGCTTTGTAAAATCCAATACTAATATTTTTAACAAGGATTATAGCCATGATTTTTGTAACAATATCTCCTGTCCAAAGAGTAGTATTTAATTTATAACTTATACTGTTCATTATTATTATTTTTTTGTTTTATGTAAAATATATTTTATATAAATCAATTTTTTATAAAAAATTGATATACACTAAGTTAATTATAAAATTTATTATTTTTAAGTTCAATATATTTTTTCTTATATTTTAAGTATTTTACATAATAATTACTTCCTCCAGCAAAATCATCATCGTCTGATTCAAGAGCATTGATAGCATCATTTTCATCATCATCTTCTAATCCAAGTGCATTTAGTGCAGCATTTTCTGCAGGTTCTGTATTAGTTTGAGACAATAAACTTTCAGATATATAATCAGGATTTATCAAATGTGTTTGACCAACAGAACTCAATGCATCTTCTAAATTAATATAAGGGATCAAAGTGATAACAGGTAATTCATCCATATCATTAGATCCTGATTTAATATTTTCATATTGAACACTAACTACTTTAAAATAAAGATTTTTATTCAATAAAACTTCTGATTCTCCAAAAATTACATCAGAAAAATTACCAATGTATAACCAACTTGGTAAATTTTTGTTTATAACAATTTTTAATATATAAGTACCAGTTGGATTTAAAAAAGGTTTAAATTTGAAACATCTTGAATATGAAGTTGATAAAAATTCAGGAAAGACTATTACATCATTTTTTTGAAGTGTTGGTAAATTAAATATACTTCCATCTTCTAAATTAAAACATTCAAAACTTTGAATTCTATATAAGTAAATATCATCACGAATATAAGATAAAACTTCTCCAATTTCACGAGTATATGAAGATATTGAATTTGATATGTAGTCATTACAAAATTCAATACTAGGAATTTCTTCAACATTATGAAAATATCTATTTTTTTGATATTCTCTTAGTAATCTATATAATTCTTGTTCCACAAAAGCTTTAATTGGATTAAAATTATTTTTTTGAAAATTATTTTTTAACCATCCATGTGAATTCATTTGTGAATTTAATTCAGTAATCATAGTTTGATCTATTGATATTCTAGTATTAGACATTTTATTAGTAACTGTGTTCATTTTTTTAATATGTTTTAGTAATTCAAGTCTTGTGTTATCAAAAAATATACGTGTTTCGTCAGATTCACTACATTTTCCATTATTTGCAAGTAAAATTTTAGAATTTATATTAGTAATAATACTGTCAATTTTTTCATTAAAATTTTTAGATATATGATTAAAAATATTATTTAATGTCAAATCACTTTGAATTTCTATATTAATTAATTCTTTGAAAGACAAATCAAGAATTGATGAAAGACTTTCAAAACTAATATAATCTTCTTTAAATTTGTCAAATTGGCTAGATAAGTCAGGTCTTGGATACATTAACCAAGAACTATAATTCTCTACATCTAGCAAGTATTCAAGTTTAGTTTTAACATTAAATAATATTTTTTTTTCAAATTCATTTAATTCACCATTAAAAGTTAGCGATAATGTATTGTTAATAAGGTTATACAAGATTAATGGTAATCCAACCCAAGTTAAGTTATTTTTTTCATATAAATAAGCACATGGTGATTCAATATATTTATGTAAAAAATTAAGATTATCTGAACTAATTCTTAAGATTGGAAAATATATTTCATTAAAACTTGGATTTGAATTATCAGAATCATTAGAATAATATCTACCATCTTGAAACAGATTGTTTTTTAATTTTAGATGAATAAAAATATTATTCCTAAAATAGTAAAATAATGGTTCATTTATATAATGACTAGATTCGCTTGGTGAAATTAAATCACCATTCAATAATATAGATTCAAGATAATTTCTAGATATTTTAAATTTATTATCAAGATATTCATCATTTGTGATTAAAGTTAATTTATTACAAAAATCATTGACACAATCATCTTTTCTACTTTCATTAGTTATTAAATTAATATCAAAACCAGATGCTATTTTTAATATATTATTTGACAAAATATTATTTATAGCTTTATCACCTGATACTACAAATTTATATTTTGTTCCATCTGTTAAAACTTGTGTAAAATTTTTATCAATTAATCCTAACATAATTATATTTTGTAAATAGTCATTTAGTATTAATTCTATATATGAATATAATTCATGTGCATTTGTTATTGAACTTAAATTAAATCCACTCAAATCCAAATTTAGATTTAAAATATTTTTTTTGTATTTTTCAGACATATTATATTATAAATAAATATATTAAATTATCTGTAAAAATTATAAAAATTGATTCTTAAATCATATATATATAAATTATTCAAAAAATGGAAGTATATAAATATATACAATTGGAAAATGGTGATATTCGTCTACAAAAAAATATTATAGACGAATCCAAATATACAATTTCAAAAGAAGAAAATGGAGATTTATTATTAAAAAAAATTAAAGAAAAAAAAATAAGCACAGACGAAATTAAAAATTATGATTTTAATGGATCAATAATTCTAAATTGTTTGATTGATAATAAAATATTTAATAAACTGAAATATAAATCAATTTTAGAAAAAATTTTAATGATAATAGATGATGGAGCAAAAATAATAAAAAATACTAGCCTAAATATAAAAACAATTCAAAAGGAAGATAAAGGTTTTTATTACTTAGAAAAATTAGGAATCAGTATACAAGGTGTTGAAAGTAATAAATGTTTGAATGAAATAGTTAATCAATGTATTCATAATAATATTTCTTTGACATTAAATATAAAATTATCAAATGATAACAGAGTAATTATTGATTTTTGAAACATAAAAAAATTTATTTACTTTTTATAAAATAAATTTATCTGGTTTATATGGATCAGAGGTAATCCATTCTTTTTTATCAAGAGTATTTTTATATTTTTGTTTTTTTCTATACATAAGTGAAAGAATATTCAATTTATTAACATTTTCAGTTTTGTTTAGCGATTTGGTAATTATATTAAGAAAATATAACTGTGGATAAGTTAATTGATTAATTAGAGGAACTGATTTATCATATACATTCATATATTTTGCTTTGTCGTTCCATTTTCCTTGAAATAAACAATCATAACTAATTCTTAAAAAACTATGAAATCTATATACAGTCCAACCATTCTTTTTAGCCAGTACAGGTAATTCTTCTTTGACTCGATACATAATTTCTTTTTTTAATTTTTCCTTTTCTTCTTTAATTTTTTTACCTAATTTATCAAACCATTTTGGTTTTTCTCTTTTAGTCCATTTATCATTAGCACATTTCATTTCACTATAATTATATCTGGAATTGGTAACAGGGTTGGTACTTATATATTGAAACATATCATATTTATTAGTCATTTTGAATGGGGTAATACCTTTGGATTCGATAGGTGGCGGATTTTCTAACAAATATTTTAATACTATTTCAGTTTTGTGAGAATCTTTATTAAATCTATATTTGTATTCATGAATTAGATTGATTCCAAGCTGACAAGTCCAAATATAATTTTCTTTTGAAGATAAACTCCATACATATGGCCCCAACGATTCTTTAACTACTTTGGAATTAGCATAAATTTTAGAAAAATCTATTTTAGTTTGTAATATATGGTGTATTTTAGATAGGATTTGTGCTATTTCAATAGGTATTTTAACCACGTGTTTATCACAATAATATTTTGCACAAAGTTCAGGATTTTTATCCAAATAAAAAAAATTTACCATTTTATATTAGTAATATATTTTATATTTGGTATTAATGTAAAGACAACGTTAAATAAAAACTTATTAATCATTTAATAGAACAATCAATCCATGATATTTTTCATTAATTAAATTTTTTTGTTTTGAATTACAAATCCTAATCTGAATAATCGAATCTGGTAAATTATTTATTTGCTGGTTATAATTTTGATTTAACACCAAGTAATTAAGATTTTTAGGATATTCATCAATATTTTCATTATATTCATCCAAAAATTCTAAAAACCTAACTCTTTCCAATATATGTTCTTTTCCATCTTTATAATACTCATTTTCATAAACAATCAAATGTTCAACTGAACTTGGAATATTATTTATTGATTTGGCAAATTTACTTCCTAAGTATAATTTTTCCAGCCCATTTGGCAAGTTGTCAATTGATTGGTTAAATTCAGTTTCAAATCCAAGTTTAGTTAATGTTTTAGGTAGTTTATTAACTGTTTGGTTAAAAAGTTCTCCTAATTCTAATTCAACTAAATTTTCAGGTAAGTTATCAACTGATTGATTAAAACAATTTCCAAAATCTAATTTTTTAATACTTAAAGGTAACTTGTTTACTGGTTGATTAAATGCATAACCAAATTTCAATTCAATTAATTTTTTTGGTAAATTATCAACTGATTGATTAAAATTTTTTCCAAAAGTTAAAATATTTAGACTTGAAGATAAATTATCAACTGGTTGATTAAAATCATTACCAAAAATTAAACTAATTAGACTTTTAGGTAAATTATCAACTAGTTGATTAAAATCATTACCAAAAATTAAATTAATTATTTTGTTGGGTAAATTATTAACTGGTTTATTAAATTTAAAACCAAAAGTTAAATTAGTAAGGCTTTCAGGTAAATTATTTACTGTTTGATTAAAATTAGAACCAAAATATAAATCAAGTAAAGTTTTAGGATAATATTTAGATTTAATGTTAAATGGATAAGATAATTTTATTAGTGGATTTTTTTTACAATTAAAATAATCTAGATTTTCATCAATATATCCTAAAATTTCAATTTGATTGTGAGAACAATCAAAATATTTTAGTGTGTCTGGTAAATTAATAATTTCAGTAATTTTGTTATGTGAACAATCTAATTTTTTTAAATTATAAAATCTTTCAAGATCTAATAAACCATTAATATTTTTATTTGATATGTCTAATGAAAAAATATAATTTTCGTAAGATTCTAATAATTTTATTGTTGATTCTTCCATTATCTTAATGTTATATATATGTAAATATAAAAATCAATTTTTATATTTGCTAGTATTTTGATAATATTTATTATTTTTTTTGTATAAATAGTTTTATTATGAAAATGTGTCACTTTTTATTTAATCAATACTTGCAATAAAGTCATTGAACAAACCTCCACTCAAAATATTGAAAGGCTTAATTTCATTTGATCTGAATTCATCTTCTATTAATTTTAATTTTAAAATTTCGTTAGTATCATTACTTTGAAGTTTACTTAATAAATTATATTTATAATGATAATTTTTAATATTTTGTAATAATAACGTGTCTTCTGAATTATTTTTAGGAAATCTCTCGTCCATACCTTCGCGAATATTTTTTATGCTATTATTTGTACTAGGAATTTTTATAAATTTGTGACTTCCAAGCACATATAAATTAACATATTTTAGGTAAAATAAAAAAAATATTATGATGTTAATAAAATTATAATTCATATATATATTTTAAGAAAAAAATATCTAATCATCATCTAATAAAAAAACAATATTATTATATTTGTCAGAAAACAAATGTTTTTGTGCACCAGTTTCTATTTGAATAAATTTTAATGATTCAGGTAGATTATAAACTTTCTGATAAAAACTCATACCTAAATATAAACGTGTTAAACTCTTTGGTAAATTATTTATATTTTGATTAAAGTAATATCCAAAAGCTAATTCTGTTATTGAATTAGGCAGTTTATCAATTGGTTGATTAAAATTGTCATCAAAGAATATATATTCTAAATTATTTGGTAAATTATCAACAGATTTATTAAATAATTCACCAAATGCTAAATTTATCATACTGTTTGGTAAATTATCAACAGATCTATTAAAGCTCCTTCCAAAATCTAAATGTGTAAGACTATCAGGCAAATTATCAACTGATTGATTAAAATTATAACCAAATGTTAAATGTGTGATACTATTTGGTAAATTATCAACTGATTGATTAAAAGAATTACCAAATGTTAAATGTATTATATTACTAGTCAAGTTATTTACAGTTTGATTAAATTTGTTACCAAAAATAATTTTTTTATGTTGACTAATTGCTTGAATTATTCCGCTAGACAGTATATCATTAAAATCATTATTAAATTTTAATTCTCCTACATATGGTGAAAGATACGTAATATCATTTGTATCCATATTTTCCTATTAATTTTTATATAAATTTTGTTAATATTTAGAAAATCAATTTTTATTTTAACAAATAATTTTGATAAAAATTGATTCTCATACTAAATATAATTAATATCCATATTTAATTATAAAATGTATATCACAAAAGATAAATCTGATCAATTTGATAATATTATTAAATCAAATACTTTTGATTTAATCAATATTGTACCTTTTGAATCTGATAATATAATATTTTCAGGAGGTCTTTTATTTGAATGTATAAAAAATAATCAAATAAACGAATTATCAGATATTGATTTATTTTTATTTGGTCCAGATGAAGATAAAATATCAACTTACTTACAATTGACAGAAAACCTAAATACATATTGTGAATCGAATTCTCTAGAATATTTTGTAGGATTTAATCAATCAGTTGTATATATTTTTATCAGAACTATACCAAGAATAATTCAAGTGATATTCACAAATAAAAAATCTGCTGAAGAAGTAATAGATCACTTTGATTTGATACATTTATGTTCTTGGTATGATGGAAAAAATCTTTATTCGCATAAAAAGTTGTCACACCTTATTGAAACCAATACATCAGAACCAAATCACAAATGTACCACACCTATGAAACCCAACCGATTAATCAAGTATCATTTAAGAGGTTTAGATATGTCAAAATTGCTTTATCAAGAATATGATTTTATTCTAAATTTAAATGAGTATAAAAAATTATCAGCTTATTTAAGAAACAAAAAATTTTATGAAGAAACATCAAATATTTTAAACACATCTATCATGGAAGTATTTGACTTATTTAGTGTTAAAATTCTTGAAGACCCTATACAAATAAAACTTGATGGAAGTTTTGAATTCTACAATAACCAAGATGAAAATGTAGTTAATGATATTGATGATGATGAGTTAAAAATATTTTACGTTAATCAAAATAACAAGGTTTCAATGTATGATTTTGAAAAACAAACTTACCTATTTGTAAGTGGTAAAATAATTGATTTCGATCATTATGATGTAAATAGTAAAACTATTGATGCTTGTGTTGAAATTACAAGTCTGAGACAAAAAAATTATTTAACAGGATTATATGATGAAATTATATATCAAATGAAAAAGAAATTTGATACAGATAAGTTTTCCAACAATTACAGAAATTCAATTGGTCACAAATTTAATGATATTAGCAATAGTTTTAATAGTGGTGGTGTTGTGTTAAAATTACGATATGATAAAAAAAAATTCAATCTAGTCAAAGGCAGTAACTTAAATATGATAATTCATCCTTATATTGCATCAGTAGGATCAAACTTACATCCAAATTTTTCTCAATGCTTTAGAATTGAGAAGGTATTTGAACAAAATGACTAAAATTTTTATAAAAATTGATTAAATTAATTAATATATTTAAAAATTATATAATAATCAGTCATGTCAGAATTTGAATCTGAAAAAAAGATTTTGTCAATTGAAGAAATCGAATCTAAATATAACATTTGCTTTGATGGTATGGAATTACATCATGAAATAATCCTAAAAATATTTAATTCAGATACAATTAATGAAAATGAATATGATCTTGAAAATGATATTGTCCTATTACTTATTGCTAATTACTATGAAGTAGTACAAAAAAATCAAGAACTCGCATTAAAGTATTATGAGTTATCTGCACTAAAAGATAATTCTTCTGCGATGATAGAATTGGGTGATCACTATCTAGCCAATTCAAATGATGAGTTAATGGAAAAATATTACCAAATGGCTGTATCAAAAGGGAAAACTGAACCAATCGTTACTTTAGGAAGACATTATAGAAATAAAAAAGATTATGAAACAATGAAAAAATATTTTGATATGGGCATTGAACGTTCTGACCCAGAATGTATGTATCAGCTTGGTCTTTACTATTATTTATATGGTAAGGATAATGAGTTAGCCAAAAAATATTATACAATGGCATCGGAACATTCTCATCCTGATGCACTATTTCAACTATCAAAATATTATCGATTTATTGAAAAAAATCAAGAGTTACAAGACAAATATTTAAATATGGCAATAGAATTAAATTCAGTTGGTGCTATAATGTATGCATCTGAAAATGAAAAATCTTATTCAAAGAAAAAACATTATTTAGAGTTAGCAGTTAAATTGGGTAATAAAGATGCAATGTTTGAGCTTGGAAAATTAATATGGAGAAAAGAGCGAGATAAAGAAAAAGTGAAAGAATTATGGAAACAGTGTGCTGACTCTGATAATCCTGAATGCGCTTATCATTTAGGAGCATTTTACAGAGAGATTGAACCAAATCCAGAATTAGCCCTTAAATATTTTACAATTAGTGCAGAACAAGATGTAGACGATGGAATATTTGCACTTGGTACTATTTGTATGGAGAAAAAAGACTATGAACAAGGTGTTAAATATTATGAACGTGCTATTAAAAAAGGTCATGCACAATCTATGTATAATTTAGGTATTTATTATCAAACAGTTTTAAACAATAAGAGTATGTCAATATTATATTATCAAAAGGCATCTGACAAAGGAATAATTGAAGCAACCAAAAAATTATATCTTCATTATAAAAATATTGAACCAAATGAAAAAGTTATGAAAAAGTATATGGAAATACTTAAAAAATATGAAAAACAAGAAATGATGAAAAATATGATGGGTCATAGCGCTAGTTCTGTCCTCGGTTTATTAACTTTATTTGAAAGTTAATAAATACGAGTACTAAATATTAACTGAAGACAGTAATGTCACTTTTAAGAATGTTTATGGACTATTTGCAAAAAATTTAATCAAAATAATTAAGAGCAGTTATGATCTGGAAAAATAAATTTATTTATACTAATTACATCTTAAATATTTGATATATCAGAAATATTTAGAAATATTTAGAAATATCAGAAATATCTGGTTTAGATGAGACATTTTGGAAACATTTTATTTTTCAGACCATAAATGCTCTTAATTATTTTGATTAAATTTTTATTTTTACATCTGAAAAAATAAAAAAGTTTCCATATGGTTTCATCTCTCTCAAAAAAAAGCATAATTTTTTACTCCAACCAAAAAGCATAATTATGCTTTAAAAAGCATAATTTTTTACTCCAACCAAAAAGCATAATTATGCTTTAAAAAGCATAATTTTTTCTATATAAAGCATAATTTTTTCTATATAAAGCATAATTTTCCTTAAAAAAGCATAATTTTAATTTAAAAATAAATTATATATATCTTTATAATATAGATAAAATGGTTGTCCATATTTGTCCCATATGTTCAAAAGAGTTTACAAAAAAATCAACGTTCATAAACCATACAGAAAATAAAAAGAAACCATGTCAACAAAAGCATTCCAAAACATTCCAAAACATTCCCGAAATCCCCCAAATTCCCCCAACTTTCCCCCAAAATCCCCCAGAATTTGCAGAAAAAAGCATAATTTTGCAAAAAAATAATGAAAAAATATGCTTTTTAGAAAAAAACGGAAATCAAGAAATTATTAATAAGTTTTCTTGTAATTATTGTTTTTCAATATTTACAAGAAAAGATCATTTAAAAAGACATATTAATGATAGATGTAAAGTTAAAAAATTAGAAGTTGAAAAGAAAGAAAATATATTAAACAACCTTATTGAAAAAGAAAAAATTAATAATTTATTTACTATGTATGAAGAAATAAAGAAAAGTAATGATGAAAAAAATAATTTAATTCTTGAATTAAAAAAAAATAATGAGGAACTAAATAAAAAGAATGAAGAATTAAACAAAAAAATAGATAAAATTGTTAAGAAAAACATAACTAATACACAAAATATTACAAATAATAACAATAATAATAACACACAAATCATAATAAACAACATAGTAAATCCGTTTGGAAAAGAAACTTATGAAAAAATAAATAGAAAAGAAATACTTAAAATAATGACTGACACAAAAAACAATGGTAAACATTGTTTTAATAAACTTATCGATTTGATACATTTTAATACGAACATACCAGAAAATCAAAACATCTACATGTCAGATTACAATAGAGGTAAATTTATGATAAATGATGGAAAAGGATGGAATTTGTCGCAGAATGAACAATTGATATTATTTCAGGTATTAGAACATGTAAGAAAATTATATTTTAATATTGATGACGAAGAGTTTGAAAAGAAGTTTGAAAATGACAAAGTTTTTAGGTCTGAATTTAATACCACATTTAAAAAATATTATGATTATTTGTTTGATGAAGTAGATGATGCATTTTTATCAGCACAAGAACTAAAAAAGAAAAATGAATTCAAAGAAATGATGAATAACGAAGTAAAAAATAAATTATATAATTATAGAGATAAAGTTAAAAGAAATTATGACAAATTAGAAAATAAAAGTCCAAGTTGTCTTTTACAAATTAAATAAATATTTTTAACACTTATTTTTTTTTAGATATTCATAAATGATTTCAGAAGGCATTGATTTATCATCCTTAAAATATTCAACAACATAATCATTTTCACTTAAAATATTTTTAAGATCTGAATTTAGTTTTTGATATTGAATAACTGATTCATAATAACCAGTATTTTTAAGATATGTATGATCTTTAGAAATACAAATAAAATCAGGAATACAATCTAGTTCATCAAGAATTTTTCTTAGTGAATTTACACAGTTAAATGTGTGAACTAAATTTTCTCCATCTTTTTCAAACAACTCGATTCTTTCAATAATTATTTTTTTAATTTTTGAAGGCAGTTTATTTATTTTTACATTCTTAATTTTAGGATATGTAAAATCATCAAATTTACCATCAGAATCTCTAGAAATATTTGTTCTAAAAACTATTTCACGAATATTATCAGGCAAGTTATCAATTGATTTTTCAAAGGACCCTCCAATACTTATGAATTCAAGTGATTCCGGTAAATTTCTTAAATCAATGTCATTTGAATCAGGTAAAAATAAATGGGTTAAACTGTTGGGTAAATTATCAAGTGATTGTGTAAAACTACTATAAAAGTCGTATTTTTCATCTCCGCTTTGAAATATCAAGTGAGTTAAGCCATTTGGTAAATGATCCAATGGTTGATTAAAATGTTTACTTAGGGTTAATTTTTTTAAACTTTCAGGTAAATTATCAATTGGAAGATTAAATTTAGAATCATCTCTAAAAGTTAATTCAACAATAGTATTTGGTAAATTATCAAGAGGATGGTTAAAATTTTTTCCTACCATTAAATGAGTTATACCGAATGTCTGCAAATTATCAACCGATTGATTAAAACGTTTTCCAAAAGACAAATTTTTAATACCAGAAGGTAAGAAATTAAGTGGTTGATTAAAATAATCTCCAAAATGTATTTCAGTAATATTTGAAGGTAAATTGCTAATAGGTTTATTAAATCCTTTACAACTCCAAATATGATGATCTAATTCAAATGACAAATAAGTAAGACTTGACGGTAGGGAATTAATTGACTGATTAAAACCAGAACCAAAATTTAATTCTAACAATTTTTTAGGTAGATGATTAACTGGCTTGTTAAAAATTCTTCCAAAAGTTAGATGGGTTATGCTGTTGGGTAAATTATTAACTGGTTTATTAAATCCATTTCCAAAAGTTAATTTTTGTATCTTGTTTGGTAAATTCTCTACAGGTTTATTAAATGATCCACCAAATTTTAAACTAATTAGAGTATTTGGTAAGTCATTTCTTCTGGCTGTAGTATAATTTTCCATCAGGATATAATCACAATAATTAAAGTTTGATGTAGATGTGTCTACATATTGATTAAATTCATCTGCAAAAATAAGATGTTCAAGTTTACGAGGATATTTTTCAGGTTTAATATCAAAAGGATAATATAAAGTTTTAATTGGATTCTTTTTACAATTAAGATAATTTAAAAATCTATTTATATCGACGAGGCTGTCAATTTTATTATAAGAGCAATCAAGATATTTAATAAAATATGGTAAATTTTTGATAGATGTAATTGCATTATGAGAACAATTTAATTTTTCAAGGTTTTTAAATTCATTCAAGTCTAGACATCCAGAAATATTTGAATTTGACAAATCTAATTCAGTAACAGATTTATCAAACAGAGATAATAATTGTGTAGTGGTTTTTTCCATTTTAATTGATTAAACTTGATAATATGTTAAACTAAATTCAATAATTTAACTAAATAAAAAAATGTATTTACAAAATATTTATCATTAATTCTATCATTTCCATAGTGATTTTAGGAATGTCTTTTAGTTTATCAAGCATAGTGTTAATTTCATTATTATAATCATTAATATTACCTGAACAAATTGCTTTAATAGCAAGTGTAAAGTGATTTTGAATTTCATCATATACATATAATCCAGAATATTTAACTATTAAATTACAAGAGTTTGAAAATTTTTTATCCAGTTCTATAATATTATTTTTGGACATTTCAGAAATAGAAATAGTATTAGAATTGATTATATTAAGTGTTTTATTAATTTTATCAAGTTCTGAAGGAATCTCAAGATCAAAAATATATTTAGCCCTATTATTTTTGAATAACATCTTTTTATCAATATATGCATCGATCCTACTAAAAATTTCGCCACGAACTAATTTTGTAGTCGCATCATCTTTCATATGACCTAGAGTTATTTTTGAATATGAAATCCAATCAAATCCAAGTTTGCTTAAAGGTAAATATAATTCATAAAGTATATTTGCAGAATTATAAACAACTGGCCATAAAGTAAAATCCCATTCATCATCATCATAGTATTCGAGTTCTTTTTTTAGGTTACTAAGATGTGATTTGATTTGATAATTACTTTCATTTGTTGATTGAAGAGTTGGAAGTTCGGATGCAGATTTCAGCCAAACCCAAGCCATATTTTTCACAATACCAAAACTATGGCCACATGATCTATCAATAAGAAAACTTTTTATATATGCCTTAAAATCATTAAAATTTTCAATTTCACTTGATACAGGAATATCAAATGATCTAATAGATTTTTCACATTGTTCAAATGTAAATTTTATTGTTTGAAGAATTTCTTTATCAATACTATCAGAAAGTAATTGATCAGATTCAATTAACTTTAGTGTATCTAACAAATATTCAATTACATCGAATAAATACTTCTGATAAGCCAAATATGGAGAAGTATTTATACATTTGAGTTTAAAAGTTGTATTTATAATTCTAGATATAATTACTGGTGGTGTTTTCAATTGTATAAGTTTATTAAATGTGAACTTACTAATTTTATTGAATGAATTTGAAATCGCTAATTCTGTATTAAAATCAGATATAAGTAAATCATTCATTTTTAATGTGTTTATATTTTAAAATATAAATATATTAAATAATTAAAATTCAATTTTTAAGATAAAATAATTAGAAAAATATTAAATAAAATAAATGTATTATTTGAATTATTTTTAATTTTTATAATATTTATAATTTATCCATTTAATAATTTTTCTACCATTGAATTAAAATTCGCATAATTAAATTCTAATTCTTTATTTGCTTTATCTAATCTAAATTTACATTCTTTATATTGATTAGAATTTACTTGATATTTAGATAATTCTTTTACTATTTTATCACATTCTTCTTGTAATTTATCTAATCTATTCCTAATTGCATCAATATTATTTGTCTGATATATACTTAAATCAGCATCTTGTTTTTTTTGTTTTCGATTAATTTCTTGTTTCAATATAACTTCCATATTATCATTTTTAATTTTTTTATCCCCATCATTAAATACCCGAATGTTGTTAATTTTATTTTTAATTACATTACCAACTGATTCTTCAATTGTTCCTTTACAAAAAATAATATGTTGAATACAATCAGTTTTACCCATTGCACGATGAATACGGCCTAGTACCTGAATTAAATCTTGAGCGGACCATGTTGGAGAAATAATTGAAACACGTGGGTATCGACCAATAGTATCATGAAGACTTAAACCAGCTGATCCTGATTGAATATTACAAATAATTACTCTGGATTTATCTGAACAAAAGTCATCTATTGATTTAGCACGTTCTTTCAAAGATTGAGAACCCCAAATAATACATTTGGTATTTAATCGTTTAGCCAATTCCTCAATAGTTTTTGTAAAGTTTACAAATATTGCGACAGATTTATTTTCAATCATATATTGTAATGTTAGTTTGTAAATAGTATCAATACGTAAAAATTCAATTTCTTGACGAATTTTTTGAATAGAACCTATTCCACTAGTTTTTTTTTCAGAAGAA
>JACCDO012409547.1_pt1 | contig 23926 bp, 22 predicted proteins | sample 7446101 | NCBI WGS metagenome assembly JACCDO01 (sample SAMN15323440, study PRJNA562643) | freshwater metagenome | isolation source: river surface water | place: USA:Blue River Watershed | collected 2017-08-16
ATCGGCGCACTCGACGACGCCGGACTTACGATTAATGAATCGTCAATATTTTCATTGTCAGGTTTAAAACATGACATTATCAAATTTCTTATTGTGATGCCAAACATCTTGAATATTTTTAATACTTAATTTTTTTCTTTTCAGTTTTAGTACAAATAAATTAATGGGACTTCGCGGTGATTTTCTTTCAGAACATAATATTAATTCTATTATTAATGAATTGCGGACCAAGTTGAGTGTTCGCGACATGATGGAAACTTATCCGGTTTCCGATTTGGCGACTTATGGTGAAGATCGCAGATACCAATTGCGACAAGTTAATGCACAATTTATTCAATATTATCGATCGGTTTTTAATAATGATCCATTTGACCGACAAATGTGCGATAGTCAAGTTTATTCAAAAAGCGACGCGGCTGTAGCACAATTGGACATTTTCAAATCGCGAGCAACTAATGCTGGTTTTTATGATATGGACCAATTTAATTATTTGTTTGGTCGAAAATTATGCGACCAAGAATTACGACAGCAATACGCACCTTTCCGAAATGTTAATAACTATAAGGGCATCAATAATCCACATATAATCGGTATGCATAAGCGTCATATCGAAAAAGACCCGGAATATTTCGAAGAATCCATGCGCGACTATACCAGAGAGGGCCCCAACATTAGTCGAAACAAACGCGATTGGCGCGAAAGCGCAGGTGGCAATTTATGGAATGAATTACACAATAACCGCTAATTTAGTTAAAAAAATTCGCGGTCTAAACTAATTGAAGATTAGTTTATGATTATATCAACGATAAGATAACAATGTCTAATTCTGGTCTTATGCGGTGCGGATCGATTACCTTCACATGGGCGTACGACGATACCTTTAAGAAGGTCGTCCCTGCCGAAGATGATCATTTTTTATCTGTACCAGTAATTGTTAAGAAGTCGCGCCATATTAACAATAACCCTTTGTTGATTCTTAATGTTGGCGCAGTTAATGGTGAGTATATTATCACTCCTGGTGAGCAAAATATTACTGCATGGGACTCAGTTACGAGCAAACTGTATAATTGCAAGTACGGTAATACATGCCGAAAGAATTATTGCGCTTTTGTTAATTGTCAAGTTCATAGAGGTCATCAACAAGCTATTTCTGAACTTAATAAAATTAATCAAGATGGTTACCCAAAGCATCTGGAAATTAGGCTTTTCTCAAGTAATGACAAGTATTATGATCAAGCAGTCGTGAGTCGCGACGTTGATTACAACGCGATCATGAAATGCGTGACAAGTCATCCGCGCGAAGATAAGCTGTCTGTTATGCAAGTGGCTATTCATAATAATACTGGTAAGAAATTCACAGTTAAGCCACAAATGCCGGCTAAGCAAAAGCCGCAAAGTCAAGAGGCAAAACCTCAGTCTGGTCCAGCACCAGGAAATCGTAAGTTTCAATCAAATGAATTGGAATTTTACAAGAGAAATGCGCGAACTGCTATTCAAAAGTTGCGTGAATTGTTGGAACAAATGGACCCAGAAGTTGATGAATTCCAACAAGCAGTTCATGACGACATTAATGACGTTATTTTAGTACTTAGCGGCGAAATGACTAAGAAAGAGGAACTCGAAAAGATCGAGCATGATTTCGAAGTCTATATGGAAAAGCAACGTGAATTATTGGAAGCTAAGAAGAATGCAATTATCAGACGTCAAAGTGAATTGACACAAGGTCTTTTTACTGAAGCCGAGCAAACTTCATCAGCCGCATCTGCGAATGCGCACAGTACAGAAACGGTTGCACCAGCGCCGACAAAAGAAGCAGCTGACACTAAGGTTCAATCAAAGTCGTGGGCCGAAATCGTCGATTAAAATGCGATGTCATAAAATGACAAAGTTAAAACTTGGCAACGTTAAAATTATTTTTTTTGACTAAGTGCAAACTTAAATGGCGAAAAAAGAAACAAAAAATTAAAATAAAATTTCGCAAAGTGCAAACTTAAATAGCGAAAGACCCTAACTTAGTTACAACTTTACAAAAAAATAATTTATCGGCGCATAACTAAATGGGCCGACAATTATTGTTTAACAAGTCGCCGATAATTTGCAACAATAACTAATAGTCGAATTAGTCTATTCAATGCATCAATTCGTTCGTCTTCTGTCGCATTATTAAAAATATCGCGAACCACATTGACCATAATCTGGTCTGCTTTTTCAGGAATAGGAATAGAATCAATTTTAGACCAGTCATAAGTACCATCATTATTTTTTATTGACAAAATGTCATTGCGGTAATTCCAAAAGTCATCTGTGCCTTCAATCAAACTTAGAGGTACATTTCTGATAGCCGACGCTACAGCAGTTTTGATCATTTCAATTTGACTGGTTCGGTTTTTTTCATACAGTATTTTAACTAATGAATTCAATTCCGAATTGAACTCATTCGAAAGTTTCAACTTTTCAAGATCCATTATTAATATTGTTGTTTATAACATTTTTTTTAATATAAAAAAATAAATACTGTTTTGGTATTTATTTTTTATTATTTCACATGGGCATAACTAAGTTAGCTTATTCCCATGGTTGGCTGGCTTCCGCTGTCTCGCCGACCTCAGCGCTTGTTGTGACCTTGTCAGCCTTGTCAGTCTTGTCTCGTATCCCGGTTTTAATAAATTGTTGGGCTGATTCGCCTTCGGGAATCAACAAATAACATTTGTTACGATCTTTTGTGCCAGACTTGCCAGATTTGCCTTTCGGACTCTCAGCGCTCGCCACCTTGGCATTGTTTGAGCCCTGGCTTGAAGAACTCGACTTCTCCAAGTGCTCAGAGTTTGCCGATTGAAGAAGGTCCAGCAAAAGTTGCGGATTGACCTGAAGGTCCAACTTAATTCCGCTCGCCTTCATGAATGTCGTTAGCGACTTCATCACTTCCGACTCCGAACGCTTGCGATCGCGCTCCTTCTCTTCGGCGACGCCGTTGAGGATTTCCAAAATTTCAGTGGCAAACTGAACTTTCTCGCGACTCTGAGAAGCGTCACTAATGACACTTTTCAGTTTGTTTTGAGCCGCAATTGAGTTCCGTGCAAGCTTTTCAGTCGCATCGGAAGCCTTGACCGTTGGCAAAGCTGGAGGTGGTGTCTTCCTCAGTGGAGCAGGAGTGCTCAACACTTGGTTCTTCCAATCGGACATCGACATTTGTGGTTCGTACTTCGGGAACTTCTTGCCATCCATGATAACTCCCAACTGGTCAATAATCTTGTAAAAGAACTCATAATTGCTCTCAACAAGTTCTTTGCCAATAAGGTTGTGCTTGCCAAGGCTAAATGCATCTCGTGGTTCGAGAGCTTCGCCTTTGTGGTTGGCAAAGGTGCAGAGTGCATTTCTGCAACTTCCGCCACTTGCAGACGAACAATCCTTGATGCCGTTTGCGCTGTGCTTGCTGTAACTGCGTAATTCAACTACATTACCTCTTTTTGTGACCAAAACAATGATGTCTTGGTCAATCTTGTCCATAAATGCAACGGTCGGGACCGGCCCTAATTGTAACTTTGGGACAGACATGACCTTAATTGGTAAGTACAATAATTGCGATTCGGTCAATCCTAAATAGCGACCCTTGAATTGAAGTCCAATAGTGCAGAGGAAAGTTTCAGCATTCGACATGATGCGTGATGTTAATCTAAGAATAAATATTTTCAATTTTTTTCATTTCAAGACTAATCGGGTCTATTAAATAATGTTAGTAAATGGATCTATAATAATTTATTTTAGTAATTATAGAACTAATTAAAAAAGTAATTTTTCAATTTAAACAAGTGTTAAATGCGCAAAGTTAAGATTCAGCAACCGAGCGCCGATGCTACGGATATGTTTTCGCAGATCTTGGACCCAACCAAATGCGATCCAGACATCATATTTCCAAAATATCAATCAATGATGACTAAAATTAAACAAGTGTCGCGATTCTTGTCGGCATTCGGAAATGGATTTCTTGTTGAGCAATTTCCAGAGTACGACTTCAGCGACATCGGCGATCGCAGTCAGCTGATGGAGGCCGATTTAGAACAGCATATTTACACTAAGGACACCATTCAGGCAAACTGGCCCGAATTTAAAGATAGCGAATCGCTTAAGTCTTGTATTAACATTTATTCCTTGTTATTACCATATGCGCATTACATTAAAGATCCGGACAATCTTTCTGGTAAATGGATCAGCAATGCTGGTTTGGGTTTCATGGTATTTGATTTTTCTAAGTTGGACCTTTTTATTATTTGGGTAGATGAACGTTGCGATGACAATGTCAAAAAATATATTTTGACTTTGTTTAATCGTTTGTTTGTTTTGACTAACCAAATTTATGATTCTTATATTGAACCAGACTTCGATGTCGAAGCATTTTCTGAAATGATGCTTGATTCTATAGAAAAATTGCAAACACATCCGCGACTGAGTAGATGCAATAAAGCATTTAATAAAATTAAGAACAGTGTTGGTCTCCTAAAACAAAATATGGGCGCTTATCATCGCGATTTTGTTTCCAGTAAAAATCCCAGCGTCATCATGGAAAGTTTTATTAATGATGTTGCAAATGCACAAGAACGACCTTCGCCGGTTTTGATTTCGCAATTTAGGCAAATTTTGAAATTTTATCAAGAGCAAACTCAGAACATGAGTATGTTCTCAAAGGATTCTAAAATGAGTAATATGTGCAAGACGCTCGAAGAGCAACTATCTAAAATGCAAGGTGAAATTAAGAGCAGCCCTAAAGACGCAGTCGCAGACGCCGATGCTGACACAGACGTCAAGGAAATTGTGGCCGACAACGTCATCGCAGAAAATGTAAATGACGAAGACGAAGACGAAGGAGACCCATCTATTTATGACAATGTAATGATGAATACAGCAGATATAACTGATATAATTAAAACATTGACTAAAGGGGAAACTATCGGCAAACTTAGTAATCATCTTGTTGAAAAAAGCGAAAATACGGTAACCTTAATAATTGGGACTACATTTAATCCAGATGCCGAACAAAATGAACGCGAGAGCGAAAGTAAGTCTTTGAATACTCGCGAATGCATGTGAGTTCATGGGTAGTCTAATGACTAACATAAAAAAGTTCGCAACATAATTTTTTTAACTTTAGTTTTTTTTTGAACAAGGTCCTGAATTTAAATTTTATTATGCAAAAAAATTGTAACCAAAATTATTTTTATTATTATATAAAAGTATCATCGATGACCGAAATGGAAAAAATTACACAAAGTTTGATACTAATAATTTTTATATTGGTTATCATTTATATAATTTCGCTAATAACAAGTCATGGTTTCGAATCGGCAATGAAAACTACATTTTACACTGTAACTATTATTGGATTCCTCAAATATATTCTATCGGATTCACCATGGTCCAATGACGCTCTATTGATGCTCGGTATAATTAAGGACCCTAAATCTTGTAGTACCGTGGCTAATCAACCAGAGACGAAAAAACCAGAAGTGCCATCATACACAATGGACCCGTATAGTTTTGGAACGCCGCAGTCAAGTTGTTATAATAAATTCGACAGCGACCTTAGATCATTGGCTTATATGCAGAATATGAATGAAAGGTCAAAAGATAATTTAATGAACCAATACAGCGCCGGTAGATCATTGGGTCCATTTTATGATGACTTAATGTCCGGAAATGACAACCGTGACTGGTGGGAAAATTATTAAATTTAAATTCTGGTTCTAAAATATTTTTTTGACTTGTCATATAGTTCAATTCTGCTGAAAATATATATCCGAAATTATAAATGAGCTACGCCGAAGTTAGAAAGGCATTTTTGTCTAAACAAAATGTGGATCACATTTTGAGCGAAATTCGCAGGGAAATTGGACCAATCGATAAATCAGAAGCGGCTATGGTTCATACAGCTATGGAAAAAATTTCAAATAATCGCGATTTCTTTTGCAATAAGGCAACTTTGCGCGAAGTCGACAACCATGTCATTTCAAGTTTGAGTGCTAAAATACGCAAATTCAAAATGACCGACTATCGCGAAGAACTTACTCGCCGAGTCTTGTCAGAAAGCGAACCACTAAATGGGTACTTTAAACCGAAACCGATTAATCAGCCCAGTATTCTTGATCTTTTACATGAACCAGGTGAAGAAGGTACTTCTAATAATTTATCCATTAGTAATGCGCCAGTTAATAACAATAATAGTTCGCAACAGACCACTTCAGAACAAAGAATAATTGTGCAAAATTCAGGTCAAACTAATATTAGTTCTATGTTTGGACTCAATTTAGAACAATTACTAATTAAATCCCATAATCGTTTTGTTAGCTTAACATTAGATACCAGAAATCGCAATTTGTCATTTAACCAAGCACAGGCGGCCAATCGCGACGTTGTTTCATGGAATTATTTTATCGGGACGCGTTTTGATCAAGGAACAGCTTTAAGCGCGAGAACTATTAGTAATATTATTGGTATCAAATGTAGTTCATTGTTTATTCCTAATTTTTCACCGGAACAGACAAATGAATTTCGGCAAATTACCATGTTTATTCAAGAATTTGCCGATCAAAGTGCGATTATAACTTCGAAGACTCGTGCGCATTTTACTTTTGACGTCGAATATGTCGGCACCAGACTCAAATTGACGAGCCCACAAGGAACAGAAAATGAAATTCGATTCGATCAACCAGTCGTTACACTTAGTACTTTAACTTTGTCATTTGGTTCACCATTTGATAAAATAATTTTGGGTTGGGACCGTTCAACTTCGGTAACTGTGACTAATAGTATTGGTGCAGGTCAGCCCACTGGTTTCACCACAACCAATATTCATGGTCTGACAAATGGTGATTTAGTTTATTTAGAAGGGTTTTCGACCGGCGCACCAGTAACAGATAATGCTGTTATAACTTTGGCTAATCACGATGCTGGTCATATTATTAGTAATACTTCGACATATTATTTTGAAATTTCGGGTCTTGATACTTCTGGTGTTACTGGTTCATCCACGGTCACAACTGTTATTTACGGTAGTCGCCGATTTATGATTCCTTTAACTTTTAGATGTTTGGCCAACTAAAAATTTATATTTTGGTATTTATATAAATGACAGAACGCGTTGTTTTTCAGAGCGACCTCGACAATAACGATGCTATTTTAGTCGATGTGTGTTGTCAATTTTCTAATTTGCTGTATAATTTGGACTTTGAAAAGACTAAAGTCGTTCGACCTTTGCCTTTATGTAATGAAAAACTTAACAAATTAACCAGAGATAAAAAACATTACGTTATTTTGCCGACTTATTTCGAGACGAACAAACCGAAAAATTTTCAATATTTGGAACGTATGATTTCAATTTCTAAAATTTATGCGTCGCTCGACTTTGCGATTAAGTACATGGACCCTGAACCAGATGTCGATGAAGATGATCAAGATGACCAGGACCAGGACGAACAAGACGGTCAAGATGACCATGATGAATGCCAAGTTACCGATGTTAATAATGACCAAGTTGTTGAAGTCAATGACCCAGAAACAAATAATGACTACAACGAATATAATGTCAATGGTAATTCAGAATCAGATATAAATTCTTTTGATGCTATTTTGGATAGACCAAATGAAGTCGAAAGTGTCGAACCAGATGAAACATTAGTCAATGAAGGACCTATGGTAAATTCAGAATTGTTCAAGGACCCTGTTGGAACTAATAATGAAAGTCCGGTAGTCGATGACGATGTCAAAGACGACAATGGCGGGACTCATGCCAATAAAGACGACGTCGAAGACGATGACGACGATGAAGACGATCGCGAAGACGATCGCGAAGACGATGGTGAAGAAGACGACGATGAAGACGATCGCGAAGACGACGGCGAAGAAGTCGATGACGACGACGATGACGACGAAGGCGATGGCGAAACTGGTCAATAATTATTTGCAATTTCGCAAATAAAAATTATTTTTTTCAAAAAATAAAAACAATTTTGGGCAATTGACTAACTAATATTAGTCATCAACTTTTGCGAATAAATTATTATTTGGCACTAATGAATCTAATTTATCATTTAGTCGGTCAATTTTGTTAGCATTTTTTTTCGCATTTGTACTCGGCACACGCGATCTGTGATCGACCGACGACCTTGATGCGCCTAAATTTTTTGACGCTTGCGCAGTTTGTTTTGACGCCGCAGACGTTCTTGGCTTTGAAGCCGACATTTTTGAAGCTAACGGTCGCGCTTTTTCATTTCGCTTCTTAACTGGTGCTACTTGTTCGGCAACGCAAGCTTCGTAACATTTAACAAAGTAATCGATGTCATCGCGATTATTTTTTTCGCACATTGAGACACGAATAACGCCACGCCGAATTACTGGCGGCGCCTGAATCGCGCGCATAACATGACTGGCATCTTTAGAAACTGACAAACAAGTCGAACCGACACTGACCACAATGCCCATATCATCAAGGCGCTCTTTTAGTTTAGTATTACAAAAAGTGCCATACGAATCTGAAACATTTTTAGCCAAAGAAAATAATAAAGTGTTAGGAATTACTCTGTCCTTATTAGTTGGCCCTAAGAACACAATTTCAACGTCATTAAATGGTTTAATAATAATTTCGCCGTCAATTTCCTCTTCTTGATAATCATAGTCCAAGTTATATTTATCAACTTCGTTATGCAAAGCATGTTTGAGGTACTTCAAATAGTCACCGACCGGATATAATTTTGACAATTTGTCGATTAAATATTGCCGCAGTCCGTGCAATTTTTCGTTCTTTTCGGCGCGATCGCGAAATGCCAAACTAAGTGACAACCCTGCACCAGCAATGGCCGGCACATTTTCGGTGCCGCCTCTGAGCCCATTTTGTTGAATACCGTTTAACAGACCAGAAAGATTATAGCCATCAATTAGTTGCTTATGAATATACAAGAGGCCAATGCCTTTTGGTCCAAATAATTTATGAAAACTCATGCTCATAGTTGTTATATTGTTGTTTGCCAAATTAATCTGGTACTTACCAAACATTTGCACAGCATCAACATGAAGCGGAATTCCGCGAGACTGAACTAATGCGCCGATTTCGCGAATATTGTTAATGGTACCCAATTCATTGTTGGCGTACATTACGCAGACTAAAGCGACATTAGGCGAAGTGTTAAGCGCCTCTTCGATACTATTAGTACTAATAAAGCCCTCATAATTCGGCATTACATAACATATATTAGCCAGGTTATCGAATTCCATACTTTTGCAGCAAGCGATTACGCTTTCGTGTTCAATACCAGAAATAACCACTGTTGGTTTGACCCGCATTTGTCGCAGATAAGCCATACAAGCAATCCTAATTATAGTGCAATTGCTTTCTGTGGCGCCGCTGGTAAAAATGCATTCGTATTTGTTACGCGCGCTACAATGGTCCAACATTTGTTTATTTACGTCCAAAATAAGGTCGCGCGACTTCTTAGCAATCGAGCTGGTCGAACTGGGATTTTGCGAATCGTGCAACCATTTGACCATAAGGTCTATTACCTTTTCATTAATGTCAGTCGTTCCATTGTTATCAAAATAAACGAGTTTATCACTTGTCTTTTTTTTGGACATGGATAAAATTGTATCTATAATTATAGATGAACGATTTTATTCTAAATATTATTACTCTTGGGTCAGGTGAAGAATTTTTGGGCGGCAACGAGTCTGAAACTATCACAGTGAAGATCGGCAAAGGTGAATACCGTGTACTCGGCGGTCAAGTCGATTTTAAAATTCGCGAATCATATGCTACCGGCGGCGATGAGTCCCTTATTGGTTTAACACCCGCTGAAGTGCGTTCCAGACTTGTAAATAAGTACGACCTCAAAAAAAATTATGAACAAGCAAAAAATAATTTTAGTAGTGTAATTGGTATAACTAAATGGTCTCCTGGTCATATTCAGAAGCGCATTTCTAAGATTGATGACAAACTGACCGGTCTTAATTTTAAGTTCCCTAAGATCGCAAGTATGCCGTCACATGTATCAAATGACCCAATACAAATAGAAAAGGATTTCTATCAGCATATGCGGTCAATTGAATTTCATTATAATAAACTAACTGAGCATCTTTATGAAATTATTCATCGCGTTCAAAAAGATGACAACCCAATAAAACGTGCCTCGCAAATTTCGAAAATGTTGGCTTTTGATCCTGACGAATTGTAGTCTTATTTGACAAATTGTAATTTTATTTAACTATAACATAAAATAATTTAACGATTGCGGTTCTTTATTTTAGTTAATATTAATTACTATATTGAGATCGTCGTCAAAACAAAAATTGACATTTGACATTCGCCTTATAAAATAATATTCATTAGATTGATAAGGTAAATCGAGTTCATTTAGTTCATTTACCCATATATTTTTATCTAATGAATATGCACCGGTTCTTTCGCAGATATAAACAATTATACCAATCATTTTAATAATTATAAAAAAAGATTTCAAATTTAGTTAAAATATTTTTATTGTGAAAAGTACTAATTCTCAGACTAATCGTCACTTACCGCTTCTTGTAATCTTCGATAGCTATTAACATTTTACAATCTGCAATTTCATCGATAACAAAACTTAACAGCAATTTAAATTGACTATCGACATAAATGCGTACAGTATCGGCGATTTGCGCATTTGAAATTGGTTTCAAATTATTGACACTCAATGTCGCTGCAATGATTTCATTGGGGTACATTGACGATTGAATAGCCAAAGTTTTGGGATTTAAAAATTCTTCTTGACTAATGAGTGCTTCATCCAAATTATATTTGAACCTCAGCGGTTCAGGTCCGCTGATTTTTTCTATGATAAACTTATTTGAAATTGTTTCGATGTCGCTGATAATTTTTTTGAAATTCTTTTTGTCGAATTCGAAAGAAAACCGGTAAATTTTTTCGTCCCACAATTCTTGAAATTCGATATGGTTCAACATTTGTGCGCTGATTTTGGTTCCGGTTTTCATCGCAATTTTTGACGTGAAAAGGTCAATGTTCAGATGATCGACTATACCTTGGTGTTTTTTGACGCTGATCATTATACTTGAATGGAATTTCGGATCAATTCTGGAAACAATTTTTTCAATATTGGCGCGGCCAACTCGCAAGATGAGGCGTTCTTTGTTATAATAGCGATGCGCTCGATCACAATCGAAAACAGATTTGATGACCGATTCTTTGCTAAAACTTTCGGCGTAAAATACCATTTCGGTTTCTTCAAAAATAATATAAATGTCGCGCGCCGTGATTTGTTTGTACAAAGTACATAATTTCTTAAAAACTTCTGGTGATGTATAATAAAATTCTGTCGCATTATCGGAATATTTCGGTTCTTGACAAATTCCGTTGCGGTCTTCAAGAATGCTTTTATTATCGATTGGGGGGCGACCAGGTCCGCGTTTCTTTTTTTCGACACTTGTCATTTCAATGTTAGACCTTAATTTAATTATTTAATGTAAAAAATTGAAAGTTTTCTTTACTAAGTTATAAGGACCCAGAGCTGCCATGTCGAGTGATAATGAAGATGAGTACTATGACAACAAGTTTGGCTCTTTACCTGATATTTATAATTCACAATCTGCAATGGATAAATTTTTATATGAATCATCGCAATGTAATATTTATGGTATATGTGGAAGAGAACAAAGTGTGGTTATGTCTAAACCGAGTAGCACCAAATCTAAATCTAATAAAAGTAGTTCAAAGTCAAAAAAATAATTAAAATTAGTTTGATTTATTTTTTGTTATTGGGTCAACTATTAAACTATGATATGTATCCGTAATAAATGACCATAATAATGAACTTATAATAATATTTTTTTGACCAAAATTGAATCATAAAGTTTTAACTAACAAATGTCAAAGGAAATAATGGAAGCGTGTGTCGAAAAAATCGCGAATGATCTATTGGTAGCCGCAAACAAAACTATTGATAGTTTAGTTAATCAGGCCATAGCTGAAAAAGTTAAACAATACGATACCAGTTACAATTATGAATGGTTCAAACCTGAAATTTACGAATTACCGGAGTTTGCAAAATACCCGCGCGAACGCTTACCAGACATTATTGGTTGGATAGAATTAAATCCAGACAAAGAAAATAAAGTGCGCACAGTGTATTTTACTTTGTGTGGTAGATACTTCTTCAAAGAAGAAATAAATGAATATTTATACGAAAAATTTGTAACCAACTGCGTTCCTCTTTCAAAAGTTAATTATGATAAAATTATGAGTCATCGCAGTATGATCCACGTTTATGCTTGTCAAGGATGCTGTGATTTTCTCAATAGAAAAACTAATATCAAAAATTGCTTAGGTGACGGATGTCAAGGAGGACTCAATGAAATTCAAAAAGATGGAACTTTATTATTTGTTAAATTCGATGATTATGTTTCATGTGTAAATGGAAAACAAACATACGAATTGGATTGTGGTTCAAGTAACCGGAATAGGCTATTTCGAGTTGCGACCAGACAAATACAAAATGGCAAAACCGAATTTATCAGTAATAAAATAACTGAGACTGGTAATTTAACCGGACAAATTCCAAACTGCACTTGCAATGGAAATAGAGATTCATATTATTATGGTACTAAAATAGTATATGACATAAAGTGCATATGGACAAGCATTTTTAGTGATCCTGAACAATTAAAAAAATTCAATAACCATGTATTAGTTCATCCTAAAGAAATTGGCCTTCAATTGCTCAAAGCTGAAGAACTCAAACAAGAATCAGACACTAATTTCAAATTAGCAGAGTCCAAACTTATTGAGTCGCAAGTCTTGTTAGAAAAATTGGACATCGAAAAACAAATTTTCGAACAAGAAAAAGAAGCAAATGCATCGATGTACAAATTGAGACTGGAACAAATCATGCAACAAGAAGCAGAAATTCAAAAAGAAAAAGAAAAACTAATACGGCAAACTGCGATTGTTGAAAAACGAAAAAAAGAAATAACCGAACAGTATGCGAAAATTTCAGAAATAAAAAATTTAAAATTCATAACAAACAAACTAAATGACATATTACTTGAATCAGAATTATTAGTTGATCCTGACCGAGCATCTGAAATTACAGAATTGCTTAATCTACTCGAAAATAAAAAAAGAATCGAAGTGCAAGCGACCTTAGTCGAAACTGAAGAAGACGAAATTAAACCAGCGAAAGCGCATCGTCGATCAGTCAAAAAATAATTAAAATTAATTTTTTTGATTAGTTATCATTTTCAATAATAGTGTCTAATAATACTACTACTTCTTCTATGTCATAAGATATATCAAATCTATCATCTAATTCAACTTTAACAGCTAATGTACTTAATTTTGAAATCGCATTTTTGACTCTTTCAATATTTAAATATTTTTCAAGAATATTCTTTTTATATTTTTCAACAGATTCGCGTTCGTAAGCAAATTTTTGCTCCTTAGCGTGCAATTCATTTTCTCTCTTATTAAGTTTTTTCATTTTAATGGCATATTGTTTGTCTTTCTCTTTTCGGTTTGATCATAAAATTCCCTTTCAGTTTCATATTTTTTTTGTAATTCTGAAAGTTCAGCTAACTTTTTATTTAATAATTCTGATTCGATATCTTCTGATTTTAATTTTTCCGCAACTAATTGATCGATTAAACTATCGATGTTGTGGCGCGCATAAGTTCATTTGTAAATTTTTCTACAGCATCTTTTATTATTTCCTTCGACATTGTTAATAATAGTCGAATATTGTATTTTCAATTTTAATTTAAAAACTTATAATCAGGAACATAAAACAAATGCCGTTTTTTAATAGACCAGATTTATTAGCCGAACATGATGACTCCTCGCCGATCGAAGTCTGGAGTGTCAGATTTAATGACCAAGAAGACCAATATGAATATTTAACCATCGATCTGAAACATTATATCGGCGTTCTTAAAAAGTCAATGTATGAAATTAATATTATAGGCTGGCAACTTGTGCCGCATGGTTCGACAGTGAAGTACCGCGACGACTTCAATATGCCACGTGAAGCAATGACTAATAATATGGACCTCATCAATGCTGGTCTAATTATTTTGAGACTAAAAGATCGTGTTCAGCGCGAAAAGCTAAGGTACTCGCAAACTCTGAATTTGTAATTCGACAAAAAATAATTACAAAGGCGCATCTCCAATGTCACAAAGTCGCAAAAAATAAAGTAACTAAAATAAGTCATAAACGACATTTGTCGTAACGTTCTTCACATAACATGTCATGTAATTCGTCATGTCATGAACTATGCCATGCATGATTCGCAGTCGCGATTTTCGCGGCTACAACTTTTTTTTGGCGATGTGTCATTTTGACCAGAATCGGAATTCTGCGCAACTTGATTCATCAAAGTGACTTTGACCGCTTCGGTTGCCGCGCGACTTCTGGTATAATACGCGATAGTTTTGAGACCGATTTCCATACCATAAGTAATAGCCGACATAATTTTATTCTTGTTAATTTCACCAAAATATAAATTCAAACTTTGTGATTGACAAATGAAATGACCACGGTCGGCAGCCATATTCATAATGTTCTTCATCGACATTTCATAAGCCGTTTTATAAATTCCACGAATTCGCGCCGGAATTTCGGTTATTCCCTTAATACTACCATCGGCCATAATAATCTTATTTTGCATTTCTGGTGACCATAAATTAATCTTCTTCAGTGTCTCAACTAAATGACGATTAATAATGATGAATTCGCTCGCTAATGTCTTCTTTGTATAAATATTCGCAATGTTCGGGTCAAAACCAGAAATAGTGTTAAAAATTCTACTCGTACTGGCAGTGGGCATGTATGCCACTAATAGTGAATTATAAAGGCCCCTTTTTTGCACATGTCGCGCAATAGAGTCCCAGTCATATTTATATTCCATGGGCCATTCAATTCCATTGATTTGGTTATACTCTTGCCACAAATGCGGCTGTAGCTTACCTTGACTTGCCGGTGACCCAATAAAACCAGAATATGACCCATATTGGTCAGCCCAGGTCATGGATTCCAAAATCGCACTGTAGTAAATTTCTTCGGCAATATGTTGATTAATAACGCGCGCCTCTTGACTTTCGAATTCAATACCGAGGTCCATAAATACTTCAGCGAGGCCCTGAATTCCAACACCGATCGGTCGAAACCTTTCCGATGACCTGCGGCAATCATCTAAAGTGTATCTTTGAACTTCGATGCATCTATTAAGATTCCTGACAGCCATTCTGGTCACTTCGCGCAATCGGTCATAATCGAAATAACCAGGAACATCGATTTGACCATCTGAATTCAAAACGCATGGCTTGGTTAATTTTTTAAGATTGATACTTGCCAAAGTACAAACACCAATATGACGAGTGTCATCGACGATACCAGAAGGAATCAAAATTTCCGTACATAAATTACTACAGTTGATCATCGCGACATTTTTGAGGTTGCTTTTAAAATTGCACGCGTCTTTATTAAGATGATAAGGCTGTCCAGTTTCGATCATTAGTTTCGCAATAAGGTCATACACTTGTTTAGCCGGAACTTCCGAATTGGCCAAACCAGCATTTTCGTATTCTTCATACACTTTTTCGAATTCTTTACCATAAGTTGTCAACAATTTAGGCGCGCGGGTGGGGCAAAAGAATGACCACTTTGCGCCGGCTCGGACCCTGGCATTGAGCAAATTGTTATTCCAAACTGCATAAAACAACTCGCGAAATCTAAATTGACCATTATTATCGTTTGACCGCAATTCGATGAATTCGCAAAAATCAGAATGCCAAGGTTGCATATAAACCGCAATCGACATTGGTCTTTTGCCACCTTGGTCAATAATTTCCTCAGAAGTCGCATTATAAAGGTGCATAAATGGCAAAACACCTCGACTTGGTCGGTTAGTCGAAGAAATTAGAGAGCCCCGAGCGCGAATATTTGTAACGTCAATACCAATACCAGCTGATTCGGCACCCAAAATTGCTGATTTAGTTACGGTTTCATAAATACCAGAAATAGAATCCTCATAATTAGTCAAAAGCATACAGCTGCTCAATTGGTTCTTTTTAAGGCAACTGTTAAATAACGTCGGTGTAGCTTGCGTCAAGTAAAATTGCGACATATAGTCATAACAAGTATGGACCATAGTCATATTGTCGCGCCACAATTCAAGTGCGGTTCTTAGCCACATATACTGCGGTCTCTCGGTAATTCGTTTTTTGGAATCAACCAATAAATAAGATTTCATCATAGTCATGACGCCCAAATATGAAAATTGTGAATCACGTGAATTGTCGATCATTTGGTCAAGAGTGTCTCGATACTTCATAATCATCGGGCCGACCCAATCAGCAATCAGACTTTTTGGGTCGTCAATCATCGAAAACATAAAATCGGAAAATTTATCATGTGTATTCTTGTACAAATTGCTCAGTTCAATTCTGGTCGCTAATATTTCATAATCTAAATTTCCGTACATTGCCATATCCGAACAAACGTTGGCGGAAATTTTATCAATTTCAGATGTTGTAATTAGATTAACCAGACTTGAAATAACTGTTTGTGTTAATTTACCAATGTCAATTGTTAGTGCCGGTTCAGCATCGACCAGGAATTTAATTCGACGCGCTATTTTGTCGAATGCAATGTCTTCGGTTTTGCCGTCTCTCTTGATTACTTTCATTTGGTTACTAATAGAATAATTAATGTTCGAATTATTTTCTGATACCTTTTGCTTTGCATGGTCAAGTGTTTCTTGCGACATTGGTCTTATAAGTTACTTGTGATAAATTAATTTTAAAATATTTCAATTTAGCTTTGATTGTAATAGCTCGCTATTCTCTATGTCGCCATTACTAATAGAATCAATTTGTATATCAAGTATTTGCGCCAGAGTTTCTAAGCGCGCGATAAATTGCTTATCTGTAGAATAAGTTGCTTTAATTTCCGTTGTCATGTTATTACGAGCTGCAATTACATTAGAAATTAAGCCGTTTATTATCGAAATATCAACTTGATTCCGGTGGTCTTTATATTTTTTAATTAGGCTAAATGCTTCGCGAAACACTTCATCTAACATAATATATAAATCTTCGCGAGAAGAACCCTTATAGCCGATTAATGTATTTATAGTGCGACTAACACTGGATATAATTGTATTATTGTAAATTTCATTATTTCGAGTATTTATTTTTTGTTGCGAACCAATAGAGGCGATTATCTTTAGTTTTTCATTAATATGTTTTATTCGGTGTAGGTCCATCTCTGATATATTAGAAGTTTTATAATTAGTTAATATTTTATTAAGTGAATTCCAAAAAAATAATTAGAGCATGGTGCCTTTTCGCGCGGTCACTTAGTAATTTGTGCGCATTTTGTAATTTACGCAGAATTTGTAAAATTCATACGAACCAAACCAAATTTGTAATTTATACGACCATCTTAAATCTAATATTGCTGACCGGTTCGTATTGTCCCAATTCAAAATCGCTGAGCTCATAGTCTTCAATATTTTCACGCGCATTTTTGACACTAAAACTGGGATATCCACCGTAAATTTCGGGACTATAAACGTAAAGTGCTTTTGTTGGCGTTTCATTTGTTTTATAAATATGCGCATTTGCCAAAACGAATGAAACTTCGCGCGCTTTGAGACCGCAAGTTTTCGCAATCATATGCGTAAATAAAGACGCCGAAACAATGTTCCAAGTGAGCCCAACTGCGACGTCCGATGACCTTTGTAAAACTTGACAGTATAAATTATTATATTCATCGACATTGAAATTATAACTAACATGGCATGGTGGCAAACAAGCATTGTCAAATATTTCGGGCGGGCACCATGATGATAGCATAATTCGGCGACTTGACGGATTCCTTTTAAGTTCATTAATTACATAAGCTAATTGATCGAATTTTTGCGGTCCAAACCTGCGCCACTGTGCGCCATATGTGCGGCCAATTTCGAAAACACAATGCTCACATTTGTCAAGAAATTCGCAGCCGAATATTTTTTTTGGCGGTAGTCCAGCCGCGAGACATTCATCAGCGCGCTTTTTTTCTAAACTATAAATGCAATCGGAACGACCACATCGGCTTTTACGCAAAACGTTTGCGGATTCGACGTTGTCATTCCAAATATTAATGTTTTTCGCTTTCAAAGTTCGTATGTCTGTGTCGCCGCGAATGAACCACATTAGTTCCTCAAAAATCATATTCATGTCATGTCGCCGAACAGGGCAAAGTGGAATAATACCAGTAATGTCAATTTTGAAATGATAATTAAAAATATTCCTGGTAGGAACGCCTGTTCTGTTTTGTATATAACCAGACTTCATCAATTCTAAAACCAGTTTTGTTATTGGTTGATTAATTTGGCAAGAAGACTGTTTTATTTTGAATAAAATATTATCATAATTAGTTTGGTCGTAAAATATAAAATCACTCATATGCTTAATTTCATGATAAAGTTCGGTGTCGCTTTTGTTTTCGAATGATTCCTCGTCTAAAATGGCGGTTGAATAAATCAAATTGGGATCGAAAATACTCGACCTTAGTTTTGGACCGCCAAATGGCGAAAATAAATCGCAACCAAAGTCGCCGGGAATTATCGAACAGAAAACTTCATCGACAATTTTTTTGTAAATTTCGTAAATTTGATAGCCGCCCAAAATAAATACTCGCGCTGGTTTAGTAATTTCCAAAAAATGATTGATGTCATCTGGCGTTCCAAAAATGTACTTATTTGCAGGGTCATAATTAATTTTAGTTTCGTCGGGCATTTCGCCGCGAGTGTCATTTCTTCTGGTGATAACTAAAGCTGTTTTATTCACAAATGCTTTTGGTGATACTTTTATTATTTCCTCAAATGTTTTGCGACCAACAATGCACATTTGACCATAAGTTATAGTGCGGAAAAATGCCAAGTCATTCTTAACAATTTCATCTAAACTTAACGATGCATTATTTTCAGCACTATTAGTTGTTTCTGTACGTATCTTTTTATCATGCCACGGAATTTCGTTATTTTTAGCTATTCCCAGTTGATCGTCTTGCGCCAAAATTGCATAGTAACGAATGTTGTCTATTTTGCGGATAGAGTCTTTTTTGCTTGAGGTGACCTGAATAGAGATCATATTTGCCTTTTAATTTTAACATAGTCAATGTTTATATTAAAATTTAATTTATATTAGCGCGTCTGTAAAATTCTATCTTGTTAAATATATTAATGTTGGGCATCCACTATCATACGAGTAATAAAGAATTTCATGATGAATATATGAAATTTGAATGTGTTCAAGTATTCGCAAAATCATTACCAATAGACTTAACCAGTGTTGTTTATGTTCACGCACCATATCAATTACAAGTTTGGCCAAATCCGAAAAAAACGCCTTCAGACATCGCACGAGCGTATGGATATTTTGGTCAAGAGATTAAAAAATGCAGTCATTATGCGAAGGGTTACATTTTGCATTTACCAGGTGGCGAACTGCCTCCAATCTGGCAAATAGCTAAGACAACGAGAATACTAATGAAAATTATTAAGACTAAGACTGGTTCTGACAAATTGAAATTGCTTTTAGAAATGCCAGCTGTTAAAACTGGTCAATTTCAGACGCCGCAAAAAATTAATGAACTCGTTAATGCAATAGGTTTCGGCAACTATGGTATATGTATTGATACTGCGCATTTATGGGGAATGGGGCAAAATATTACTGGTTATAAGTCAATGAAAAAGTGGTTCGACGGTCTCGAGCGTCCAGAAAAAATAGGAATGGTTCATCTTAATGGTAGTTCGGTCGATTTTGATAGCGGTCATGATGTTCATGAAATTGCGTTTTGTCCAGAAGACAAAATTTGGCATTTTGTTGAATACGAATACTCTGGGCTCGCTTATGTAGTCGAATTTGCACACAAATTTAAAGTGCCTTTAATATTAGAAATTAATCGCGGCACAAAAGCCGACTTTAAGAAACTTATTACGATGCTGACTAAAAAAGGCCATTTAAAAATGTGTAAAAATATAAAATAAATGAGAGCATCTGGTTTAAAGCCTCAAGTCTCGCGATTATGTGCGCCCGACAATTATCAATATGCGCTTTTTTTAGCTATCATAGTTAGTGGCGTAACTGTGTTTCTTATTTTTGTTACTAATTTTATATAATCGCGCGGCTTTGCGCAAATTCGCAAACATACAAAGTCAAAATTAAAATGTTAAAGTTCGATCGCAAAAAAATGTTAAAGTTCGATCGCAAAAAAATATTTTTTTATTGATGAATGCCGTAATAGCTTCGTTAAGACTATTGGTCGAATTAACTATTGATGAACCAATTATGGCCGCAATTTTCACAGACTGCTGATATAGTTGAACCTTCATCGAATGAACGCATTTGAACTTCTTGTATGGTAGTTTCAGATTTCCCGCATTTTCGACATTTATATTGCTTACTTGTTTTATTCTTTATTTTTTGACCGGATCTAAGCGCTATGTCATTTTCATGACTGGTGTATAATTCTGGCGATAAATCGCGCGACGAAACGTGCGCTAAATTATTAGCCAGTTCAACTATTCTGTGGTAATCAGCTTTTTCGATCCAATTTATTATTCGAAATGATTCATTTGAATAAGTCAAAATAAATTTAGGGTCTGACCAATCAGGGTCATTTGGGACGCCTTCGATTTCCATAGTTTTTTTGAAAATTGACTCTTCAATTTCGAGCACAATTTGGTTCCTTTCTGAAAATAAACTAAGTTTAGATTCTGGTGACGAATTTAATAAATTATTATTTAATAGTGCTAAAATTGTAAGTCGCTCTTTAGGATAGTTACGTCTAATTGCTTCAAGTGGTGCGAACATAGTTTATTATAATTTTATAAATTCCATTTTTAGTTACTAAAAAATTGAAAACGATATTTTATTATCAAACCAATAATAAATGTCTGGTGCTACACTCGAACAAGTTCTTTCTCAATTGACTGAATTGACTCAACAAATTGTTGATATTTCCAAGCAAATTAACAAAGTACAAAGTGTAACGACTGATATTAAGACTGATCAAGCAACCATTAACGCTGACATTCTCGCCAGAATTGAAGCTCTTAATCAATCATTATCTGAGGCACCAAAGACAGTTAAGAAAACTACAGTGGCGTCAAAGACGACCGATGCAAATGACACTATTCAAGAAAATTCCGAAAATAAAGAAGTGCGAGTTTCGGCTCAGACCTTGTTTAAGTTTGCATATGCTTTCGAAGTTACTAACGAATCATGCGAAGCTAAAATTTTGGAATTTATTGACGGTCTTGAAGATAATGGAACCCCATTACTTGACAAAGCAATCGAATCAGATGAAAAAGTTAAGACAATGATCAACAATAAAAGAATCGAAGCCGAATCTAAAACTAACGAATTGGAAAAGACTAAGGCTGAAAGCGCTCTTTACAAAGCGGAAGGTTCAGCTATTTATAGTGCCATGTCAAAGTCACAACGTGACGCCTGGAAATTTAAATTCCTTGATTATGCTACTAAAATTTACGAAGAGGAACTTCAACGCGAAAAAGACCTTGACCTTCAAATCAAAGCGGCGCCTAAACCCAGTCGCAAAACCGCCAGTAGGCCAGCACCAATTGAACCTGAGCCTAAGAAGAGTACCAGGGCGCCACGTTCTCGAGTTGCGCGCGACGATACTTCCGAAGTTAAAGAAGAAAGAGCACCAGTAAGACGATCAAAGTCGCAAGTTCCTACTTCAAGAACTAAATCAGAAGCCGCGAAAACCGAAATTAACGAATCGGATCAGGAAATGTCTGAAAGCGGATCTGAAGAAGAAAGGCCAAAGCCCGAGGTCAAGCCGCGACGAAATGCAAGAAAGTAATTCTCGCTCATTGTTAACAAAATTAAAAAAATATTTTTTTGCCAAGTTACAAGCGGGCATCAAGTTAAATGTCGCATTGAGACCAATCGGCGCGCATGAAATTATTTTTTAATTTCGCGATAAGTACCTTTACTTAGTTTATATTTAAACGGCTCATATGGATAATAAATATTCTCGTTATTAATTTCTTCTTTTATTGCAAGTTCTTCTTGGTAATAAAGCCCGAATATTTCTGGTTGATCAATTTCAATTTCACGAATGTTCGCAACTAAGTCTATGATTTCATTCTTCTTATTGTTAAAAACTTCGACTGGTATTTTTTTGCGCGTCAATAAAAACCGAAATTTGAAAAGTTCCACGAATAAAAATTTACAAATCACAAAAGGCGCCGCAACTTTTACTCGACCTATTTTTTTGCACAAAATTAATTCATAATCGGCGACATTAAAAATTTCAACAAAAATGGTACCGTCAAATTCTAAACTTGTACTGGTCAGTCTTAGTTCAAAAGGAAAAGGAATTTTATCGATCCTTGTCGCACATGAAATGCCTAATTTTTTAAGCGCATCAACGATCGGTTTAATTTCTTTTGTCAAGATTTGAATTTTGGAACCCATGTTTGGTTCTTTACCCGCCAACAATGCGGCACCCAGCGGACCGATAATGACACAATCAAAATTCGAAATAAGGTCGAAAAGTGCGCTTTGAATTTTTTGACCAGGTTGGCCGCCACCTAATACTTTTGGGCCTTTCGACTTGCCGGACCTACCGGACTCGACCCGGCCGTTTTTCAGTTTGCGATAATAACTAAAACAATTAATTTCGTCAAGTCTGATTAAGTCCCAGTCCTTTTCATTTGAAATAGAATATAAGTCAGTGTAAATTTTGATCATTTCAACATCGCGCGCTAAATATAATTGTCTATCAAAGTAAGCGGTCATTGCTGGTAAAGAATTTATTTGTGTTCTGTTTTCGGCGAATAAATTAAAAATGTCATTACCGCGGTATTCAGTAATTTTAGTCACTCTGCAAAAGTTACATAAATTAACTTGAATGTCGAAAATTATATACGGTACTTTAGTTAATACTTTGACGAATTTAGTTTTTTCTGCAAATAAATTTGCTAAATTATTTGAATCGAACAAAGAATTATGACAATACACGTTGAAAATTCTATTCGATTCAAAAATGATTAAATTATTTTTGCGAACATAGTCGAATAAAATTTTTAAAAATTCGGAAAATTTGCGAACAAAGTCCAATTTAATTTTGTCATTTATTATCGTCATGTGCTCTGTCGCGAATTCAAGTTTGCGCAATGAAGCGGCTGAGTCATTTGACTTGCTCAAAAGAGAGCCCAAAGTTTTTTCATTTGAACCAAAAATGCGACGAATATTTGCCCAAATATTAAATAGCGAATTGTTTTTTTCATTATTGTCATTTGTCGATTTTGTATTATCGTGTTCCGATTCGGAATCGTCGTCGCCATGTTCCGATTCCAAATTGTCATTTGTTAGTTTAATGTTACCTGATTTGGTATCATCGTGTTCCGATTTTAAATCGTCATTGCTATGTTCCGATTTAACTTCGTCATCTGTTTTATTACCAGGATCGTCATTAAGGTTTTCTTCAAGGTCATTTTCCGATGAATCATTTATTTGATTTTTATTAGTCGCAAATAAAGAGTCATTATCGGAACCTTGGCCACTTAATCTGTCGTCATCTTCGCCATTTGATAAGACATTGGCGTCGCCATCGTCGCTATCGTCACGATTGTGGTCTGGTAATTCAATGACCCCGTCTTGTTGGTCATTGTCAATATTATCGTTGTTATCGCCGGGTAAGTCTTCGAGTAAATCAGGGACATCGTCATTTACAGAATTACCAAAAATACTATTATTGTCTGACAAATCGATACCAGATTCGGAATTTTTATCGTCATTGACAGACTTACTTTCGATGTTATTACTTTCGTTGTTATTACTTTCGTTGTTATTACTTTCGTTGCCATTACTTTCG
>JACCDO010411473.1_pt1 | contig 23919 bp, 19 predicted proteins | sample 7446101 | NCBI WGS metagenome assembly JACCDO01 (sample SAMN15323440, study PRJNA562643) | freshwater metagenome | isolation source: river surface water | place: USA:Blue River Watershed | collected 2017-08-16
ATAAAGCGAGCTGTACTTGGATTTGGTTGTACCTGAATGAAAGCCCCCAATGCTTGTTGCACAGGCATTCCTTCATTTTTAGCCGTAAGCTTCTCTGGGTTTTGAAATTTATAGGCTTGCGTACTAGCCACATGGATGCAGCTCGCATCAAAAAGCGTTGATTGGGAAGTCAATTGACACTTTACCGGATGAAGGATGCGGACCCCGTCCTGCAAATGAATTTGATTAACCGCTTTTATGCTTGCATCAGCGTTTGGTTTGCAATGAAAATCACCAGACAAAAACCGACTTGAAACATTCGCACCGATTTCAACATTCATTGCCTCCACCTCATGCAAGGCATCCCATTGAACATTTTGCAAATAATAATCTCGACTCATTACCTCTTCACCTACAATCTGCATCATATGCTTATCAAAGCCCCCTAGGATATGCGGTGCGTTATTAATGGTACAATTTCTAGAGGAAGAATAATAATTCTTCATACAATACGTTACATCAAAAGGACTCACGGTCGCAACATGTGTTTTCCCTTTATAACTCAAATTAGGCATTAGGGCACTTATCGGAGTTTGATAATTCATAACGCTTTGAATAGCCAATGCACTTTGTATTGGAACGAAATTATCTTCTTGCATTAGGCAATTACCTAATGAACTTTGACCGTAATTAATCCCTAAAGATTTCGCAACGTCGATATGAAAAGAATTAGACCCTCCAGACGCATTATCGATTCCGTTGCCCCCATTGAGAGAATAAGTTGATTTTGCCAAATTAACAGGAATCCCTTTGACAAAGAGCTTAATAGTTCCATCGAAAACGGATTGCGTTTGCGAAGCTTGAGGAACAGCGTTCGCTTTCATATCAATTATCAATGGATAGGCTGGTAAGAGAAAATGCACCAATTGTTGTCCTGCTGCAAAACCTTGATCTCCGCCAAAATAATTCCCATCCGATAAACTAAGCTTTCTACAATTTGGAAAACCCCAAGCATTTAAGGTATCATACAATGAATAAAACTCCGGACAAGGCTGCTTGGAACCTAACTTCAATTGAGTATAATGCGTTAACAACATCTCTCGAGCTGCCGGACAATTCAAAACTTCGTCTCGCAAAGGAGGCACTTGCTTTTGAACAGCATAAGGCATTTGCGAAAGATTATTATAAATAAAATCAATCATCATTTGCAATCCAATCGGCACATTTGCCCCTTGATGCGGACTGTCAAAACTAACCCATAAGCGGCAATGATGCGGAGTTTGATGTCTTTCCATATAAAGCAAGGCATACCTAGTTACAAGTCCTCCCATAGACGCTCCCACGATGGTTAATTCATCCTTTCCTTCTTTGTGTGCATTGATATAATTCAGTGCCTCCACTAATGCCAGCGCATTCTGCTCGACATAGGTCCCGCCATCCGTAAAATCAACAATCAAGACATCATGCCCATAGGCACGTAGACTGTCCAGCATATTAGTTTGATTGGCTACAGATGCATTGGATATGCAATACAAATTATTGGCTGCACTACGTGTAGAGAGTAAACTTCGACTATTTTGCGGATCGAATCCCTCGATAATAAGTACTGGCTGATTGAATCCCACCGTATTCAAACAGCTCTTCCAAACCCCTATTTCCAAACTAGCCATTTGCCCTTTAAAGGGAATAGTCCCGTTGATAGCTATGATTTGATCAGGATTAGGAAAAACAATTGAAGACTTTGCATAAAGTATTTGAGCGGAGCTATACAAAACCTTGTTACCGTTATATGCCTTGCAATACAAGCGGTGTAGAGAATAAGCGCTATCCAGCACAAGGTTTAATGGATTGCCTGGAGCAATGAGATTATAGTGCAAGGTATCATCCAAAGAAACAAATAGCTGTAAATTACTTCTCCAATTTTTTTGTATAAAAGCACTATCTAGAATAAGAGAAAAACTGGCTTGATTAATGGCATCCAACAGACTTCCCATCAAAACTAATGTGTCTGTTTGAAGGGTGAATTTTGAATTTTGGGGATATACAAAACAATGCTTTAGTGTATCCCAATTTTGTAAAACGAACAAGCTACTATCTTGATAGCGATTGACTTCCGCAGCAAAATACTGTAGGCAAAGTGTATGAGAAGTATTCCAAAGGGAGTCACTTTTCCTTTGTAAAACATCTACACTTGGGTACCTATTATTGACTTGTGCTTGCTGTGCTTCAAATAATACCTGCCGAATTAAAGGAGCGTCGGCAATGGAGTCCCGAACATCTCCTTTAAATTTCGACAAGTTTGTGTACTGCGCAGCGCGATTCCAAAGAAAGCCTCCTGATGAGAGCATCAGAGAATCATTCCCTCCACGCGTTTGAGCATGAGAGATAGGAACGCATGCAACACACATAAGATTAAGCAGCACGCTTATAAGACCGATTTTCTTAGAACTTTTCATGGCTTACTTCGTTAAATCGTTCAACTCATTTTTTAAAGCAGCCACCTCTTTTTCTTGCTGAAGTAGATATAAGGCTAAAACCTCCACTTGTTCAACTAATTGCTTATTTAGCTGGTAAAGAGAAAGGCCTTGCGTTTCATACAAAGCAGCAGAACTTAATAAGGGTAAATGATGATGTTTCTCAATGGAATTTCGAAACGCCTCCATACTAGGCAATACATAATCAGGACTAAAAACATAATCCGGAAAATTGGATGCCTGTACAATAATATCATGTGCAAATAATGTGCCATTTGTTGCGTTGGCCTTTATCATTTCATTTCCTGCATTATCAAATACGGATAAATCACCATAAAAATCTGAAGGGCCGTTCACAATTAGTGCCCCATTCAAACGTTCTGATCCATTAACTACCAAGGGGCCATTTTGGAAAGTTCGACTATTAATAGTGGTAGTACCTACCCAAGCGCAAGTAGGAGAAACAAATTGTGTATTGATAGTAACCCCTTTTTGATCTAAGGTTAAAACATCCAAAGCTTTAAATGGACAATTGTCCGCAACTCGACAAGCATCCAACCAGAAATGCATATCATGCGCATGCTCAATTAAGGACGGACCCTCACAATCCAATAAATCATTGCTAGTAATTGGCAGCGTATCTTCTCCTTTGCCTTCTCCAATCAAAATATCACCTGGTTTAAATCCGTAATAATTGGGCGTATTACTATTCCCGCCTGTATTCGACTTATTGACGACTCCAGCAGTGCCGAAGAATACCACCCCCGAATCGACACTGCTCGCGGTAGTCATCAAATTTTGGGCAAATACACCCGTTCCTAACAAAAACAGTCCACTAATCAAACTCACTATTTTTAAAATTTTATTGTTCTTCATTTTCACTCATTTATTCTGCATACTCTACTTGGCATCTGCACTCCATTCATTCAATTCGTTTGAATGATAGTACAAAAGTATAGGCATCCTAGCTGCTTGCAAGGGAGATTGTATGAACGTAGCGAACTAATGTATAAACGTTACAAAAGGGCGTACCAATGTTGTCTTTTGACAAAAAACTGCATAAAAAAAGCGCCCATTTGGGCGCCTTTTCGAGTTAAAATGCGTTCTAATTATTTCTCGCGATTAAAGCGGAGCGTTTTTAACATCCAATTCGGCAAAGGCTTCATAGAATCACGTTTGCGCAAATCGAGATACCATCCAATTGATTTTAACATCGGAATTTTAAAGGTTTCAACATACTCTAACAAAGTACCATCCGGGTCTTCATTATAGGTAAATTGACCTGCTGCTTCACCCATATCAAAGGCACCAGCACTATTAACTGTTAAAGGGTATCCCAAGGCTTCGCAATTATTCTCATGCGCTTTCATTCCAATCGTATCAAAACACAAATGGATATACCCTAAATCACCCCAGTAGCGATTTGCAAAGCTATGTGGCTGTTCTTTACACTCATCCGTACAAATTAATTCAATCTGAGAAGGACCCAGCATACGTGAGAACGCTCCTGTCACACCCTTACTTTGGGTCAATAGGACACGACGTAAATTAGATTTTCCTCCTGGTACATTTTTCAAATCTTCAAAGACACCTGTCTTGTCATAAATTACTTGATCAAGATTAAGCACCTTCTTATAGAAAGCAAGTGCTTTGTCCATATCCTTCACTGCAATCACTGCTCCAACTACGCCACCCGTACTTGCTGCTGAAAGTGGTTCTGCAAACCAGTTTTCATCCTCTACACATTGAAACAAATTCCCGTAAGGATCAGTCAGCCAAAGGCTTTTAAAACTATTATCCTCCAAGTTCTTTTGAAGCAAGTTTACATGTTGATTCTCAAAAAAGTTAGCCGCTTGCGTTAAAGAACGCGTCTTCATTTTAACCGCTACAATTCCAGCAGTTGAAAGGGTGATTGGAAAACTTGCGGGCTGCGGTTTACGACTCGTATATTGCCAAATTTCAAAACCGGCTCCACCTGCAACATTAAGCGCAAGATAGGCTGTTCTACGATGTGCTTCACCGCCTGTATAGCGTACCATTAATTTAGCTTCTGCACTATCACGGAACATTGGAATATCCATTCCGAAATGTTTCTTATACCATTGGTAAGCTTGTTCAACATCACTTACCCCAATTCCAACTTGTTGTATACCTGCGAAAACTGATTGCATTATTTATCTTTTACTTTTTGTGCTAATTTAAAAAACAGCTGATGAGAAATGGCCTTCAAACGTAGTAGTAGCGTTTCGTTTTGTGCAATAATCACTTCAAAGCGACCTTTGCTGGACGCGTTTAAAATTTGACGAACACAGGCATCCACTGGAATACCATTTTGCTGACCAGCATCCATTTGATTATGACTAGTACCATCCCCTTTCATGGCATTCATTGAAATAGGTGTTTGCACGCGCCCTGGACATGCTAATGTAATTCGTAAGCCATTCGCATAATTCTCTACCTGCAAAGATTCGAAAAACCCATGCAAGGCATGTTTGGAGGCAGCATAAGCGGAACGTTGAAAGAACCCAAACTTTCCAGATAAGCTGCTTAGAACAATTATTTTCGGAGCCGTGCTCTTATGTAAAAGCGGAAGCAGTCCTTTTGTAAGGATGACCGCTGAAAAATAATTCACTTCCATCAAGTAGCGATCGACCTCCAAGCTAGTCTCGGCAGCATAGCCACGTTGACTCAGACCTGCATTATTAATCAGTAAATCAACATGAGCTTCGGCACGAGATAATGTCTGCACTAACTTCTCTACCTCCGTAGGCTTAGACATATCACAAGTCAAACAGATGGAAGAAGCTCCTTGAAGAGAGGCTTCGTGTGCAACTTTTTCTAATCGTTGCATATCACGTCCGACAAGATATAAACGTGTACCAGACTGAGCCAATTGCAGTGCAAATTCAGCACCGATTCCAGAGCTTGCGCCTGTAATTACGACTACCCTATCTGCTCTTAATTTTTGACGATGCATAGGCTATAAAGATACTAAATTATCGACGTTGCTGTAACTGCTGTTTCGCCCAACGATCATAATCAATTAAATCGGCATCCTCTGGCAAACTGTTATCACGATTACTAATAAATTCTTGTAAGCGCGATTTCCAATCCTTCAACAGTTTTGGCTTTGAAAGCATCCCAATTAATCCAAGCATTTCTTTTTGACGACGACCTTCAACACTTTCAAATTCTGACTTAAACTGTCGCAAGATCTGTTTTTGACGATACAAAATCACTTCAAACTCCTTACGTTCTAAACGAATCATTAACTCCAATACTGCCAGTTTTAATTGCAAGAGCGGAGCTGCTTTTTTAAAACTACTACGCGTGCTTAATGCGATAATATGATCAATAGATTTTTCAAAATTTTTATCGCGGTAATAAAGAATAGCAAGGTTGATTAACACGAAATGGAAGTAGAAAGATTCTGCTTGAATCTTCTTTTCATCTTTCAATTTCTCCAATAGACTAATCGCCTTCACCGGATCGATTACAGAGTAATTAATGATGAGTGCATTATAATAGAAAATTAGATACTTATCCTCTAACATTCTTTCATACTTCTCCATCTCATTCTTCAAAGCTTCCGCCGCTTTTAATGACTGTGTATACCTTCCATTTTTAAACAAAGCGTTGACCCAGTAGGTATGCATTTTTAAAGCAATTTCATGATGCGCTTTATCGAACCACTTTTTCTTTTTAAATAACTGAATAGCCTCTTGCGCAAAGGTTTCCAGCTTAATATAATCGTGTTGCTGTAATAAAATTTGACTAATTGCGTCAAAGAATTTCACCTGGAAAACGCGCGAATTTTTCCATTCATTCTCAAACGAAGTTCTTTTTAAAAGCTGTTCCAAATATTCATACAGCGTTGCATTCTGTCGACCATAATTCTGACTCACTTTTAAATCGAAATGTATTTGTGCCAAAATTTGATCCAAGGCAGCAATTGGTTCATTCTTTTTTGCGTTCGAAGTTCTTTTTTCAATTATCTCCTTTGGATTGGCCGTTGTATGGTCTGCAGCTAACTTAATTTGCTCGCTTAAAATTAAATCCAACAAACTAAATTGCTCTTCCTTCTCTGCAGTGCGTTCCAATTTATTTAAATAATAGGCAGCAACTTTATAATTCTTCTGACCATAATGATGCTGATAAATAAGTAAGCCATAGAGAAGTTTCATCGACTCATCCTCTTCCATATGTTGGACGACAAGGCTTTTATTAACGACAGCGAGTAGTCTGTTTTTTAAACGATAAAAACTATTCATTCCAGCACTCTTCCCATACCATTTCTCCGCAATTAAACGCTCATTCAAGCCTTCCCCTTGTTCTCGATATAAATCAAACAGCTCCTTATCCTTACGGGTGAATGCATAATCTTGACGATCGACAAAAAGGCGGAAAAAGCGCACTTCTTCCTTCGTCATCTGTGTAATAATTTTAGCCAACAAATCCATTGCAAACCCTTTTATATGGGGAACGAATACAAAGTTACACTTAATTTTAAATTTTTGGACGCGTAAGATTTTCTTTATTTTGTACTTCCTTTTTGTAAAAAGGGTCTTAAATTTGATTTATCAAACGGTACGAATTATGTTAAAGCGCATTTTCTTATTAGCAGTTTTGTTGTTACCCATGTTAGCGTGGGCACAACCTCAATTGCGTATTATTGCGTCTAACCCTCCGTACATTTCTTTCCCATCTATTGTTACCGTATCACAACCTTCTACTAATTACAGTTTCGATGTTGTGACTATCAATACAGGGAATGCGGTATTTACAGGAACCGTTGATTTCTTATTGAAAGCAGGTAATGGTCCTGTGGACACTTTAGCTTTAAACGTTCCTATTACCAACTTAAATCCATTGACGGATACATTCCCTTATGTGGTGTTTAATTACAGTCCTGACCCTCAACACTTTTTAGTACCAGACGATATTGTGGTTATTTGGCCGCGTGTTCAGACTGCTGACAGCTTTCAAATCAACCAAATTCTCATTGACAGTTTCACTCAAAATGTACATGTCAATTTCTTTACCGGCATTGAGAGCATTCAACCAAACAACCACATTGTTTTTGATGCCGGTACTAACCGCATTTACTTAGACAAATCCTTGCAAAACGGGAGTTCCTTTGAGTTATATAATTCAATTGGCCAAAGAGTCTTCTCTTGCAAAGCAGATAAAGAAATCCAACTGCCTTTTTCACTCAGCACAGGGGTATACGTTGCTGAAGTGATCCAAAATCCTAACAGGGTGGTCCAAAAAATCAGCATTCACTGATTTTAGAAAAGGGGCGGCAAACTACACCGCCCTTTTTTTTATTTAGTTCTCTCAATAGTATAAGTAATCAGCTGCGTAAGGGAATCAGCATATTGATTCTTTGGGCAAGTCGCCATCGCATTCAGCGCGTTTTGATAAAACGCATTCATTTTATTTTTTGCGTACTCCATTCCTCCAAGTTCGATCACCTTTGCAATCAACCAATCGACCTTCTTTTTATCGGTATTATGGCGTTTCACCACTTGAATCATCTCTCGACGAAGCTTACTATCTGCTTTTTGCAAAGCATATATTAATGGAAGCGTCATTTTCTTTTCTTTGATATCGATATGGGTAGGCTTGCCTACATCGGCATCTGCATAATCAAATAGATCATCCTTAATTTGAAAGGCCATTCCGACATCCTCGCCTATCTGATAAAACTGTTGAATCGTTTCTTTGTCGGCTCCGACAGAAGCGGCTCCGATAGCGCAAGAAGTTGCAATTAAGGAGGCAGTTTTACCTTTGATAATATCATAGTAAACCGCTTCATCAATGTCTAGGCGACGCGCTTTTTCGATTTGCAACAATTCACCCTCACTCATCCGCTTCACCGCATTACTAACAATTTGAAGCATATCAAAATCGCCATTATCTACCGCGAGCAATAAGCCTTTGGATAACAAATAATCACCAACTAAAACTGCAATTTTGTTCTTCCACAAAGCGTTAATACTCCAGAAGCCACGGCGTTGATAGGAATCATCCACTACGTCATCATGAACGAGTGTCGCTGTATGCAATAGTTCAATCATGGAAGCCGCACGATAGGTACGATCTGCTATAGTACCATTCGTTCCTGCACTTAAAAGCACGAACATTGGACGCATTTGTTTGCCTTTGCGACGAACAATATACTTCATAACTATGTCGAGAAGAGAAACCTTACTCTTAAGGGCATTATCGAAATAATGCTCAAACTCTTTTAGTTCAACGGCAATAACAGATTGTATCTTCGAAACGGACACGAGTAACTATTTAGTACTGCAAATCTATAAGAAAATGGGCAGTATTTCCTGATTATTCCTTTATAATCCGCTGTTCACAAATTTCTTGATTGATATCTAGTCCAGTAATCACAAATACGCCTGGATCCTTTAACTTAAGCACCTCGCCGTTCGCAGCATTGCTTCCTTGACATATCAATTGTCCATTCGAACTAAAAATGGCATAGGCCAAAAAATCATGACTAAAGACCCAGTCACCATTTCGCTTTACCAGAATTGAAGTCCTGGCATTAATTAGATCGTCACTGATTCCAACATTAGGCACCGCATAGTCATTAAAATTTTCATCAGCGCCAATATCTAAGGCACTCCCATTTAAACGAGCTTGCCCATCGTAATCCGTGGATCCTGCATCCGGCAACCAAACAGCATTCCCTTTATTTATAAGGGGCGAATTGTTGAATAGGTGCGGATTAAAGGATAAAGCAGTTTCATCCACCAAATTTGGTAAATGGAAATCACCATGCAACTCCTGTCCACTAATACTCTTAAAATAACCCAAAGCAGTGCAAAATTGATTATTCCAAGCAAAATTCATGTTTGAAGGAATAGCAAATGGCGAAGCATAAAAATTATAGTCAAAGACATTTTGAAGATTCGTCAAACCTTTCCAATCTGCGTAAATAAAGTTCACCGCAGTACCTGCATAAATTAAATTATTCCCAACTGTTATTGAATCTGCAGGAAAGCTAATTAATTCGTAGCTATTAGAGAGTGTGTTATTTTGAAAAAAGGTATTATTGAGCACCTTGACATTCTTTACCCAGCCACTATTAGGATAACTATATGCGCCAATATTTATTCCGGCTTGATGATTAAGGCAAATGATATTATTCCGAATGAGATGATTTAAAGAAAAGGAATTCTGCCTAACAGCCGTTATACTAATGGCCATATCATTCTGAGAAATCCAATTGCGCTCGACAGTCACATTTCTACAAGAGCTAATGGCAATAGCACTTTGATAAGAGCCTGGCGTTAGGTTATAATTCGAATCAATCTTATTGCCAACAATTGTCAAATTGCGAACAAAATCAAAACTTGTTTTTTTAGAAACAGAATCTGCGCCACTACTTACAATAGCAGAGGAACGACAATGATGAATATGCGAATGTGTAATGCTAATATCATGAACGTTTCCATTAAGAACGATTCCATTAAGCAAGGAAAAATTAGCGTCTCCGATAGTACAACTGTCTATCAAAACATGATGAACGCCATTAGCGGTGGTGTCATCGCCCCAAAAAACAATACCAGTGGCATTTGGATTGAGTAGATTCGTGAATGAACAATTCTTAATGCTTATATGATGTGAATTTTTACCGAAGCCGATGGCAGATTGATAAGCCGAAACGCTATTATCGTTGAATTGAAAATTCAACTTTTCTAAGCGCATATAGGCCTGCCCGTAAAAGGTGAAAATATTCCAACCGGTAGTTCCAGCGGCATCTATAATCACTTGATCATTTTGATAGGGCTTGAAAACAATCTCATTTCCTGGAGTTCCTGTTGTATAGGGTATTATGCGCTCATGATAGGTTCCGGCCTTTATATAAATTACCGTACCAGGAACGGCAGTATTAGCAGCCTTCTGAATCGTTTTGAAAGCGGCATTTAAGGAAGTGCCCGAATTAGCATCACTGCCAGATGGTGCAACATATAAGGTGTTTTGAGCAAAGGCATTACCTAGCAAAAAAACAACAAGAAAAATTACAGTAACGCAAGCGGAGTTTCGCATAGTCCAAATTACTTATAAAGTCTGTTTTTTTCAAATTAGTTATCTACTATTCGTTCGCGAAGGCGTACCTTTAATAAATAATTAGGTTTATGGAAAACAATACTTGTGAATGGTCGATTGACGGTATGACTTGTCAAACATGCTCCTTGAATGTGAAGAAAGTATTGGAGGAGGCCGGCTATACAGATGTCAAGGTTAGTTTAGCTACGAAATCAGTAAGATTCAATGTAGCTGATACGGTCAATGAAAAGAAAGTAAAAGAGCAATTAAAAAAGGGCGGATATACCGTTTTAGAGAAAAATAACGGCTTAAGCAGCAACAAACATTTAGCATTAAAATTTTGGTTGACCGCCATTTTAACAGCGCCACTTTTAATACACATGTGGGTAGATTGGCATTGGCTTCATCAAGCATACGTTCAATTCATTTTAGCGACACCCGTTTTCATAATTGGCTGGCAGACTTTTGGTAGAGGCGCTTTCTATTCAATGAGAAAGGGTTCGACCAATATGGATGTTTTAATTTTAATGGGAGCAACAGCGGCCTATGTTTATAGTATGGTCAACTGGATTAGTGGAGACATGCAAAGTATGTTGTATTTCGAAACGACAGCCTCCATCATTTGTTTTGTATTGTTAGGAGAATTTATTGAAGACCGAAGCATTCATAAAACTAATGCAGCGCTAAGAGCTTTAATGCAATTGCAAGAACCAAGCGCAAAATTATGGACAAAAAACATGCAGACAGGTCAGATAGAAATTCATGAAATCGCTGCTACGCAAATTGCTCCAGGGGATCGACTGCAGGTGAATACTGGAGATAGAATTGCAACGGACGGAAGTGTTTGGGAGGGCGAAGTTTTAGTCGACGAATCTATGCTAACCGGCGAAAGTAATCCAATCTTGAAAAAACAGGGAGATGCTTTAACAGGAGGGACAATCGTACTAGATGGCAGTGCGGTGATGAAAGCCCAAAGTGATATAAAAAACAATCGATTGGCGCATATCATCGAATTAATGAAACAAGCGCAGAGTGATTTGCCGCCTATTCAAAAATTAGCAGATAAAATTTCAGCTTGGTTTGTACCTACGGTTTTGATTATCGCAACGGTAGTATTAATCAGTTGTATGCTATTCTTACACTACACTTTTGCTGATAGTATACTCCGTGCCATCGCAGTAATGGTAATTTCTTGTCCTTGTGCCATGGGCTTAGCGACTCCATTAGCGGTAATGGCTGGTGTTGGTAAGGCTTCTCGTTATGGAATTTTGTTCAAAGGCAATCAGCACATGCAAGCCTTAGCCGATTCCAAAACTTGGTTAATGGATAAAACAGGAACGCTTACGCAAAACTCTTTAAATCCTTCCGACCATAATTGGACAGTAGAACAATTTTCGCTTGTTAAAAGCATGGAAACGCATTCTTCACATCCGATTGCAAAAGCGATTGTGAAGGCCTTGAAGGATTACCCTAGTATTCCGCTAAAAAACATTCAAGAAGTAAAAGGAGAAGGTTTAAAAGCAGAAGATCAGCAAGGCAGAAAAATCTGTTTGGGTACTACAGCACTTGTTGAGAATGCTATTAAATCGGAGTTCCCCATTAATTTATACATTGATGGCGTTTGGCAATTAGGCTTCTCTATGGAGGAACAATTAAAAACAGGAGCTGTCGAGTTGATTCGCTATGCCAAGTCTAAAAACATTAAGGTGATTATGTTAAGTGGCGACAAGAAAGAGCGTTGCATGCGTGTGGCGAATTTACTTGGAATTGAGGAAGTGCTTGCAGAACAAAAACCAGAAGACAAATTGATCAGCATCCGAAAATTTCGTGAGGCGGGGCCAGTGGCTATGTTAGGGGATGGAGTGAATGATGCGCCTGCTTTAGCTGCGGCACACGTAGGCATCTCTATTCATGCTTCCACCGCTACCGCAATGGAAAGTGCGCATATTATTTTGATGCATGACGACGTAGCATTATTGGCAGATGCACATGCTATCGCCAAATCGACTATGCGAACGATCTACACAAATTTTGGCTGGGCCTTGCTCTACAACGTAGCTGCGATTCCTGCGGCCGCTTTTGGATTTATCGCACCATTATGGAGCGCACTTAGTATGACCGGAAGCGATGTGGTCTTGGTTATAAATTCATTAGCTTTGAACTTAATTCCAATAAAGAAAAGAAAGAAATAAAGATTATGTTAGTCTATAATGTAACGGTAAAAATTGATCAACGTGTTGAAGCAGAATGGTTAGAATGGATGAAGGGAAAGCATGTTCCAGATGTTATGCAAACTGGAAAATTTGTCAATTACAGAATCAGTAAAATGGATCAAGTCGAAGAACCTGATGGAACAAGTACCTACTCTTTTCAATACTTATGTTCGAAACGCAGTTTATTGGAGGAATACTTTAACAAGCATGCGAACGAACTCCGTGATGATGTTATGAACAAATATGGCAATCTATTCATTGCCTTCCGCACTGTAATGGAAATTGTGCATGAAGGAGATTATTAATCCTCTTCCATCATCAAAAAGTGCATTGCACGATGTAATAAGGGCGCTAGAATAACTCCAATCGTTGCAACAAAAACGACTCCGCTAAAAATCGCGTAAAAAGAGGCGAATAACTTACCTCCATCGCTTGTAATAGGATTCATTGGTCCCATTCCCGACAAAATCATAGAGGCGTTTAATAAGGAATCTATCCAGGAATAGTGGCAAAACTGGTGATACCCCCAAACGCCAATACCTAAGCCTAAAGCAAGCAATATTACTCCAAATAATACATTCCACAACATTCGATTAGTGAAGGTGCGAGAACTTGCTAAGGGTTGGTGCTTTTTTTCGTATGCCATAGCTCAAAAATAAGATTAATCGATAAAATTCGTACTTTTGATTTATGAGTTTCTTACGTCCAATTCAAACATTAAAAATCGGTCCTCTCGAACAGATTCAGTGGGAGTCGCCAGATTTAGAATTATGGGTAGAAATTAATGAAAGCTCTGTGGTTTATGTTTTGGCAAATGCCGATAAATCGAAAGTATTTTTCCTTGGTGAATACCAAGCAACCGAGCCCTCCACCTTTAATCATCCGGCTTTATTACAACCAATCTTTGAACAAGATATTGTGTTTGTAAAAATGAAAGGTCGTGTAATACATCTAAGTCATTCATTGAGTCCGTTTAGTATTTTGCCTACGGAAATCAACTTGATTCAAGATCCGGAAAAAGAATGGCAGGCTTGTAATACCTTGGCAGAATCTACTTTGCAGGTAGCTTTTCATACGCCAAACCAAGTAATGGCTGCGGTACAAAGCTACTTACATCCAAGAACTATAGCACACCGTGTTGAAGGACTTTTCAAATGGATGTTTTCCCACCTTAAGCAATCAGAACAAGGTGTTTTTTTAGATATAAGCGGTCGTACCTTCTTTATTCTACTGTTTAGAGACAAGCAATTATTATTCGCTAATCAATTTCAATTCAAAGCACCCGAGGATATTGTTTACTTCTTACAATTAGCCTACCAACAACATCCTGGCTTTGACGCTGAAAAAGATGTTTTACACGTTAGCTCTAATATCAGACAGGACTCATTAGTGTATACTACCCTACTGAAGTTTTTCAGACATGTAGAATTATATGGCCAGGGTTGGTCGCACAAGGGTATTGAGCAATGCAGCGCTCAAAGTTATTTGTCATTACAAGGAGCTTTATCATGAGAGTAGTTGGCGGACAATTTAAAGGCTTTAACTTTCAACCTCCGAAAGTAATGCCAGCACGACCTACAACCGATTATGCGAAAGAAGGGATTTTTAATATCCTTCAAAACATATACGATTGGGAGTCGATTAGTGCGCTAGATTTATTTGGCGGAACCGGAAGCATTAGCTATGAACTAGCTTCTAGAGGCTGTTTAGATATCACGTGCGTAGAGATGGATGCCAAGCTTATTAGTTTCATTCAGAAAAACAGAGCGAGTTTAAAAATAGAGAAAGAATGTAAAGTGATTAAAATGGATGTCTTTCGCTTTATCAATAGTCAGCCAGGACAGTACGATTTAATTTTTGCAGACCCTCCCTATCAATTAGCACATTTAGAAACATTGCCTGATTTAATTTTTGCCAACGCTCTTTTAAAGGAAGATGGATTATTTGTAATGGAACACGACTCCAAAAATAGATTTGAGGATCATCCGCACTATAATCGCAGCAGAAATTACGGCAATACCATATTTACACTATTTTCATAAGGCATGATAATGCTCTTACCTATCAAATATCCTTTTCTTCGACAAGCGTATAAACATGTCATTGGATTCGTTTATTTATTTGCTTGGCAACAACTTTTCTTCCTCTTATACTTTTGGAATCGCACCTTTAATTTAGAGGGATGGTCGACATTCGCCAGTTTGTGGCATGCCGTCCCCTTAAGCTTGAGTACGGCTTGCTACTTATCAGCATTGTACCTACCCTTCTTTTTTACTTTTTCCTTGTGGAAAGAAAATAACGTCTGGAAAGGTTTATGGAAGGGGCTCAGCGCAATTCTGATCACCTTAACAACTATCATTTTTTGCGTAGACATTGTGGTTTATGAAGAAATGGGGATTAAGTTGAATTACAAAATTCTCTTTCATTTACAAAACCCTGTTGAGGTCATTACCTCTGTTTCTACCAAAACTTGGCTTATTGGAATTATGTGTATCAGTGTGTTTTCACATTGGTTTTATCATCGATTTGAAAAAAGAACCTTCAAACAATTATACGAAAACGAAACACGTACACTTGCTCCTTTCAGCTATTTACGAAATGGACTAGAAATTGTCTTGGTACTAGGATTATTATTCTTGGGTATCAGAGGAGGATGGCGTCCGATTCCAATCAACGAAAGCAATGTCTATTATTCCAACAAACAGGTATTGAATGATGCGGCCGTGAATCCGAGTTGGACCTTAATGCATTCATATCTAAACAATATTCAGGCCGGTGATAAGAATCCTTATCAATTCATGGAGGATGGAACAGCTGCTGCTATCGTAGATTCTCTTTATCAAGTTAATGACAATGATTCTTGTAAAACATTATTTGGCGTTAACAAGCCCAATATCGCCCTATTAATTCTTGAAGGTTGGAGTGCGAATGTGGTGGAGTCATGTGGCGGAGACGCGGGTTTAACACGCAATTTCGACGCATTAAGTAAAGAAGGCTTACTATTTACACAAGCCTATTGTAGCGGTCATACTAGTGATCAAGGCGTACCTGCAGTAATAAGTGGTTTCCCTGCACAGCCCATCACCACGATTCTTGCCAATAACAGTAAGTATCCTCATTTGCCCTGCATAAATAGAGATTTGAAAAAAATGGGTTATCGCTCTTCGTTTTTGTTTGGGGGCCAGTTAACCTATGGAAATATAAAGAGCTATTTATATTATGAGGGATTTGATGAAATCAAGGAGCAGGATAATTTTAATGCGCCAAGCGAATTAGTTGGTAAGTTAGGCATTCACGATGAGTTTATGTTTAAAGCATGGGGCGAACAAATGGCGAAGGAGCCACAGCCTTTCTTATCGGTATTATTTACCGCAAGCACACACTCTCCTTTCGATGGCAAATATCCGCGCAGGATCAATGGAGGAGGCGAAGAACATGAATATATCAATAGCATCTATTACGCGGACAGTTGTTTGGGTGCATTTTTCAACTGGGCGAAGTTGCAGACGTGGTATGCGAATACCATTTTTGTAATTGTGGCAGATCATGGGCATCATAGTCCTCGCGAACATGATTATGCTTGTCTGTCACATTATCAAATTCCATTACTTATTTGCGGTGGTGGCTTGAACAAAGCTTACGTAGGCAAAACACATGTACAAGTCGTTTCCCAAACGGATATCGCACATACCTTATTACATGCTGCTGGTTTAAGCAGCACTTCCTATCGTTGGAGTAAGAGTTTACTGAATCCAAAAGAACCATTTGCGTTTTTTGACTTCTACGAAGGCTACGGCTGGGTAGATTTAAACGGTGGCATAGTTTGGAATAAATTGGCGGGCGAGAAATACACCACTGATACTTATCCTACAGGCGCCACAAAAGAAAAAGCCCAGCTAAAAAGCCGGGCTCATTTACAAGATATTTTTGCGAAGTACCTTAGCTATTAAGCTTTCAATACACCCAATTCCTTACCTACTTTTGTGAAGGCTGCAATCGCTTTATCTAAGTGATGGCGATCATGTGCTGCAGAAATTTGTACACGAATACGTGCCTTTCCTTTAGCCACCACAGGATAGAAGAACCCAATTACATAAATCCCTTCATCTAACAAAGCTGATGCAAAATTCTGTGCCAAAACAGCGTCATACAACATGATTGGAACAATCGGATGTTCACCTGCTTTAATATCAAAACCAGCATCGGTCATTTCTTTGCGGAAATATTGTGTATTGTCCCAAAGCTTATCACGAAGGCTAGTCGTACTGCTTAACAAATCAATGACAGCGATTGAAGCACCAACAATGGACGGAGCCAAGGTATTACTAAACAAATAAGGACGACTTCTTTGACGAAGCATCTCAATGATTTCTTTACGTCCAGATGTAAAACCTCCTAAGGCACCTCCTAAGGCTTTTCCAAGCGTTCCTGTAATGATATCAATACGTCCCATTACATTACGATACTCGTGTGTACCACGACCTGTTTTACCCATAAAACCAGAGGCATGACATTCATCCATCATGATTAATGCGTCGTACTTGTCAGCGAGTTCACAAATTTTATCCATTTGTGCAATGGTGCCATCCATAGAGAAGACGCCATCGGTAACAATGATCCGACTACGCAAGTGCGCAGTTGCTTGTAATTGCTTTTCAAGATCCGCCATATCATTATGTAAATAACGATAACGTTGTGCCTTACACAAACGAACGCCATCAATAATGGAAGCGTGATTTAGTTCATCGGAGATGATCGCATCTTCTTCGTTAAACAAAGGTTCAAAAACACCCCCGTTTGCATCGAATGCGGCAGCATAAAGAATAGTATCTTCTGTACCTAAGAATTGTGCAATCTTTTGCTCTAATGTTTTATGAATGTCTTGTGTTCCACAAATAAAGCGAACGCTGCTCATTCCAAAACCATGACTATGTAATGCATCTTCCGCTCCTTTGATAGTCGCAGGATGAGAGGATAGTCCTAGGTAATTATTAGCACAAAAATTGATAACGTTTAAGGTTCCTTTACCAGGCACATCCACAGTTATGTCAGCACCTTGCGGAGAAGTGATGATGCGTTCTTTCTTGAATAAGCCACTTTCTTCAATTTGTTGCAGCTCGGCTGCCAATCTTTTCTGTACGTTAGTATACATCGAATTATTTATTTTTTAGTTTGCGGTTCCTGTTTTACCCATTTTAGCATATACTTTCAACACTTCACGTGTAATGCGTAAACGACGTGAATCTTTTGCGTCATACGGCAAAGAATACATACCGCAGATGGTTCCATCTTCCGCACTGATTAAATAATGCACCATATCCATATTATTGCCAGGTACAATCATCGGCACCAAAGCATCTCCCGAAGCACGAATCAAATATTGTTGAATACTATCGCGCTCATCGATAACATATTCATACGGATATGCTTTGTGAATCACTTGCTCGTTTAATTCATTATCGTCAATTTCTGTACGATCCATATAAAGCGTCTTGTTCTTAATCAACTTTCCAGCATTCTTAACATTCATCTTGATTTGACTTTCAGAAAGACCTTCAGATTTATTCGCCAAATTGAATTGCATTACATGCATTGCGAAAACCATATCACCGATTGAAGGAGCTTGGTAAGGCAACTTCACTACATCTAATGCAGGCTTACTTGGTAATAAGTTCTCTGGCGTACGCAGTTCGAAACAACCCCACTCTTCTGGTGTAGAAAGGCGCTTATAAGGTAATACGGCGTTAATTACTTGCGAAGGAGGTGCTGGGTTATTACGTTGTTGTTGATAGATCAACACCACATAATTTTTCGCAGCTTTACCTTTAACCATTTTAGTCATTTCTGCATAGGAGTGAAATTCATACTTCTCCGTAAAGCGCCACCATTTCTCAACAGAAGCTTTCAAGTTTTCATTAAAATATTCAATATCCATTTTGTACGCTTCGTAATCTTCCGGCGTCTTTTTCAACTTCGTTGATTTTTTCGGATCCTCACTTTGCAAAACAACAATCGTTGTTCTTTTAGCAGCGTCACTATAAGCATCCTTCTTCAAAGGGGCATTTGCCATTTGAGCATTTGCGCTCATCCCTAACAATAAACTTAGAACAAAAAGAAAATAATTTTTCATTGTATTTGGTGGATTTAGAGTAAAGTTAATAATTCTTATAAATACCTGCGTAGATGAATAGAAGGATACCAATTCTTCTGTTGATTGCTTGCAAGTTCCAAATAGTTAAGACGAGCGGAGAAACTAAACTTCGATTCAATTGATTTGTATTCATATCCAAAAGATGGATTCCAGATAGAGAACAAATGATTTCGTGCCATAAAATTATTAGCATATTTACTATCCGTTGCAGCATTGTTCAACTGAATAAAACGAAATGAAAAAGGATCGAACACAATAGCATTAAGCCAGATACTTTCAAATAAAGATATTCTTGCCAAGCCTAATGGAGCTGTTTTGTTGGTTGGAGAAAACCATCCATAAGATACACTGCATCCTAACCATAGATTAGACTCTTTATGCTTCATTCTTGAATTAGCCCCGTACCAAAAATTCTTACCAAAGCCTACATAAAAATCGGCGTCCGGAAATAGATTGGAAGCAAATAATTTAGGCGTTGATATAGTAGATCCAACAAACAACCCATTTCGAGAACTAATAAAATCTACCTGACCAAGTTCAACAGGCAATGGAATCACACGCATGGCAGTGTATTGACGCATGAACATGGCAATGATTTGCTTTTCAGACTTGTCATGCAATTCCTCTAACATCGTTGCAGAACTTGGGTAGCGCGTATGTTGTATAAAGCGACTCCACACATCATTTATAGAATTGATGCTAGCCTGCAATACTTTTTGGTAATTGATTTGATTCGTATCTAAATACCCATCTCCGTAAGCAATCCATGGAGACACATCGACATTATCCACTTGAATACCCTCCTTATTGTAATAATCGTGCGCACCTTTACCATTAAAATTCTTTAAATCCTTTCGTTTCACCACTAAGTGTCCGCCGGCAAAGGCATCTTGTAAAAAATGGTCCGCATAGGCATTAAATAAAAAGCTTAACTGCATAAGTAGCGCAGCTTTTTCCGGATTTGTTTTCTTGGCAAATTCAATACCTGCCCAATCTGCAAACTGTAAAGAAACAGTATGAAATATACAGTATTTACTTGCTATGTTTTCTTTTTGAATCGTTACTAGAAAAGAATCAACTTGCGAAATATTTAATCTCCAATCAGGCGCATTGATATTCACTCCACGATAAAAAATCTGACGAGCGATCTGATATTCTAACATAGAGTTAAAACGACCTTCCGGTATAACCACCAAACGCTGTACCGCATTACTCAACTCATCGCTGATTGTATGCGTCGAACCAAAATCAGCAAAATGACTGATATTTTCCATAGCGAAATGTGAACCATCCGCGAACATAATATTGACATCGTTATAGGCGTCTTCCTTATTCATAGACATTTTCTCCACCTTATAATGATATTTAATTTTTTCAATTAAACCCGAGTCTGTTTTAGCAGAACTCAAAGATCTAGCGTCCCAACAAGTCCAGTACTGCGGATATTTACGCACCAACATATAGAACAATTGTCTAACCTCCTTTTCATATTCTCCAGATGCTGCAGAAATATCACCGTAAGTAATAGACTGTAAACTTTGCGTTGGAAAGTTCAATACACTTGCACGTTGCTGTGTAGGATTTAATTCCAACATTTTATACCAAATTGCTGAACGATTAGGGTCTATAGCAATTGATTTACTAAATGCTTGATCGCTGATAAACTTATGTTCTCCGTACCAAAAGCCTAGACTTTTCGACGAATACAAACTACTAATCAGAACAAAACAAAAAAGAAAATTACCGAGGGTGCGCTTCATCAGTTGGGTGTTTATCCTAAATATTTTAATTGCAATTTATTTATTTGAAAAAGGCAATCCTGCCAAATTTCGTTCACGATTGAGCCTGCAGGCAACAGCTTATCAAATTGAGCAGATACTTGACCAATTTCCAATTCCCCCTCCTCTAGATCTCCTTCAAACATTCCTTTCTTGGCTCTGGCTCTACCCAGCACTTCTATCATTTTCTCTTTGCTAGCGCCCTCACTCTCCAACACTTGCACACGCTCGGCAAAATCATTTTTCAATAATCGAACTGGCGTAAGCACTTTCAAGCTCAATTTAGTATCTCCTTCTTGAGCAGCAAGAATTCGTTCTTTAAATGCAGGATGGGCACTAGACTCAATGCTAACAACAAAACGGCTTCCAATTTGAACAGCATCCGCACCAAGGGCTAAGCAAGCTGCCATTGCGGCACCTGAACCAATGCCACCTGCTGCGATTAATGGAATTGTAATAGTAGAAGCGACAGAAGGAATCAAACAAAGGGTTGTTGTTTCTTCCCTTCCATTATGTCCACCCGCTTCAAATCCTTCGGCAACAACTGCATCCACACCAGCCTCTTCACATTTCTTGGCAAACTTTGCACTACTCACCACATGCGCTACCTTAATTCCGGCCGCCTGTAAGGTTCCTGTCCATGTCTTCGGGTTACCTGCAGAGGTGAAAACAATCGGCACTTTTTCCTCGATAATAATCTCCATCAACTTTTCTATGTCAGGATACAAGAGCGGCACATTCACTCCAAAAGGCTTATTGGTGGCTTCTTTGCAACGCTGAATATGCGTGCGTAAAACTTCAGGATACATAGAACCGGCACCGATTAATCCTAGTCCACCAGCATTACTAACAGCAGCAGCCAATTCCCAACCGGAGCACCAAATCATCCCTCCTTGGATGATTGGTATTTCAATTTGAAACAATTCACAAATCCTATTTTTCTGCATGCCCGAAAATACAAAATCTTTAAGTAAAATCTAACGAATTAAGTGCAGCAAATTCGACTAAAAAATTCTAAAAAGCGTAACTTTGAAATTATATGAAAAAGACTATCATTCACACGAATAATGCACCAGCACCAATCGGCCCTTATAGCCAAGCGGTTATGGTTGACAATACCCTTTATATCAGCGGTCAGATTGCTATTGACCCTGCAAGCAATGAATTAAATCTTGCCGATTTAGAAACTGAAACGAAACAAGTTTTAGCCAATCTTGGAGCGGTATTAACAGCTGCAGGAATGGATTTCAGTCATATTGTAAAAACAGGTATTTTCTTGAGCGATATGTCGCACTTTGCAAAGGTGAATGAACTTTATGGCGCTTGTTTTGAAAAAGACTTTCCAGCTCGTGAAACGGTTGCTGTAAAGACCTTGCCAAAAAATGTGAATGTAGAAATTTCTGCGATTGCTGTTAAGTAATGACTAGGCAAACTACGAATGTCTTATTGGTGGACGAAGGTAATACCTTCGTAAAATGGGCTATTTTCAACTCTAACATGGGAATGATAAGTGGTACGGAGAAGTCTATCACCGCTCGATTTTTGAATAAGTTGAAGAAAGAAAATCCAAGCCTAGACACCCTATTTATTAGTAGCGTAAGAACGGAAGGACTTTCGAAAGTCGTAAAACACTCAGATTGGAAGTTGCTCGAGTTAAATGCAAAAACTAAACTTCCTTTCAAAAATTTATATCGTAGTCCAAATAGCCTTGGTGCCGATCGTAAAGCCTTAGTAAGCGCAGCTTGTAGTTTTTATCCTAAAAACCCAGTATTGATTATTGGCGCAGGCACTTGTATAACTTATGATATCAAGGATGCTCAGAACCTATATTATGGTGGTGCGATAAGTCCTGGCTTACAAATGCGCTTAGACGCGATGTCTCATTTCACCTCCAAACTTCCTTCTCTGAACGCAAGAAAAGAATTATCCACTGAAGGTTCAGACACCCATTCAGCTATGTTTAAAGGAGCTTTGGAAGGATTATTACATGAAGTGAATGGCTTCATAGATGCATACAGAAAAGAGTATGGCTCTTCTTTAAAAGTGATGTTAGCTGGCGGAGACGCATTACGTTTGGAAAGCTATCTAAAAAGAAGGATATTTGTAGAACCGCAACTTGTACTTTATGGGCTTTTGAGCCTTTATGAATTGAACCAAAAAAAATGAAAAAAACGCTCTATACTTTGTTGATTCTATCCATGCACAGTGTGTTGTATGGGCAAATTAACGCTCCACTATCTGCATACGGCCCTGGGATGTTATATTCAGGTAGCAGTGTTGCAGCGATGGGACGAGGCTATACGGGTGTAACATTTAATGAATCCAATACTACGCTCCTTAACTTTCAGAACCCCGCTTCATACAGCAAGTTGCATTATACTTGTTTTGATGCTTCTGTAATTGGTATTTCTGGTGGACCTAATAACGGCTCCATCAAACAATCGGGCTTTACCATGCAACCTGCTCATCTTGCATTAGGACTGTCTTTGATTAACAAAAATAATTATCAGCCACAAAACGACAAGTTTAGAATGGGCGCCTCAGCAGGACTACTACCCTACAGTAAGGTTGCTTATTATTTACAAGGTACACAAACTAATAGCGCAGGAACTCAAAACGTGTTCTACAAAGGCGATGGCAACTGGTATCAAGCCTATGTTGGAACCGGATTATCATGGAAGGGCTTAGCATTAGGAGCGCAAGTGGCACATTATTTCGGAAATATCAATTATCGTACTTCGATTTATTGGCCCGACTCTACCTATGCTTTAGGAACACGTTTATATGAAAACTACCATCCTAACGGATGGCAGCTTACTGTAGGCGGTCAATATTCGCTAAAAATCAACTCAAAGAATAGTGTAGAAATCGCAGGCACTTATACGGGTATGCGTTCAATCGCTTTGCGTTATCAAACTATATACGAACGATTCAATCATAGTGGAGCAGCAGTTGATTCGATTGGCTCAACAAATGACCAACAAACCAGTATGAGCCTACCAACGGCTTATGCAGCAGGGCTTTCATGGAGCCATGGAACCAGATGGATGATTGCAGCGAACTATCGATTTACGCAATGGAGTGTTTTTTCTTTAGCCAACAGAAATCAAAACCTAAAGAACACAGCTATCTATTCTATTGGAGGGAGTTTTATTCCTGACGAGGCATCCCTACAATTTTTATCGCGTTGTACGTATCGTGTTGGAGCTTATTACGGAGACGATTTTATACGCGACAATGCTGCGTTAAAAGGA
>JACCDO011237771.1_pt1 | contig 23916 bp, 17 predicted proteins | sample 7446101 | NCBI WGS metagenome assembly JACCDO01 (sample SAMN15323440, study PRJNA562643) | freshwater metagenome | isolation source: river surface water | place: USA:Blue River Watershed | collected 2017-08-16
GGTACCGGGGAAAGTCGGCACTGCAAGAAGCCGGCCCTCGAACTTCGAGAAATTTTCAACGGTTGAATACATAGAGAAAGAAAGGATGAGTGCCCGTGGTAGCGCTCGCGGTCCAGCGAGTGAACGTAGAAATGAGATATTTAGTCAGCGAAGTGAGAGTGCACAAGAGGCTAAAGAAGTTGCGCAAGAAGATGATAGTATGGAGCCATTACAACTCGAACATATAATTGGTTTCGAAGGTGCCAATCGACAGACGATTGTTGCATTGAAGCATGACGAGAATCTGTATATGAAGAGCTTGGGGAACTTGGTGTCGATCGAGAATCTATTTGATCCTCATAACCAAATATTACTTCGAGGTCATGATATGCCTATATCGGCTATATCGTTGTCGCCTTCAGGTGGTTTGATTGCCACTGGACAGTATGGTACTGTGGCTTTCAAAGGATTAGCAGCACCAGTATTCATATGGACCATAACCGGGAAGAAATATCAAGTATTGCGCGGTATATCAGTAAAAGTTAATGCCATAGCATTCAGCACTGACGACAAATATGTATGCGGATGTGGCGACGATAATTCCTTGTACATTTGGGACGTTAACACCGCTGAGTTAGTATTCGGTCAAAAGCTGGCTGGACCTGCCTCGGTGTTGCGATGGACGACTCACCAAAAGGTTAACCATTATACAAAATATGAACTAGTCGTAGGAGTTGCTGGTGCACTATATCAAGGACTACTACAATTTGAACCTGAGAAGGTGCAGTGGAACATGAAGCTGAATCCCTTCCTCATGCCGGGCGGCGGCGGTCTGGTGAGGTCGTTTACATCAATAGATTTCTCAATGGATTTAGTGAGTATTTACGTTGGAACAACCGCCGGTGAGATGATGGTATTCAGGCGCGATACCAGAGTATTTAGGGCGTGTTTCCCTATCTGCACCAACGGCTTGCAATCCCTATGTACTTTACCTAACGACGACATCGTGTGCGGTGGAGGAGATGGAACACTCAAGATTGTTCGCGGTAACGACATGTCGTGGAACATGTTGCAAGAGTCAGTGCTTGAGAAAGGAGTCAGCATCACCTCTGTCACCTTAACGGCTAATTCTAGTGAATTACTCGTGGGAACTTCAGCTGGAACTATCTATCGCACGCTGTCGAACAATTTGTCTCAGATGTCAATAGTTGGACGAGGTCACACTAATCCCATCACCTGCATGACATTCAGCACCACGAACACTGTCTTCGTCACTGGAACCACGCAGGGAACCATCAAAGTGTGGGACATCGTGGACTACGCGTGCACGGTCGCCACCGCGCCAAGTTTGTTCGCTAAAAGTGGTAAATGCTTGTCTTTGTGCCTTATTAACAATGATAAACACGTGATTGCGGGGTGGGAAGACGGCTTTATCCGCTGCCTTGACATGGCCACGCTGTCCAACACTCTGTGGTACATCCCCAACGCACATCGCGATGGCTGCAGATCCCTCGCAGCATACAGCGACGACAAGCTGTCTTATTTTGTTAGTGGTGGTGTCGATGGCGCCGTTAGAGTGTGGAAGTTGAGTAATCGGGAGCTGGTGGTGCAGTACAACGAGCACCACAAAGGAGTCTGCAAAGTCTTGGTAGATATCCAATCGCCCAACATTATTCACTCGGTTGGCAACGACTGCACGGTGCTTTCTTACGATCTAAAATCAGCAAAACGTCGGCAATGTCACGTGGTTACCAGCGGTACCATGACAGACATGACGCAGCGAAAGGATAGTGAGAATGAGCTGGTTACATGCGACATGCAAGGTCGGCTGCTCACGTGGGACATCGACATCAGGGACCCCGTGTCCGCCATGCAAGACCCGTCGAGGACGCCGTTGCGGTGTGTTAGTGTGTCACCAAGCGGTAGATATATTGCTTTTGCTGGTGATGATTTTATATTAAAAGTGCTGGACTTGGCCTCGAATGGACAGTCCATCTGCCTCGGCCAAGGCCACTCGAACTCCATCACTTGCATTCTGTGGTCGCCCGACGAGAGACAGGTTGTCACGGGAGGTAAGAAGGAACCATTTATTTATTGCTTACATTATTCTCACATACTTATTCAATAGGCCTCGACAACTGCGTGTGTGTTTGGAACTGGTTTGGGGATTTGACAGGGAAGAAATAGTTATAAAAACCACTCGATCCATGTAATGTAAATACTATATATACATCCCGTTGCGTCACATGACGCTGCACGTTCTGTTGCTGGCCGGTGGGCTTTTGGCCACGTAGGCGTGCGGATTCACTATTTGATTCTTATCCTTTGAACTTGGTGGCTTGGTGATCGGAGCTGGGACTTCACTGTCACTAGAAAGTGTTCGGGGATTCTCTTCGTTTATGGTGTCATCAATATTACCGTCTGATGAAACGTGGTCAGTGATGTCGTCATGGACTGCGCCGCTGTTACCGTTGGGAGGTGGTGGGACGATAACCACACCCTCGTAATGATCCGACTCTGTCAGCAATTGCTGTCGTAATACGTCGATTGTGTGCTTCTCCGTCTCGAAGGAGAAGTCTTCTGGGTTGTGCGGCATCTTGAGCAAGCTAGGAAATGTGGCTAACCACCTCCCTCGCTTGATGTAAGGGTGCAGCAGCGCTTGTGAGGCAGTTATTCTTTCCTCGGGAATATACTGGAAGCATTGCGACATCAAATCTAGTGGCGGAGAGAGAAGAGTTAGTGTTCGAGTCGTGAGAGTCAGCGCGGGCTTACCTAGCAGAAGGGAGCTGGCGGTCGGGAACAACGTGCTCAAATTCACGGGATTATAGTGCGGCAAGTCATACAAGTACTGCTTTGCTTGTGGTTTCTTCGCTTGTTTGATAAACAAAATGTTTGGCTTGCCCATCAACTTGCAGATGCAATCGATTTGACTTCTGCTGTCGCAACCAGGCAAAATAGGAGTGCGACCAAGTAGCTCGGCGATGATGCATCCCACTGCCCAAATATCTATTGCAGATGAATATTTTTGCCAACCCACAAGGATTTCCGGTGCTCTGTACCAGCGTGTGGTCACGTACTCTGTCATGGCTAGTATCTTCGTGTCGTTGATGTTCTCGTTGTAGTATCTGGCAAGGCCAAAGTCGGCGATTTTCAGTAAACAATCGCTATTGACCAAGATATTGCGGGGCTTGATGTCACGGTGAACGATGTTGTTATGGTGCAAGTATTGCAATGCGGATAGTAGTTGGGAGGTGAAATAGTGGATGTGTCGGTCGTTTAAAGGCTGCGTGGAGCGAATTATCGAGGCTAAATCGCTCTCCATCAAGTCGAAAATAATGTAAATAGATAAAAAATGAACACAATCTATGGGTCGTAGCACGTTTCTAATCTTAATGATGTTCGGGTGGTCTATCAGTCGCAGGAGTCGCAGCTCTCGCAGCGTTCGCTTCGCTAATGTTTTCGATTGGAATATGTTTCTGCATTTCTTTATAGCAACTTTAAAATAATTATATATGTAAATGAAAGTGAAAGTAAGTAAATTAGTTATTGCTACTACCAGTTGTGTTTTTAGTTCTATCGAGTGCACTAACTACGATACCATATGCACCTGCGCCCATGTAATCCATGACTGTATAATTTGACGGCAAATCAAACTCTTCGCCATGAATGTCCCATCGATTATAATTATTGTGATAAATTTTTGTTTGGTTATACTTCGAATTGATTAGTGGAGGAGTTATCCCATGTTTATTCGTTCTTTCTGGATTATTTGTCTCGTACATCCTAATGGTTGTATAGTTATCACATCATAATGGGGAGGAAAAGTATATTATTTATTAATTACCTTGGTCCGTGCTGCTGTATCAGCTGCTCTGACGGCTCGATCCCGGCAATTTTCTTCTCAATTTTCTCGCTCTCCTCCATTTCTTCTACCTGTTGCAGTCCTCGCTTGCCTGTTTGCTGAACTAACAACAAGTAAAGTGCTTTTAATCTTTGATTGAAGAGTGTCACAAAACTTGATGAGACTAGCTAGAGTCCGGTTCCGGGATCCACCACTTGGAAAAGAAGAATATATGTTAAACACGTGCTTGTTTAGTTATCACTTCTCGTGAATAGAGTTCTACTCTCTAATAGGACACGTGCTTACATCTACTACCTAAAAAAAATAAAAAAATGAAATTTAATGAAAATGTTTGGTAAGTACATAAGCTGATGTTAACACTTTCAATTCCTCCGCTACAACTACCTTCTTCTCTTCTTCTCTACTTCTCTTCATTCTCTACTTCATCTTAAGAAGTTTCGAGATCGTACTAGAAAAAACCCTAATCTTCGTTTTTCAGAAAAAAACGAGGAAGAGTTATCGATAGATCGGTGGCTGGGGTGCGATGAGTGATGTTGCCGATAAAGTGGCAAAGGCCAAGAAGCAGGTAGAAGAGTTGAAGAAGCAGGTGACTAAGGCGAGAGGTAAACCAATTATAGATTGTTACTTATTTTCTTTCGCTCATTATTTTATACCCAACAGAGTCAAAGCAAAACGGATATGAAGGATTAAAGTCATTAGCAAGAGGGAAATCGTCGAATCTTGGACCTGCTCCGAAGATTAGGAGGACATTGAAGGGTCATTTTGGTAAAATATACTCATTACATTGGGCTAGTAATAGTAAAGATTTAGTATCAGCTGGACAGGATGGAAAACTTATAGTATGGGATGCTTTAATAAACGCAAAGTTGCATGCTATCCCATTGAGATCAACTTGGGTTATGACTTGTGCTTTTGAGCAAACTGCAAGTAATGCAGTTGCATGTGGTGGGTTAGATAATATTTGTTCAATATATCACTTAAATAGTCAATCACAAAATCGTTCATATCGTGAATTAGCTGGTCATGATGGATATTTATCTTGTTGTCGATTTGTTAATCAGAAGAATATGTTAACATCATCTGGTGATGCATCTTGCATTTACTGGGATATAGAATCAAATAAAGCAATTCAAACTTTTATCGGTCATGACTCTGATGTAATGTCGTTATCGATTAGACCTGAGGTAGACGCAAACATGTTTGTTAGTGGCTCGGTCGACAACTTAGCAAAAGTATGGGACACTAGAGTTAGTAAATGTGTCATGACATTCCGTGGTCATGAATCTGATATTAACTCAGTTGCATTGTTCCCTGATACGAAAGCATTTGGTACTGGCTCAGACGACTCCACATGTCGTGTCTTTGATATCCGCGCATGCGGTGAATTATGCGAATTCAAGAGTGATATGTTATTGTGCGGCATAACTTCAGTTGCATTCTCTAAATCCGGTCGTTTATTATTCGCCGGATACGATGATTATAACTGTCTAGCTTGGGATTTATTAGGAAATACAGAAAAACCAGTTTATGAATTAAAAGGTCATGAAAATAGAGTATCGAGTGTCGGCGTAGCCCCTAACGGTGACGCCATTTGCACTGGTTCTTGGGATTCCATACTCAAAATTTGGGCCTAATACACATGATTAGATGGCTCTGTTGAAGGCTCTCCAGTTTGTATTGAAATTATCGAAGTCTTCTAGTATATTGTGTATAAATAGATTTTATAGGTCTTTTCCTCCTTCACAGACTCAAAAACCGTTTCATCACGGGCCGGGCCCTCTTTTCCGACAGTTTTTTTCGGCGATCCAGGACCAGCAGCTGTTTTCCTCACTACTGATCGTCGTTACAGACACAACAAAACAACCAAGTTCACCGTCAATACCCTACAAAAGCATATTATCATGGGCGCAGGTGGATCAATTGAGTCATTGACTCAACAAGCAATCGATCTTGATGTAAGTGGAAAAGATATTGACACACCTCGTGGTATATCCGCCAAGGATGAAGTAAGAAGATTAAGAGCATTATTAATGGAAACCAGTAATAAAACGATCCAAGCGATCGCTCGTGCTCGTTTCGATGAATTGGATACTGATAACAGTGGATTTCTTGAAAATGAGGAATTAGGAAAAGTAACTGACTGGGTTATGTTGCACTTTGGTAACAAGTTGGGCACTGATCCAGTTGCTGTTCGCAGTAGAATTATGGCACGTTTAGATGCTAATGGTGATGGAAAGCTTGATCCACAAGAATTTCTTGACTTGTTCAATATTATTGTTCAGCGAATGACAATGATGGAACGTGCACGCGTGAAATTTGCTGAATTTGATGTTGATAAAAGTGGATTTTTAGAAGCAAAAGAAATTGACGAAGTTATCACCTGGACACTACAAGCATTTCCATCAGATTCTAATGTTGACACATACAGAGAACGATTGATGAAGCAAATTGATCGAAATGGTGACGGTAAACTTGACTTGAAAGAATTCTTAATATTATTTGAAGATATGTTAATTCGCACTGAGTTAATGGGACGCGCAAGAAGCAAGTTTGAAGAGCTTGATGCAGACAAGAGTGGCATGCTTGAAAAAGCCGAACTAGATAAGGTCGCTGATTGGGTCTTGGAAGCATATACTGAGAAGTCAATTGAAGAGAGAGCCAGTTTCAAAGCAACATTACTCAAGAGAATTGATGTCAATGGTGACGGAAAGCTTTCTCTGCAAGAGTTCTCTGTCTGCTTCGATGAAATTCTGCAAAGAATGGACTTGATTGCACGTGCCAAAAAAGAATTTGAACGTTTAGATTCCGATAACAGTGGATACTTAGAGAAGAATGAATTAGCGATTGTGCTAGCCGAATGGGGTAAGAGCATCATTGACGAGCTCAAGATTGACACAACGGCGGACATCGATGAACTACTGTCAAAAGTTGATGCCAACGGCGATGGAAAGCTTTCATTGTTAGAGTTTGTGCCTTTGTTCGATGCATGTATCGCTAAGAGTGGTGTCTGGGCAAGCACCGCCATGTAGTCGCAGCCAAACGGCTAGTATGACATAATTGTCTAAAATCTGATGTATTTTAGTAACCGAATTCTTATTACAAATTCTTTTTGCCTTTCGCCAGTGCAAGTACCGTCCGAGCTACTCAGAAGGAGCAATGCCGTTGCGGCAGCGTTGTTGCGGCGCAGAATGTCTTGCGATCGCACTTCTTTTCTCTCTAAAGTCTCACTTTCTAACGTATTCTTTGACCTTCTTCAAAAAACGGTCCCGAGGCACCCGGGTCTTCGGCAGTTAGCTACGAGAGAGTTCGCCCAAAATTAGGAAAACAAACAAAGAAACAACTTTGGTGTCATTTGATTTGTGCGTGAGAGAGAGTGTGTGGTTAAGAGCATAGGATCACGTGACAGAGCCAATTATACATCAAATTACTGAAATATGTATTCAAACGGTTACTTGGTAAGTTCCACAGCACTTACTTACCTTGATGCTGATGAATCAGACTTGACGTCGCATTTAAGGCGTTTATCTAGACAAGTTTCTTTACTTTTACTTATTTACTCTTCTCTAGCAACCTCGAGGAGGTGCAGGTAATGTTGGAACAGGTGTGTTAAAGCAACCAAATATACAAGATTATACGGGGATATATGGGCAAGGTACTAATGCCCATTCAAGTAATCAGCGCCCCAATTCTGCTGGTACTACTCGTGTCAAAAGCTCGAGTAATAGTAATTCTAACAGTAATGGTCATCAAAATGTGACTAGCAGTGGTAGAAGTAATGATGTTACTAATATATCTGCAGGTTATGCGAGAAACAATGCTGGTGGAACTAACATTTTTATGGGCACAGGGAGCAATCCCATCACGACATCTGGATTATTGGGGACAGGTTTCTCGAACACTGCTACTTCAAGTAATCAACGCCCTTCTAGCGCTGGACATAACCGACCTGTGACTCAAACAATTTCAGGACAAGTTCATATGCAAATGCAGACACAGATGCAGTTGCCACAAGGTGCCAACGCGTTGCCTACTGCCAATTATAATACTACAAGTGCACCAGGATATAGTAGACCCAAAAGTGCAGGTGCTACTCGAAGGAGTGACTCGAATACAAATGAAACTAATCAATATTATTTGCCTCAGCATAACATCACCTACGGCGCCAGCACCCAGCCCCTAGGTGTCCATCTACAATACAGCAGCCAGCAGCAGCAGCAACCCTCATATTCATATCAAATACCAATCATTTCTGCAACGAAGCAATCGAATAATGGAAATATCTTTCATCCGTCAAGCGGCGGTAACCACGCTAGTAGCACTCAAGCGCAGCAGCAAGCGAGACCGGCATCGGCAAGCGCAACAACGTCGCACTCGCAAGCTCCAAATAGCAGTACACAGAATGCAAATGATCACTGGTCAACGTCTTATAAGTTGCATTATGGTTACGCTGGTGTTGGTAGCTCCGCACAAGTTGCGCAACCATCTGCAGCACCTAGTAATCAACAGCAAGCAAATGGACAGCCGCAACGCCCAGCATCGTCCTCGGCTACGAGTCGCATCCGCAGCGCGATAGATCAGAGCTACAAGTACACGAACACTGTTGAGGGGGCGACTACAAATCTGATTGATGCAGATATTACAACCACGGATACAGGCACCTTGCCTGTGAATGCCGGCTTGGATGCGGACTATAACGGAGAACGGCAGTTGCTTGCAAGGGATGATGACGACGACGATGAGATGGATGGCAGACCATTCAGTGAAAGCCGCATGTCGCATCCAGAGGTGTCCACCACGACGCCGTCTCACTCTATTGAGCTTGGCGGCAGCATTGATGTGCGAAACAGCTCCATGGACTCGCTGCCCGACGACGTACATCTGGGTATTTCTACTGTTCCAAATCAATTTTGCTCTGCAAAAGACGCGTTAGAATTGAAGAAAATTCTTTTACTAAATAAAAATAGTAGAGGTGGTATCGTGCCCTCGTCGACGGCGGTCATGGACATGTATATGGTGGGCAAGGTAGTCGGCGTAGGTAGCTACGGCAAGGTGCGAGCAGCTTGGCATAGACTAACAGGCTGCAAAGTTGCCATCAAAACATATGATAAAAGCAAGTTGAAGGATCCCGCGCACTGGAAAAGAGTTCACAGTGAGATCAAGATCATGGAGTCGGTGTCCCACCCAAGGATCGCGCGCATGTACGAAGCTGTGGAGACTCCCAAGCGCATGCACCTCATCATGGAGTGTTTGGACGGCGGCAACTTGTGCTCGTACGTCAAACAGAAACGTCGATTAAGTGAGGATGAAAGCAAGAAGATATTCTTTCAGATACTACAAGCCATCGAGCACCTGCATGTGCAGGGTGTGTCGCACCGGGATGTCAAGCTAGAAAATGTGTTGTTCTCTTACAACGATGTCAAAGATGTTAAACTTATTGATTTTGGCTTCTCAACATTTTGTCAACCTGGTAAAAGGTTGAAGGTTTTCTGCGGCACTCCTTCTTACATGGCCCCGGAGATCGTCAAGCGCACTGAGTACGAAGGCAGACCGGTGGATATCTGGTCGTTGGGGATACTCTTGTACGCATTATTGTGTGGTTGCTTCCCTTTCCGAGCCAAGTCTTATCCCGATTTATACCGTAAAATTGCGAGAGGAACATTCAATATGCCAGAAGAGCTGTCGGTGCAAGCGAGGGATTTATTGCGGCAATTATTGACAGTTGATGCTGGTCAACGCATCACCGCTTACAGTGCGCTGCGTCATCCATGGCTACAAGTGCAGTTCGCCACCTCGCCAGATATTGATAGGTTGAGACTAGAGACTCCAATCCTGATCTCCGATCGACCCACTGACGACGTCGATGACCAAGTGCTGGAAGAGCTCGAGAAATTCGGTTTTACCAAAGAGGACATGGTCCGCATCGTGCTGACCAAGACACACTCTTCGGTGGCTACGTTGTACTACTTACTGCTGGATATTGTGATCTCCAAAAGGAAGTTATTAGGTGGAAGCAAGCGCGCCGTTTCCTCTTACAACACCGGAGGGCGCAGTAGCTCGACGAACGCTGGTAAACAGTACTTGACTCAACCTTTACCAACTCCTACCCAGTATTTGGCGTCATCTAACGGCTCTGCGGGGACAACGAATGTAAGCAATCCACAGCTGTCGCAGCAGCCACAACTACTATTCAATAAGAATCAAGAATACACCCTGCGTCCGAGGTCAGCCAGCGCCACGCGGCCCACCGGAGGAAACGCGCAGCGTCCATTATCTGCGTACGCAGGAAGGAGATGAGTGTTGTCGCCACCTGGAATAAGTTATTGAGTGTATCTTTTAGTGTAATTAATTCTACCAAGTCATAGCAGAAAGGGTTGCGGATCCAAACGAAGTGTTTTTTTCTTCTTACACCAAAAAAGTTTTCCTCTTCATGATGATCTTCATTCGTCGCGTTGGATGTGCACCCTTTCAGGCAGTGTCATCAAGCAATGGTATGTCGTTATTAGGAAGAAGCTCGCGTAAAATTAGTGATATATTTCGAGACAAAGAATTGGGCGAAGAAGCAAATTGGATCCATAAAAAAGAAGCTCTAGATAAGTATGACCCCGCAAAATGGCTGAATGAGATGAACGTGAAGACTATTGATCCCAGTAGACAAGTAACTGCATCATTCATAGCTTGTGAATTGGAGGAGAAAGAGTTGAACGATGACAAAAAAGGTGAACAAGGGTTTCATGTTGATTATGAGTGGGAAGAATGGGAAGGTTATAAAAACACAGCATTGAAGCGACGCCACCTGGATCAAGACAAGTACAAAGAAAAAGCGATGAAGTTAAAAGTTGAGTTGAAGAGTATTTTGAATGATAATTGTGAAAGATTGAGCGATTCTGTGACCAACCAAATAGTCTTATGGGCTCTCTACAAAGGTGTTGAGGGTTTCATGGATTATCAAAAAGTGGCGCACGCGTTAAAGGAGAAGAAACCAAAATGGGACGACGACTCTGATAGCCAATAATTTTATTTCTTTGTTTGTTAATTATTTGTTACATTTAAATGTTACAACTTACTTCGACTTCAACTTACTTACTCCGAGACAGTTACAGGAATCCAAACCTCATTGTGACGGTTGGTGATTCTGAATGGAGGATCGTATCCTGCAAAGTACCAGATATCGGTGTTGCTGTCTGCTTTCACGGTGGTGGAGGCAGAAACAGAAGCTTCTAACTCAACAGTTTTAGCAATAATTTCAGATTGAACAGTAAAACCACTAAATTCACTTACGGCAACTTGCAGAGGTCCAATTTTACCGATGTAAATATCTTCACTGGTTGGCTTTGGAGGTCCCTCATCATTTTGATACATGTAAGGTACATAGAACGACACGGTGAAAGTACTATTGCAGTTTGGTCCAGCTCCTGGTTTCACAGATGTTAAAACGGGTGTTGTCATCTCTATTGTCATCTGTTCAGAGTTGGCGCCAGATATATAGTCGAAGAGACGAGTGAACCCGACGCTACCTGCCTCCTTGATATCGTTGGATTCTATAATAGTGCTGGCCCATAAGTCCGAGGCGTAATCTCTTACTTCGATTGATTCTTTTGTTGTATTTGAAAATTGTGGACCTTCAAGATCATGGTAATACCAAGGTGCAACCCAGTCGGCAGTTGCTACTGCAGCGCACAGTAGTAGAACCCAAATTGTAACGAGCATCTTCTTTCTTGTGACACGTGACTCATCTTCGAAAATTCCGAAGTACCGGTGGGTGTCGGTCCAAATGCGTATGAAGAAGTCGCTGTGAAAGAGCTGTTTACTTACAAATTATATTATTACTTCAATTGCCGTCCTTGTCGCCTTCTTTACTAATCTTATCCGCAGAGTCTTTACTAAAGGAATCTTGAACAAATTTTTCAAATAACAATACGGACTCTAGCTCTATGCTGCCTTCCTTCCACTTGCTCTTGCCGTTACTGATCATGAAGAATATGTCGGCATAGAAAGTCTCTTTACAACGATAAAAATCGTTTAATTTTACTCTTGCTGCTATAGTTGGTAAGTCAAGTTGGTCGTTCTTCACTAGAGGATCAGCGTCAAACTTGGCTGTCTTATCGAACGGCCACGCGTTGTTACTACTCCTTATTTTCTCTAAAATTGTTTTTATATTGACGGTTAACTTAGATTGTAACATGTTTCTATCTCTTTCTGATGTTCCTTTATACAACAAACGCTCTGACCATCCAGCTTCGAGAACACCCGGTACTTCCGCGAGAGAGTTCACGCGCTTGCCGTTTCTAAATATATCTAATCCCGGGTAGGAAATGTTTGCTTTACTTATCTCTTTTATTCTAGAATATATAAATTCCCGCTGCTTTGCAACAATACCATTAACATTTAAATAATTAATTCCAGGATGAATGTAGCATTCCATTAATGTACCTCCATCGTAATCTTTGATATATCCCACCCACCTCTCCTTGGGCATCATAACTGTTTTACTAAATCCTTGCTTTTGAAAATATCCTATTGCATAGTTATCAGCATATGTTAGGAAATATTCAATTCTATCTTTTTGTACATGATTCTTAAGATGGTTCATGAGTAATGTGCCATATCCTTTGACTTGTTCGGATCCATTTATAGCACAAAATGCAATTTCGCCAAATTTTTGTTCATAATATGGTCTATAACATATTCCACCAATTATTCTACCTTCACGTATGATAGCTAGTGAAAGATGTCGACGATCAAACACCAACCGAACTATATATTCCTTGGGCATTTTAGGCAACTGCCGTGAGAATATATTCTTTAGTGCAACCAATGCCTCGCATGACTCCAAACTGTCATCATTACGATATATTTTAAATAATATTTCATTATTATTCGGTATGCGATAGATAATTGGGGAGTTGTAGTCGTTGGTGCTTACATTATTCTGATGGTTCAAGTCATACTCCAGTTCGTTTGTCCTCAACCGCTTCGACGGACCGGGAGCTCCACACACTTCCATCTTCTTATATCTATCTACCTTCCTTTTCTTTGTCGAGTTTTTTAAGGCCCTGTTTAAATTCGAGATTTTAATTCGTGAATAACGCAAGAAGAGAGTCGTTTGCCACAAAGTATTTGGTGCGCGAGTGGTCTATGAGCAGTAAGAGTGCTGCGTCGGCTGTTTTGCGATCAGGAAACTTTACAATTATATTCTTCGCTATGTTTCATCAAAACGACCTACTGCGAACAACCACGCGATATAGTCGCATCTCTTTACTTAATTGTATTTGCTTCCTCTCGCAAGTTAGTTAATTAAAACGGGAATCACTAAACCCTAACAGGCCGGGCCTATACGCCGTTGAGAGCCCAAAAAAATAGGTGAGTAAGCCAGTCCGGAAAGCATAAATACAAAATGCAGAAAAAGCTCGGCGCCTACCGCAAGCAGGGTGCGCAGAATATCAAGCGCATGTGGATTGCCATCGCGGTAAGTGTTCTTTCAACTCATTAGAATCCTAAGTGATGACGTGAAATTTTTATTTTCTTGGAGATGGAAGTCTACTCCGATAATAAGAATAATTATGGCAGTAATACACGTCTTTCGCGTTGTCATTGTGTCTTCTACATCGTTTATTACACTTATATTCTTATTATTTCTTTATTTTTTCTCGCAGATTCTAGCTGTGATACAATTTATTGTCTCAATAGCTGCCGCTACCGTAAATAACCAAAATGTTGGTGGATATAAATCAGCTTCTTTCGCTGCTATCTGGAGTATGTTTTTGATCATAGGATTTGCTGTATTCTCACAACGTATAGTACATAATAATAATAAAAATGATGCAATATGGGTAGGATTTTTGATCGGAGCATCAGGAATGTTATGTCAACTTTGTCTAATGCTTGCTGCTGTATTTTTCACTTTAGGTGAAGCTGCCACTACATTAGGATATAAAACTGCCCCTGCAGACAAAGCTTTTGGATCATTCTCATTATTTAACTTCATCATGTACTTCATCTGGACTGCAATATTAGCTACATCACGCGAGGCTATCACTGAAAGTACCGAAGGAAGCAAAGAAGTTGAAGAAGAAGGTGAAGGCGAAGTCGCAGAAGATGAAGAAGTTCAAAATGACGATGAAAACGGTGACGAACAGATTTAAAAGACATTTTTAATGAGCAAATAAATTGTACAAAAGTAGATCTGGGAATTGTGAATAAGAAAATTGAATCGGCAAGCTCACTTATGTCTATTTACACGTGCTAGCTACACACATTACTTCTTCTTCGCTGCGGGGGCCTTGGTTGTCGTGGCTTTCTTGGATGCTGCACTACTGCTTTTACTCTTACGCATTGCCGCAGCAAACTTAGACACATCAACAATTTCATTGTCTTCGTCCTCTTCCACATCCTGCGCGGCATCCATATCTTCGATTGTGCCAACTACTTCATCGTCCATTGCGGACGATCTTTTCTTCTTGCCTTTGACTATTTCTTGCTCATCTACCAATGCTTGTGACTTGTGTTCACGGGCGTTGTACGCCCTCGTCAGCGCAGCCTTCACCTTGGAGTCTATGTTAGTTATGTGGTCCGGCAACTTTCCATCGATTAGAAATTGTAATTCGCGGATATTTTCACTGAAATCGTCTTTGCTTAGTCCATAAGCATCTAGTAGGTCGCATGTCTCTTCAACGGCATCCGCACCCTTCACTAGTAACGGTTGCACGATGATGTTGCGCAGGTATGGTGCGTACTCAAGGCGAATAGGAGTGAAGCCTTGACCAATCTTCAAGTTTGTATGGGTCACTAACTCTTGGGTTAAACGCTTCTTCTTGCCGGTGGTGCTGTACTTACCGAGCCACGATGGGAAGCTAGGAAAGCCTGCAAAGCCTTGTATTATACTGCCCACTCGAACACTCAACATAGCTTGTGTCGGCAACAGCTCCCAGTGCTGGTCTTGTCCCATGACACCTGATCCCGCTAGCTCCATATCACTCACCGCATCTGCAGCTTGTGACAACTTCGTCAGCATATCAACTTCACTAGCAGTGCGCAATGAGCCACCTTTGGCATATTGCAGATAATTCTCTTGAACCATCAACGGGATCAGTGAGTAGTCGATGAAGAACATGTTGTAACGTTGGTCAAACGGTGATTTCCCGGCAAGGATTTCTGCTGTTGCATCGAACGGCGACGACCGCAGCACTTTGTCCTTCTCAATGCGCTTCATCCCCTCCTTCAGGTCTTGCATCTTGATGCTGTTACTCGAGGCGTGCCACATTTGCAGTGAGTGAATAGCCTGGCGAATATCGTTACCACCTTCTTCTACTAGCTTCTCGGCGGCGTTGTACTCCACCGTCATGCCCTCCAAGGCGCCGATTTCCACCAATCGCTTGGCAATTATATTTTTGATTGGGCGCTTCACTCGCAAGTCGTAGCAATGGTTGGCTAACGTCCTGATCTTCTGCGCTTGTCGGTCGTTGCATATACAAATGATCGGTGTCTTGGATCCCTTGATTACTTTCACTAACTCAGGTATACCGCCGCGATCCGAACCACCCATTCCATCGACCTCATCCATGATAACCACTCGCTTTGATAGGCCGCCATCCATTGTCATAGCGCGCGACATCACTACGTCAGCCACTTGCTCGGTGACCGCTTTCTTACTGCGAGTATCTGACGCATTCAACTCGTATGTTTCGTATCCTAATATTTTCGCTACCAACGTGGCAACTGTGGTCTTACCGATGCCCGGAGGACCCGAGAGTAAGACGGATTTTGCGCCGGGATTCTCTTTACTAGCCGCAATTTTCTTTGTCTTTTTGATATGCACTGCGTCCCATGATGTGAGCCACTCTTGCAGCTTCTTCACCAGGCCATCGGACGCCATAATATCTTCTAGCTTTTTGGGTTTGTACTTGTCGACCCACATCAAATCCTCGTCGCGGACTGCAGTGACTTCTTTTTTAAACACGGGAGCGCTACTGCTGCTGCTGCTGCTCGTTGATTTGAAAAATGAAGTCGAACCGCTGCTACTCGTGGTTGAAGGCTTCGCAGTTGCCGCTTTTGATGGCACACTGGATGAATTCCTTAAAAGATCAACAAACTCTTGCTTCTCGAGGAAACCAGCCGTTTTATCAGACAATCCCTTGTCGCTAATGGCAGCTTTCAACTCACTTATGGACATATCACTGGGGTCTTTCCCTTCCTGCTTCACCACCGTCGCGGGGGGCGCCATCGGGGCCTTGGCGGGGGACGCCTTGGCTTTCTTAGGCGACGGTTTAGCTTGTTTGGTGAAGGATTTGCCGTTGTGGATCTCAATTGACCGCGATTTTATCAAATTCATGAATTCTTCTTCGTTAATTATTTTAACACCTTTCTCCACTGCCGCTTTATATTTGGAACTAGTCTCCACGGCTCTGTCGGTATTAGCTGGCGCGGCATTGCTGCTACCGCCACCTTTACTATAACTATAAACCTGTCCCTCGATATGAGAACCAGCAACTAAATAATCAGTTTTACCTGACACCGCTCCTTGTAGCTTTCCACCATAATTCGTGACCATCGCTTCGATTGCTTCTCTGCCCCTACTAAATGCGCCGGTAACTGAGATTTTGAGCTCTTCTAGACACATATCCGCTGCTTCGATGTCGTTCTCTATTTCATCTGCTTTACGCGCTAATGCTTTTTCGGTATTTTGTTTTTGCGCTGATTTAATACTGTTATAGGAATCAATCTCAGCTGCTACGCTCTTAGAAGGAGTAGCAACTTTGACTGGTGCTGGAGGTGGCGCTGTGCCACCAAAAAATGCATACGGATCACTAACGGCTTTTTTAGTACTATCAATTTTATCATCACTACTGACTCCTAATGGTTTTAAGCCACCTCCAGCTGTATTCGCTGGTTTCGCAACAGCCTTTGGAACTGGACTGCCAAGAATTTTGTCAAGTTGCTCTTCTTTCGTTAATTTCACTTCCACAACTTCTTCTGCGTCGTCTATTACTATTACTTCTGATTCATTACCTTTTGATCGCTTACTTGGTGTATCCTCAGATTTTATACTTTTTTTTAACTCCTTTTCTTTTTCTACTTCCTTTACCTTCTTAAGTCTACTTCGACCTGATTGGTTTGCATTATCTTCATCACTATCTTCTTGCAATAAAGAGTCGTCAACATCACTTTTTCTCTTGGGTACAACACTTGACTCCTTCGCCACTACATTCTCCTTTTTGGTCGCTGAACTTGGGGTATTAGTCGCACCAGCTGGTTTTGCAGGTGGTGGCGCCTTGCCGCCGAAGAATGAACGAATGTCCATGCTCTTGTGCTGCTTTGGTGGTGTTCTTCTTTTACCTTTTTTGATTTCAAAAAAGCGGTCCAGCGATAGCGAGACTCGAGAGTGATAACTACTAATCATACTAATCATGTGGTCAGCCAGTTAGCAGCATGGAAGTCGTGTGCGAAAAGATGTTGGATGACATCATCCTCGCGATCTGTCAAGTCGTATAACTGACCAGTGTGATGCTGCGGGCTATACTGCTGTCTAGCATTGAAACTAATTACGAAGTACTCAAAGTGTGCACGGTTGTGAGTGGTGACACCTCTAACGACCCTATTCAAGCCTAGATTCCTTCTGCAAATGTAACTTTGTTGATACCTTATTCAACCCGGTGTCGGTACCAAACTATTTTGATCAGCGACTGAACTAGATAGATGGAAACGGTAAAGGGGAAGATGTGCAAAATGGTGCTGTAGGGAGTTGTGGTAGTGCTGTAAAGAGTAGTGTCCGTTGAAACATGCATCGTAAGGACCTGAAAGGGCAGCTAATTCAGCTGAGACATACACTTTATGAGAAGCAACTGACGAATGAAAACCGAGTTGAAATAACCAAAAAGATTCAAATCTTGAAGCAAGAGATCAAGGATCACGACGATCACAGTAAGAATGATACGTTAATCAAAGAAAGGCGGCAGATCGTAAGTGAAAATGAAGATTTAAAAGATATTTTCAGTCTCTTTTGGAAGTCTATTCGAGGTTTTATTGATGCAAAATCGAAGTTGTTAACAGAAGATGGATATACTAAGTTGAATGTGGCTATGCAATATGCATTAACCATGCATATTGATGAGAAGGATGCAATTAAGAATGCCAAGGATGATTGGCTATATGATTGCAAAATATATAACAATAAAATTAATGAAATGGCATTTACTGATATTCTATATGATTTAATTGAGACTTCAACCGACGTAATGGACCACATTTACTACAGTGCGTTTGCCTGGACACTGCAGAATGAGATCCTAGACCTGACTAAGAAGCCACCGAAAATAAAAGCCAAAAGAGAAATTCATTGCATACTCAAACCGAATTGTGAAGCAGAAATGATAATGAACTATTTGCACCGTAAAATAGAAATAAAACATGAAATAGAAGAGCGCAATAAGCTGCTGAATATGCACATTGCAGAAGAGGAGGTGGACCTGGAGCAGGAGTTGCGACTTGGGGCGCGCAAAGAAGGGTTACAAAACTTCAATGATAACCAAATGAGTATGTTGGAGGCATTAGGTCATGCTCATGAAGCCAAGTTAAAGGCCAAGGCTCGGCGGCGGAAGGAGGGAGATGATGGTTCGTGCACAGATGACTCGTCGATGTACTCCGACACGGATAGTGAAGGAAATAAAGGAAGTAGAGGCTCTTTCTCTGATGGTAGTGATATGGAAAGATCAAACGGAAATAAGCAGCAAGGCGATGATGCAAACAAGCAGTCGTTGCATGACCAACTGGCAGCAGCTGGCAGGCGCAAGCCGGCGGCGAAGCCTCATGCAAACCGTCAAAGTAGGAGTTACTTCTTGTTCCAGAGTGCTGGTGAAGGCGCGGATACTGGGTACTATGTACCAGAATCCTCCTTCGTTAAGAAATATAAGCCGTTTGTGTATGAGCCGCATCAAGGCAAGAAGAAGAAGGAGAGGGAGGTGCAGGAGGGACCGTCGTATCTATGGGCGACGTCGACGCAAAGGAGGAAGACAAAACGTTACAAACAACAGCAATATCGTCAGTTTGTTTCTAGAAATCATGAAAATTCCGATGAAGAAGAGAAAATTGTGGTTGCTGAGACCAAAGATTCCTCCTTCGATAAGAATTCCGATGAAGAAGAGAAAAGTTTGGGTGTTGAGACCACACGCTCGTCGCTTTTATCGCCAATAACGGAGGTAAGCAAGCCGTTAACTCCGGTGGTGATGCCAATACCGAAGGTCCCCGAGCTGAAGCCCTCGTACAAGTCGTACAATGTGCACACGTTGGAGGGCTACTGGGGCGACAAGCCTCATGCGAAGGTCCCTGAGCTGAAGCCCACGTTCAAGTCGTACAACGCGCGTACGTTGGAGGGCCTCTTGGGCGACAAACTTCAAGATGCGAAGCAGGTTCCCGAGCTGAAGCCCTCGTTCAAGTCGTACAACGAGCACACGTTGGAGGGCTACTGGGGCGACAAGCTTCATGCCAAAAAGCCGGTCAACAAGTTAGAGAAGCTGCTGCGGGGCTCGTCTCACCCTAAAGATACCAAGAAATACCGGTTTCGTAGTCGTGAACTAGCCGTTTTATTGGATGAAAGCAGTGAATGGAGGCAGCACCTCGATGTGGAGGCGCAGAGGGAGTCACTGAATGACACGATAAGTGTCAGCAACTATTCCAACGTACTCACTCAGTCCAGCACGTCGGATGACATGAGTGTGCTCACCACTCCCAGCGCACTTGGCTTGTCGGTAGCCAACTCCTACTCATCCACCCGCGAATCGGTGAATTCGATTAATAATAACGTCGACATAGCGGGGAAAGTGCGCGGCACCTTGTCGTCATCTCTTTGCTTGCCCAAGAAGACATCCCCGACACCCGTGTACAACGTGAATTATGAAAGAAGCTTGCGGTATTCGCGCTATCAGGTAGACGGACTCATCAAAGCAAATATCCTCAAGACCCAGTCAGCCATGACGAGTGGGAGTAACAGCAGCGACGAGGGTAACGGCAGTCTGGTCAGTGAATCCCAGGGAAGCAAGCGGGAGTCACGTCACCTACTGAGTGGAAATGCTGAGACTCCTGGAAGCGCGGGACTGAGTGTGCCAGCAACCGCGTATGACCTGTTCTATCACAATATTCGTACCAAGTATCTGCTCGACGACTTGACGGATAATGAGATAAGAGCCTTGTACAGCGAGTCCGTCGATGCGTCCCACGCCGACTCGACCTCTGCGCTGTCGCCTGTTGTGTCCAGATCAACGAACTCGTATGTGTACGTGGATGGCAGTGGTGTGGAGCAAGTGCAGACTATTCTAGCGGAAGTGAATAGCACTGTCGGAGGAACCGCCTCCAGTGTGTCGAAGACCAACTCTTGGAGCATCGATGAGGATATGTACCTGCGCTCGCGCACCGAGCCGTTGTTCTTCCAGGGTAAGAGTAGTATCAGTAGCAAGTCCAAGTCGTCGTTGGAGCCGTTATTGTCCCCAATATCCTTGCCTCGTCACAGCGGTAAGCCCCGGAAGGTTGGGGCGATGGGGTCAGTAACTGTCACGCAGTTTCCTTACAATATGAAGGCGATCGCCGCGGTCAACTCGAAGAAGAAGGAGTTGACCACGGCGGAGAAGCAAGCCATGGTCGCCATCGGTGGCGCAATGAGAGAGTATGAGAAAGAGCGCAACGACGTCATGCAGCTGTGTGTGAATAGGGCGGCGATCATGGAAGCAACGCAATTCATACAGCAGCAGCAAGCCCTGAAGCAGAACAGGGCGATGGCGGAGAGTAACGCGCAGGTGGAGGAGGAGCAAGTGCAGCCCTTCGACAAAGACGTGGTCAACAGCTACATGGAAATGTCGTTAAATAAAAACACTAAGCTAGACAATGTGCACACAGTCGCAATAAACAAAGGAGTGAAACCCTCCAAGAAACGGGCAGAGTACAACCCGGGTAATGCCGATGAGTCCAGTGCGCAGGTGTCCATGACCACCGAGCCGCAGTCCATAGATGACGAGTTCAACGAGGTCAGAAGTCAACGCGCATATAGTAAGAAGGCTAGTAAGCGACTCGAGCCCCTGAGTGCCAAAGAGTACGATCGCGTGCTCGCAGCAGCAGACACGTCCCTGTACCAGCAATGAACATGTGTTCCAAACTGTAACTATTGTAACTATATTTTGTTCGTTCCTTTTCCTTTGCGGTGGCTTCCGTGGTATAAAACGTTGGTTTCTTGCGCAATTCTTGTCCCAAATTGGATCGCTCTTTTCACAAATTCACTTGATAGTTGAATCCCTAACGCCTTCGCCGCCTGTCGCAGCACCTTCTTGTCCCCGATCCCCGGCGGTTCTTGCAAGTTTGTTAGTTCTAATAGTGAAGAATTTTGTATAAATTGAACCACACCCTCATCAAGGAAAGGGAACCAGGCTTCGCGGCCGTGATCGGTGATCACGCGGTCATCGCGACCCAAGTTGCGCTGCCATAATCGGGTCAAATCAAGATTTAACTCATCTTCTAAGCTCGTGACGCCGCCTCGCAGGTAGGTAGTGCGATGCCGGCCATAACCCGCCAGCTGCTCATCCGCGCCAATACCAACTATGATAACGCGGCATGTAGAGCGGATCGACTCATGCACCACCTCGTCACGTTGCTCTTTCTCTACAGGTTCCACCTCAACAGACTGCTCCGCAGTCGAAGCAGGTTCACTCACTACAGCTCCCGTCTCGCCTGCAAGTTTTTTCTTGTGTATTCTGCACAGCACGCTGCTGTCCCCGAACTGCTTCTTGTAGCAGCATTTGTTGCACAAATCGCACCCTTCTTTGCGGTTTCGGTAGCATTTCTCGTTGGTACAATGCACTTTCTGCCCCTTCTCCTGCCCCTTCGTCTTGTTGTTCGTCCATTCCTTCAGTCCCACTGACTTCGCGGCTCCGATGCCGCCTACTCGGAGCAGAGGCCTGCCGTTCTTGTCGTTGACATTCAGGGCGTCCTCGGAATCCACAGTGCTATAATTTCTCAAGTAGCCGATGCCTCTGCTTGCGAACCAAAAGGCGGTCCCGATGTTCAAGTCCATATGCGTGTCGCACGGGAATATAAGGGATTTGATACGCTCTGTGTGCTCGTGGCGCTCTTCTTCCGCCACGTCGACGTGTATCAAGTTCCATTTGCGGGTGGGGAATAATCGCGCAAGCTCCCCCAAGGCGACGATAGCCGCCAATCTATCGGGAGCCGCGTGGTTAAACCCGTCGACTCCTTCATCGACGCGGAACGAGACATTTATCAAATCTATGCTCTCGTCGCCATTCTCCATGGTTAGGTGAAGCAGCGCCGCCAGCAGCACCGAGTCAATCCCGCCTGAAAATAAAACTCCGATGTTGCTAGCCTGATAGACGCATTGCCCCGCCTCAGTTGCTGTCGTGGCTGCTGGTGCTAGATAGTCTCGTTTATAAGCATGTAATCGCCTTTGCAAGGCTTTTTTCATGAGCTCCAAGAACTCCAGAGACTTGCTTTCTTGGTAGCAGCTCTCTGGTTGGGTAGATGGTAGTCGTTGCAGCACCAAACGAGTTGTAGGCCATGCTATCTTGACAGTTACGTTGGTATGTAGACAGTATTGGTAAATGCCACCGATAGGAACTTCTTCCCATGCCACGCCTTCGATTGGATGATTAGGTTGTGTTGTTTGCAATTTGATGGAACATATTCCGACTATCCTATCCTCTACACGAAGATGCAACAGACTCCTTCTACCGAAAGAATCTCGACCATAATATATCTTTTTACTGTCATGATGATAAAATATGAATGCATAAGGTCCAGACACCCTACTTAACACATTAATTATGCCATTCTCGTGGTCGTTTACAATGCTGTTCAGCAATGACGCCATGAATATAGTATCATTTCCCTCGATACTACTGCCATCATAAGCAAACACTTCGCCGTTCCAAAGCAATACGTTATTTGTTGCTTCGTCGCGATATGGTTGATGCACTGTGCGAGCGCCTTGGATTGCAAGCACTGAACCGATAAAATGATAGCCTTCAAGCTCCACTATATTAGTTGCATCAGGACCACGATGACTTACTGGCTGGAGCTGAAAATCAGCGAAATAACTGCTTAATATAGCTGCAATGCCACACATCGCACCAGACTCTCCCTCCTTCCTTACCAAAGTGGGTTGGAAAAAACAAAAATTTGGCGAAGGTGTGGAAAAAATAGAAGAAGAAGAAAGGGGTCGGGGAGGAAGGTTTTTCTTTCTCTACTCTTCTTCTAAAAGACACCTTGGTAGGAGACAATACCCGAGACACGCCTTCTCAGTTGATTGCGGCGAAGATATAAGTTGACATCATTGAGGGAACTTTTCACCATGGCTTTAGTAGTGTATAATGCCTCGATTCCAGCGACAGATGGGAAGCTTCTGTCGGTTCGTCACTTCTCCTTCGGTTCACACCTTCTTAAGATAAAACAGATAACGAAAAATGATGGTAAGGGAGGCACTAATATTGGATTTGGAGCTGGAGTATACGATGCCGCCTTTGTACTCTGCGATTATCTCTATCGCAATGCAAAGATACTCGAAGGAAAATCTGTGGTAGAAATAGGATCAGGTCCAGGCTTAGTAGGAGTATTATCTAGCGTCCACGCGGACTTCCTCACTCTTCCCATCAGCGTCATGATCCTGCGACTGATTTGAAGAGCGCGTCCCGTTGGGTAATATGCCGTCGACGACTGCTGAAGGTGGCAAGACCGGCGCATTTGAGTCCACATTTGATGGTTTCTTGCTGCTGAAATCGCACGCACGTATGGGAAATGAAAAGAATTTGCTGCTGCCACCCGCCCACGTTGCAACAATTGCTTCTTCGGCAGTGGAGTCTCGCGACCTCGTCGATCTTGACTGTCCTTCCTGCGAGAGTTATTTGTGAATGACCAACTGCCATTAGGTCTCCGATCCATAATCGCCCTGACTCTGAGTCTCACAACCGCAACGTAGCTTTTAGTCACGCGACCAACTATAGCGTCGAGTAATGGCCTCATTTTACATACTTGTTGTTGTATCTACATAAACACAGTCACACACCACCTTATGCTCTCTCCTTGGA
>JACCDO010141852.1_pt1 | contig 23914 bp, 20 predicted proteins | sample 7446101 | NCBI WGS metagenome assembly JACCDO01 (sample SAMN15323440, study PRJNA562643) | freshwater metagenome | isolation source: river surface water | place: USA:Blue River Watershed | collected 2017-08-16
GCAACCTTCTTCCAAGATGCATAAAGCAACTCGGTGCCGGCGTCATCGCCGTTCTTGGCTGCGTCTAGAACTGGGCGGCAAGCGCGGTCGACTTCGTCGATGAAACCACCGTTGTTCAGCGTCGCAACAACTGCGAGGCTCCAAACATAGTTGGTCGGGAAATACATAAACATGGTGAGTTCCTTTTGTTTGTGGTCTGTTGGTTTACTTGGCTTGTTGGGCGTTGCGAATGGTGTCTGACATGAATTTCACGCCAGCAGAACTGGTGAATGCGCCGTCGATTGGAATCTCGGCACCGCTGACATACGAAGCAGAATCTGAGAGCAAGAAGCAAACCACGGCGGCGACTTCTTCGGGCTGGCCGGTTCGCTCGAGCGGGGTTAGGGCAAGCTGCGCGCCGGTCATCACGGCAGGGGCGGCAGCCATCATTGGGGTTTCGATATAGCCCGGGTGCACAATGTTCACGCGAATACCGCGGGCACCATATTCGGTGGCGGCAACGTGGGTTAGGCCGCGAAGACCCCATTTGCTGGCCGTGTATGAAACCGTGTAGTGCGGGGTGACCGCAGCGGCAGAGCCGGTGTTAACGATCGAAGCGCCTGGGCCCATTAGCGGCGCGATTGCCTGCATGCCAAGCATTGGGCCGGTCAGGTTAATGTCCATCACTCGGTTCCAGTCTTCGACCTTCATTTCGCCGAGACGACCGCGAAACGGAATACCCGCGTTGTTGACCAAACCCTGAACGCCGTTGCCTAGGCTAGCTGCAAATTCGGCAACTTCGGCCCAATCGGCCTCGCTGGCAACATCGAGTTTTTTGTAGTGCAAGGTGCCGGCAAGGCCCTCGGCGGCGGCCAGCATTTCGGCGGTTGGTTCGCTCTGCAAATCGGTTGCAATCACGGTTGCGCCAGAGTTCAGCAGCCCCAAGGTTTCGGCAAGACCCTGGCCACCAGATGCGCCAGTGACCACTACGGTTTTGCCGGCAAGGCCGGGCAGCGAGAGCAATTCGGTCATTAGTCGTGCGGGCCGTTAAGTGAAAGGTGGTCGCGAATGCCAGGCACCAATTGCACCAGGTCATCGGTGAACTTGCCATCAACCAGGATGAATGCCACGCGGCAAACCTTGTCGCTTCGGTTAGCCCAAGCGTGGTCGGTTCCCCGTTGCACAACAACATCGCCAGCCTTCAAGAGCACTTCGCTGTCGTCAAGTACCAGCCAAATTTCGCCTTCGAGCACAATGCCGTAGTCGATCGATTCGGTGCGGTGAACGGGTGATTGATTTCCTAGCTCGTTGATGTGTCCCGGAAAAAACTCGTTGATACGAATCTTGGTGCCGTTTGGTTCTGGTGGCACACGTAGTGAACGTTGAGTCGGTTCGTTTGGTTCTACCGCCGAAACCGGTGCAGGCATGGCATCGGTGTTCCAAATTTCATAGAACCCCACGCCATCTTGAGGCATAAAGCGATGTACCGGAACGATGCCGTCTGAGACCACAACTGAAACGCCATTAGCGTCGTGACCGGTTACAACTCGGCGCGGAACATTGCCCGAAGGAATCTCAGAACTCATTTGCGAGATCGCTTAGACAGGCATGGCAGCAAGCTGCGCAAGCGACTTGCCCATCAACATGCCTGGGTTTGCACCTTCGGTCTCTGGGTGAATTTCCCACTCGACAAGCTGCATAGACGCATCAACAACGACGGTCAAGCGAGGCATGCGGCGTGCCTGGTAGGCGGTCAAAATCTCTTCGATGTCGCCATCCTGGGTGACCATCTCGGCTAGAACCCAGGCGTCTTCTGAACACTGAGCGCCACCCTGAGCAATAACCGGTGGGCAAGCGTGCACGGCATCGCCGGTCACGATTACCCGGCCCTGGTGCCAAGGCTGGTCGTTTACGAACAACCACTCGATCTCTTGAAAGTTCATGTAGTCGTCTTCAGAGATGTTCTCGCGAATGAAGTCGAATGGGCCGTGGTAGCCCTCCATCAAACGCTTCATTTCTTCGGCGTCGCTTAGGCCGTTGTCTGGGCGCTGGGGCTTGGTTAGCACGTATGCGTAGCAAAGGTCCTTAGAGATTGGGGTGTAGCCAGCCTTGTACTCTGGGCCACCGTGGAACACTGCCGAGCAGTCCATCTCTGGGGTGCGCTTGGTGACTACGCGCCAGATTCCTAGGCCGGTTGGCTTCTTGTCGTGGGTGATGCCGACCATCTTGCGGGTCTTTGACTTGATGCCGTCGCAAGCGACCACTAGGTCGAAGCTCTCGGTGCTGCCGTTGTTGAAGGTCACGTCAACGTGGTCTGGGTGGTTAACGAATGACTCCATCGAGGTGCCAAGTCGCACGTCAACGCCAAGTTCGTGAATCATGTCGACCAAAACGGTCTGAATGTCTGAGCGAAGTGCGCCCATGGTTGCATACAAGTCTTCGCCACCGGTGTGAGCAACCGGCATGCGCTGCAGAAGCTGGCCGCTCGCGTGATACATGGCGATGTCGTTAAAGCCGTGTGCGGTTTCTAGGATGCGGTCTAGCGCACCGATGTTCTTGAACGAGCGCAGGGCGTTGCCCTGGAGGGTGATGCCGTGACCAACGCCGTACCAAACCGGTGAGATCTCGGCGAGGGTGACTTTGACACCCTTTTGAGCCAAGGCTACGGCTGCAACGGTTCCGGTGATTCCGCCACCAATGACGAGAACGTTCTTAACTGACATCTGCTCTGATCTCCAATTCGACTAGCGACATTGCTTAGTAAGCCAAAACTAGTCGAGAAAACGCTTTGCGAAGAAGTAAGTCGGGCAAATGAGAACCATTTGCCGAAGGCATACTTGCGTACGTTTAATTAGAGCGCGGGCGAGTTTTCGCCGGCCAAGATGCGGCGCAGCCAAATGTGTGCGGCATCCGTGTTGTGCGACGGGTGCCACCAGAGGTTTTCGAAAATCTCGACCTTGCCAAACGGCGCCTCGACACCAATTACATTTGTGGTTTTGCTCATGCGCTCGGCTAGGCGCTTTGGCACGATGCCAACCAAGTCTGTGCCATCAATAATCGAGGCCATTGGCAAAAAGCTGGTGGTCTTGACGTGTGCGGTGCGAATGAAGCCCATCTCGCTTAGTTTGCGATCGGCAGCGGTTCGGTGCGCCGACCCGAAGTCAACCACGACTTGCGGCAGTGCCACAAAGTCATCCCAGCTGAGTTTGCCCTTTTTGAGTGCGGGGTTCTTTTTATCAACCAGGCAGACATACTGGTCCACAAACAGCGGGGTGCTTTCGCCCTCGATGCCGATGCCCGGCACGATGACGATGAAGTCGTTGTTCACCAGGTCGCGACCCGAGTCGGTTGGGTTGGCTGGCAAAGGCAGGATCTCGAGCTGAATGTTAGGGGCTTCGTTCATGGCCGCTGAAAAGCGTGGGCGCATTTCTATCGCGGCATAGTCAGACATCAACAGGCGAAAGTGCCTGGTCGAAGTGGCTGGGTCGAAGGCCTCTTGGCTCATAAGCGCAGATTCGATGAGTGGCAAGGTGAGCTGAAGCTGAGGCAACAGCAGGCGGGCCAGAGGGGTTAGCTCATAGTCACGACCAACGCGCACCAAAAGCTCGTCGTTGAACTGCAGGCGCAATCTTGACAGGGCCGAGCTCATCGAAGATTGGCCCATTTGAATGCGCTCGCCGGCTCTTGTCACATTGGCTTCTTCGAGCAGAGCGCGCAGGGCAACCAAGAGGTTCAGGTCTTTGCCCGCGAAGGTCATCCTTGGCTCCGATGTTGGCGTGTGGGTTAGGCAGTCGATGGTTCACTGTTTGAGATAGATACTATCCGCCTAACTACTTAGTCAAAAAGTTGGGCAGTCCTCTAATCTGAACTCAATACCGCCAGCAATGGCATTTTTCTAGGAGATCAACGATGACTCGACGCCTGATTACTCACCTGCGTTACGGCGCACTGGCTATGCCGAACTTTGAAGAAGAGTTGGCATTCATGACCCAGCACTGGGGCCTTTCAGAAGTTCACCGCGAGGGGGATGTTGCTTGGCTTGGCGCCGAGGGCACCCCAGAGCCATTCGTGGTTCGCCTTCGCAAGGGTGAAAAGCGTATCGACCTAGTTTCATTTGGCGCAGCTAACCGCGACGACGTAAACCAGCTGCACGACCGCCTGGTTGCCAACGGCGTTCAGATCATCCACGGCCCACAGGCTCTAACTCAGTTCGGTGGCGGCTATGGCATTCGCTTCTTCGACGTTGACGGTCGCACAGTTGAGGTATCGACCGAGGTCGAGCTCAAAGGCAGCCGCAAGATCAACGAGCGCGAAGCGATTCCGGTAAAGCTTTCACACTTCGTGGTCAACACCACCAACTTGGCTCAAACCGCTGAGTGGTATGTAAAAAACCTTGACTTCGCACTTAGCGACACCCTTTACAGCGACCACATGGGCGACATGATGCACTTCTTGCGTTGCAACAGTGCACACCACTCATTTGCTATCGCGACTGGTCCTCACGTTTCGCTTCACCACATCTCATTCGAGATGCGCGGAGTCGAAGAGTGGATGCGCGGAACCGGAAAGATTCTTCGTGCTGGTGCTCGCATGGTTTGGGGCCCTGGCCGCCACAACGCCGGCGACAACACCTTCGCTTACTTCCTAGACCCAGCCGGCAACACCATCGAATACACCACCGAGCTTGGCACCATCGAAGACGAAGACAACTGGCACCCGAGCAAGTTCAACATTGGTGAGCTTTCGACTCAAGACCAGTGGGGAACCGCTCAGCCGATGAGCGAGCTAATCGCTCGTGAGTCGTTCAACGATGTTGACCGCGGTCTCTTCGTAGCCCCTCCGGTATAAGGAGTCTGAGATGCGAATTCACGCAGGAGCAAACTATCAAGGCTATGAGCTTGGTCGCCAGCTAGAGCAGTGGCTTAAAGATGCCGGTCACGATGTGGTTTGGCATGGCGCGAGTGAATACGACTTTGAAGATGACTATCCACTATTTGCCTTTCGAGTCGGCCAAGCAGTTATCGCCGACGAAGACGCGGGTCTAGAAGTTCGAGGTCTTTTAGTCGGTGGCATTGGTGGTGGCGAAACAATCGCAGCCAACAAGGTCGACGGAGCACGTGCCGTTTACGGAGCATCCGTGGATTATGTGACCAAGTCACGTCACCACGCCAACGCGAGCACAGTTGTGATCGGTGCCGAATACACCGACTTTGAAACCGCAAAGCAGCTGGTGCAGGCACTAATCGACAGCAAATTCTCGAGCGTGCTAGACGATTCTCGACGCATCGTGAACACCAACGAATACGAATCTTCGAAGACCATCGAAGGTTGGACTATCACGGGCTAATTGCCCAAATCTTCTCGGTGAGTAGTAGCGCTCGCCGAGTAATTCGAAAGGAAACATCATGGCATTTGTATGCAGCGCAACCTGGGTTGCCAAAGAAGGCAGCGCCCACCTAGTTGCGGAGGCCCTGAAGCACCTTTCGCCTGCTTCGCGCACCGAAGAGGGCAACATTTACTACCAGGCTTACCAAGACCCAGCCGAGCCAAACACCTTCCGCATCTTCGAGGTTTACACCGACGAGGCAGCATTCAAGGCACACGCAGATTATGACCACTTCAAGCAGTGGGCACTCGGTCAGGCAATTCCTGCGCTCGAAGTTCGTCAGCGCGACTTCTACGAGACCCTGGACTTCTAATGAAAATCGCCCGCTATCTTCACAATGGGTTTGCTCACGTTGGCGTTGTAAACGATCGCGGGCGCCTTTTGAACTTGCCGACTCGTTTGTCGGTGCTTGAGGTTTTGGCCCTGCCAATTCACGAGCGCAACTTGATTGAGGCTCAGGCCGGCCGCCTGTTCAACACCAGCATCGACAAGGTGCACTTCTTGCCACCGGTTGAGCCACGCGCAATGCGTGACTTTGTTGCCTTCGAGGCGCACATCGCCGGCATGAAAAAGTCTGAGGGCGGCACCGGCAAGATTCCACAGGCTTGGTATGACGTTCCGGTATTCATCTTTATGAACCCTTGGTCGCTACTTGACCCAAACGCTGATGTGCCGATGCCTCCGCACACCAAGGCGCTCGACTTTGAGCTCGAGGTAGCTGCGATTGTGTTGAAGCCGGCGCGTGATGTTTCGGTCGAAAATGCCGGCGAATTCATCGCCGGTTACACCCTGTTCAACGACTGGTCGGCACGCGACATTCAGCGTCACGAAATGTCGGTTGGCCTTGGCCCATCAAAGGGCAAAGACTTTGCCAACACCATGGGCCCGTGGATTACCACTCCAGACGAGCTTGCAAAATACCGCAAGGATGACCGGCTCGACCTAGAGATGACCGTGTCTATCAACGGTGTCGAGATCGGCCGCGACTCAACCAAGAACATGTCTTGGAACTTTGAGGAACTCTTGGTTCACGCATCGCGCGACGCGATGGTTGGCCCTGGCGATGTTTTGGCCTCTGGCACCTGCAGTGGCGGAGCGCTTTCGGAAAAGTGGAGCCGTTCTGGAACCCAAAACCCGCCACCGCTTCAGGTTGGTGACGTGGTCGAAATGACCGTGACTGGCTTGGGCACCATCAGAAACCGTATTGTAGAAACTAAGAGCCCAGGACACATGGCTCCGCCAGCAAAACGCACCTACAGCGAGGACATGCTTTGAGCAAAGTAGTTTCAACTTTCAACCCGGCAACCGACGAAAAGCTAGCCGAGTATGCGGCTCTGGATCGCGATGGCCTAAACGCTGCTCTGCAGGCAACTGCCGATGCCCAGCGCGAATGGCGCAAGACCGACCTAAAGCACCGCGCCGGTTTGCTGCGCAACCTGGCCACCATCTTGCGCGACGAAGTTGAAGCACACGCAACCCTGATCAGCAACGAGATGGGTAAGCCAATCACCGAGGCTCGCGGCGAGGTTTTGAAGTGCGCCCTAACCTGTGATTTCTATGCCGACCACGTCGAAGAATATTTGGCTCCAAAGCCGGTCAAGACCGAGGCTGTCACCTCATATGTTGCCTACGAACCCATCGGTGTAGTTCTTGCCGTCATGCCGTGGAACTTTCCTTACTGGCAGGTAATTCGTTTTGCTGCTCCGACCCTTGCCGCTGGCAACGGAGGCTTGCTTAAGCACGCCTCGAACGTCACCGGCTCGGCCGTTGCAATCGAAGATGCAATCCTGCGTGCTGGATTCCCTAAGCACCTATTCACCACTTTGGTGATTGCCGACCACTCGATGGTCAACGAAATCATCGCCGACAAGCGCGTTGCCGCTGTGACCCTAACCGGTTCAGAGGGTGCCGGAGCTTCGGTTGCTGAGGCCGCGGGTCGCGCACTCAAGAAGACAGTTCTCGAGCTCGGTGGCTCAGACCCGTTTGTGATTTTGGGCGACGCCGACGTGAAGGCGGTCACGCCTTTTGCGGTAAAGGCTCGCTTCATCAACACCGGTCAAAGCTGCCTGTGCGCCAAGCGCTTTGTGGTTGACGCTGCAGTTATTGCCGAGTTTGAGGCCGGTCTAAAGACCCAGGTCGAGGCTCTAAAGATTGGCAGCCCGCTTGACTCGACCACTCAGATTGGTCCGTTGGCTAAGAAGTCTTTCGTAGATGACATCGACAAGCAGGTTCAAGACTCAATCGCCATGGGTGCCCGTTTGGTTACCGGCGGTTACCGCATCGAGGGCCCAGGCAACTTTTATGCACCAACCGTGCTAGCCGATGTGACCCCCGAGATGCCTTGCTTTAACCAAGAGACCTTCGGCCCGGTTTTGGCGTTAGCCAAGGCCGAAAACACCGAAGATGCGATTCGCTTGGCCGACCTTTCACAGTATGGCTTGGCAGCAAGCATCTGGACCTCAGACATGAACGCCGGCATCGAGCTAGGTAAGGGCATCAACTCGGGTGCGTTGTTCGTAAACGGCGTTGTTGCCTCAGACCCACGCCTGCCTTTCGGCGGCGTAAAGCTGAGTGGTTACGGCCGCGAGCTTTCGATCGAGGGCATGCACGAGTTCACCAACGTTCGCGCAATTTGGGCAGGGGCAATGCCTCGCTCCTAAACGAGCAGGGCCTGTGCCTACTATTGATGCAACATGACTGACCTAAGACGCATCGACGTAAACCTGATTGTCGTTCTTGACGCAATCTTGACCGAGATGAACCTCACCCGCGCGGGTGAGGCGGTTGGCATGTCGCAGCCGGCAGTTAGCGGCGCGTTGGCAAGACTTCGCCAGCAATATGGCGACCCGCTTTTGGTGCGCAAGGGCAGAGTTTTTGAACTAACCGAGCGAGCCGAAGCCCTGAAGGCAGTGGTCGCCGAGGCAATGACCGAAATTCAGCGCACTTTCGAAATCATGCCTACCTTTGACCCAAAGGTGAGCACTCGAACCTTTAGCATCGCCGCTTCTGACTATGTGCTCACGCAAATGACCAGCAAGTTGCTTTCGCTGATCGCCGAAGAGGCCCCGGGCATCAACATCTCGTTCGATGCGTTGCCACCGGATGCCAGTGTTAGCCCGGTTGACCTACTTCGTCGAGATGTGATCATCTCGGGTGACCCACGCATCGCCGGCAAGCGCAAGTCGCTGTTTAGCGACCGTTTTGTGTGCATTGTTGATGCCAAGAACCCGCGCCTTCGCGGAGGCAAACTAAGCCTCGCCGACCTTGAAGAGCTAAGGCTCGTGCGTGCAACCTTCGGCGATGACATTACGACCCAAGTCGATCAAATTCTTTCGCAGGCAGGCGTAATTCCCCGCATTGGCATGACAGTGCGCGGTTTTGTTCCGGTTCCGTTCGCGGTTGCCGACTCGACCATGATCGGCTTGGTGCCAGAACGCTTGGCCGATCAATACAAAGACTCACTCGGCATCGTGATTGCCGAAACGCCGTTGCCGCCATCGATGTTGATCGAGGCCGTGCACTGGCACCCCTCGAAAACAGGCGACCCGGCTTTGAAGTGGTTGGTCGAGATGCTGCGCAAGACCGCCGAAAAGATGGAAGTTGCGGTTGATGACTAACCTGCCCAAGTTGGCAGCAAAGTGGGTTTCGCCGGTCGAAACCGAAATCGCGCCAAAGGGCGAACGCCTGGCATATTGGTTGCGCGGCGAATTTAATTTGCCGGCTGCGCCGGTTTCGGCAACATTGCGGGTTTCGGCCCAGGGCCTTTATCAGGCCTACTTGAATGGCGATCGAGTCGGCGATCAAGAGCTGACTCCGGGTTCAACCCAATATCGCTCTCGCATTCAGGTGCAAACCTATGATGTGACCGGGCAGGTTTCTGCGGGCGCGAACGCACTCGCGGTGTTGCTGGCCGATGGCTGGTTTCGCGGCGCTGCCGACATCATGCGTTCTGACAAACAGTTCGGCGAGCACGTTTCGCTGATTGCCGAGTTAGTGGTTGTTGACGCCTCTGGTGCCCAGACCGTTTTTGGCACCGACGAAACCTTCAAATTTGCGCCATCGCACATTCTTGGCGCCGACCTGTTCTTGGGTCAGATCGAAGACCGCAGGCTGTTTGATTCGGACGTGGCTCAGGCCGGTTTTGACGACTCGTCTTGGGCCGCTCCGGCAGTGATTCAGGTGGCAGCCGAGCTGGTCGAGCCAATTGCACCGCCGGTTCGCCGCGTAGAAAATCTGGCACCAAAATCAATCACCAAACTGCCAAACGGTTCATTCGTTGTCGACTTTGGGCAAAACATCAACGGCTGGTGCCGCCTTGCAAACCTTGGCGCAGCGGGCAATCGCGTCACTCTCACCCACACCGAGTGGCTCGACAAAACTACCGGTGATGTGTCGACCGCAAACCTCGATGTTCAGTTTCCGTTTATGCCACACCCGATCAAAGACCACCAGGTTGACGTGGTCATTTCGGCCGGCATCGAAGGCGATGTTTTTGAGCCCAAGTTCACCACCCACGGTTTTCAGTTCGTTCGAGTCGATGGCTTCGAGGGCGAGTTGTCGCAGGGCGACATCCAAGCAATTGTGGTGCACACCGACCTGAAAAAGATCGGCACATTTGGGAGCAGCGACGAGCGACTAACCTGGCTGCACAACGCCGCCGATTGGTCTTTTAGGGGCAACGCCTGCGATGTGCCTACCGACTGCCCTCACCGCGAGCGTGCAGGCTGGTCTGGCGACTGGCAACTGTTTGTGCCGACCGCTGCATATCTTTATGACGTGGATGCATTTAGCCGCAAATGGTTGGCCGATGCCTGCATCGACCAGGCGCCCGATGGCCGCATTGCCAACGTGACCCCAATGACCCCGTCAGCCGGTTTCGATGGCCCAATGGGTCGCATGAACGGTTCGTCGGGTTGGGGCGATGTGATTGTGCAGGCCCCAATCACCGCTTGGCGGGAATATGGCAAAACTGATGCCTTGGTCGAATGCTTCGACGCAATGGTTCGCTGGGTTGGCTATGCCGAGTCTTCGGCCGCCAACGCTCGCCACGAGTCAAAGACCGGGGCAGAGGCTCCTCACGAAAAATTCTTGTGGGACACCGGTTTTCACTGGGGTGAATGGTTAGAGCCTGGAGTTGCCGGAGACCCAATGGCCAACGCAATGCAGAACAATCAGGGCGAAGTCGCAACCGCCTATTTCTATCGTTCTTCACGCGACTTGGCCCATGTTGCCGAGGTGCTTGGCAAGGGAGTTCAGGCGGCCAGCTATGCGGCGCTTGCCGACAAGATTCGCGATGCTTGGCAGACCGAATATCTTGATGCTGCCGGTATGGTCAAGACTCAAACTCAGGCCGCACATGTGCGAGCGCTGGCGTTTGGTTTGGTTCCGGCCGAGTCGGCTCAGGCCGTGGCCGACAACCTCGCCGCTTTGATTCGCGCCAACGGCACTCGCCTGGCAACCGGCTTTTTGTCGACCCCGTTTATCTTGCCCGTGCTTGCCGATCACGGGCACGCCCAGCTGGCATACGAAGTTTTGTTTCAAGATCAAGAGCCTTCATGGATGAACATGCGCGGCAAGGGTGCGACCACAATTTGGGAGCGCTGGAACGGCGTTGACGACAACGGCGATGCGCACGATTCGCTGAACCACTATTCGAAGGGTGCCGTCGTTTCGTTCTTGCACCACTATGTGGCCGGCTTGAAGTCGACTTCGCCCGGCTATAAGACCTTCGAGGTCAAGCCGATTTTGGGCGGCGGGCTAACATTTGCCAAGACAACACTCGAAAGCCCGCAGGGTTTGATCAGTGCGGCCTGGCACATCGAAGGCGACGAAGTTATTGTCGATGTGACCGCGCCAGATGGTTCGGCCGGTCAGATCGTGATGCCAGACGGCCGAGTGGTTGCTTTGCTTGGCGGCACCTCAACCAGCGCGCGCTGCAAAGCTTAGAAAGGTTCGATGCCGAAGGCCTTGGCCAACTTGTCGATCTTTTCGGCGCGAGCAAGGCGAGGCAAGTCTGAACCGTCGCGAATTACGCGGCCGCCGGCCTCGAAGTCGGCCATAAAGTCGCGAGCCCAAGTCACATCGGCCTGGTTTGGGCAAATGGTTTCGTTGATTACCGGAATCTGGCTTGGGTCGACCGAAAGCTTGCCGGTTAGGCCCAAGATGACCGCGTGCTCTGAACCCTCGCGAAGTTGAGGGTGGCTGGTGGTGATGGTTGGGCCGTCGATTGGGCCAGGTAATCCACCGATGCGGCTGGCAACAACCAGACGTGAGCGCGGGTAAAGCATGGCCATGTTGTCTGCGGCGGTTCCGGTGTCGCGGCGGTAGTCACCGCTGCCGAAAGCAAGTCTGAAAGCGCCCTTGGCGCAAGCAATGTTGCGGGCCTCTTCGATGCCAAGTGCCGATTCAACCAGCGCGATGATTGGGGTCTTTCCACCCAAAGCGGCGTTGGTGTCTTCGACGTGCGAGGCATCCTCGGTCTTGGCGAGCATCACGCCCTGAAGGTTTTTGATGCCCTTCAGGCGAGCACAGTCGGCCTCCCAAAACGGGGTCAGGCGGTCGTTGATGCGAACCCAGGCCTTGCCTCCGGCCTCTAGCCACTGGGCAACAGCCTCGAGTGCCTTCGGCTTGTCTTTAGGGTCAACGGCATCTTCGATGTCGAGAATGATCTGGTCGGCGCGCGATGCGGCAGCCTTGTCAAAGTTCTCAGGCTTGTTTCCGTTCACCAACAACCATGAACGTGAAATGTCTGCCGGTACTTTTTTCTTTGCCGCTGCCATGTTAAATCTCCGCGTGAATTCGTCTTTGAATTTGGTCTAGTTCTATCCTTGCGTGAAAATCACCCCGGATGCGCAAATGCGCCCTCGATATTGCTGATTTCAGGTATTTGCGGGGCGCATCGGCTTGGTGTGGTTCTAGCGGGCGATGAACTCGACCATCTGCTCGAGGGTTTCATCCATGACGGCACAGTCGGCCGGATTCCAGTTCAGGTGGCCGTGCATGGCGCCATACGCGGTGATCTGAGAAACCTTCACGCCTGCGTTTTGCAGCTGCTCAAAATAGCGTTCACCTGAGGCGCGCAACGAGTCGTATTCGCTGTTGATGATCAGGGTCTCGGGCAGGCCAGAGTGGTCGGCCGAGTCGCCAGGAAAGCAGTGATAACTTGCGTCGACGGTTTCGTAGCCCATGTTGCTGTTGATCCACTTGGTGTCTGGGCGGCTGAACACTAGCTGAGGTGGAACCTCGGCGATTTTGCTGCTCAACTCATCGGTGAATTCGGGCAGGTCGCTGTGGGCGATTGGGTAAATCAGAATGTTGCGAATGCCATCAAGCTGGCCGCGGTCGCGCAGCTGCAAAACCACGGATGCCGTTAGGCAGGCACCGGCCGATGCGCCCGAAATGGTGATTCGGTTTGGGTTCACGCGAAGCTCTGAAGCGTTTTCGACGAACCACTGAGCGGCGGCTAGGCCATCGATTTGCGAGGTCGGAAACTTGCGGTCTGGTGTGACCAGGCGGTAGTCGACTGACATAACAACGGCGTTTGCTCGGTGAGCGATTTCGCGAGAAACTACATCTGCTTCTTTCATGTCTAGGTCACCAAACATGAACGCACCGCCGTGATACCAGACCAAACCCGGATGGTTGTTCGAGGCGTCTTGTGGTGTGTAGATGCGCACCGGAATTTCACCCTGCGGGCCGGGGATGGTTCGATTTTCAACCGTCACGGGAGGCGAAACGTATTCGCTCTGACCCGCCTCGAACTGGGGCATGACCCTTGGCGCCCACTCTTCGCGAGTGGCGTCTGGCGCGATGCCGTCGAACAGGTGAAACTTGCTTGCAAACAGTGGATCTACTGGCGACATCGTTGTCTCCTTATCGAGGGTTCAGTGCACTTGAATTGGTTTAAAGCTTTTCGGTTAGGCGCTCGAGAATTTTCACGTGGCCAGGTTCGAGTTCGTCAAGTGAACGCGCGCCCAAGAGTTTCATGGTGCGAGTCATCTGAGTGCCAAGAATATCGATGGTCTTGTCAACGCCCTCGCGACCGCCGGCCATTAGGCCATAGAGGTACGCGCGACCGATGAGGGTGAACTTTGCGCCCTTGGCGATGCAGGCGACGATGTCTTGACCGTGCATGATGCCGGTGTCAACGTGAACCTCGGCGTGCTTGCCGATCTCGCGAACGGTCTCTGGCAGCAAGTGGAAGGGAATCGGAGCGCGGTCTAGCTGGCGGCCACCGTGGTTCGAAAGAATGACGGCGTCGGCACCTGCTTCAACTGCGAGCTTTGCGTCTTCGACGTTCTGAATGCCTTTGACTACGAGGCTGCCCTTCCACTGAGTGCGAATCCACTTCAGGTCTTCGAAGGTCACGGTTGGGTCGAACATCTGGTCGAGAAGTTCGGCAACGGTTCCGTTCCACGAGCCAAGGGATGCAAAGGTCAGTGGGTCGGTGGTCAAGAAGTTGATCCACCACTCAGGGCGAGGCAAGGCGTTGGTGATGGTCTTGAGTGTCAATGCTGGCGGAATCGTCATGCCGTTGCGCTTGTCACGAAGACGTGCGCCCGCGACGGGAACATCCACGGTCAAAAGCAAGGTGTCAAAACCGGCTGCCTGCGCGCGCTCGACCAGCGCCATGCTCTTTTCGCGGTCTTTCCACATGTATAGCTGGAACCAGTTGCGACCGTTTGGTGCGGCTGCGGCAACCTCTTCGATCGAGCGAGTGCCCATGGTCGAAAGTGAGAACGGAATGCCCGCAGCCTCGGCGGCCTGCGAACCGGCGGTCTCGCCCTCGGCGTGCATCATGCGGGTAAAGCCGGTTGGTGCGATGCCGAAAGGCATGGCGACCTTTTTGCCCAAAACGGTTGAGCTTAGGTCGAGGTCTGAAACGTTACGCAGAATGCGAGGCTGAAACTCGATGTCTTCGAAGGCTTGGCGCGCACGAGCAAGCGAGATCTCTTGGTCGGCCGAGCCATCGGTGTAGTCGAATGGCGCCTGCGGTGTGCGGCGGTGAGCGATGTCGCGTAGGTCATAAATGGTTAGCGCTTCGTTGAGTCGGCGCTCGCGGGCGTTCCAAACCGGCGCCTTGAAGCGCATCAGTTGCGCGAGGTCTTTAGGGTTTGGGAACTGACGCTTTAGGTTTGCCATCGATGTCTCCTAGGCGATAACTAGTGGGTTGGTGAGAGTGATTTGGTAGTCACCGTGGGTAAGGGTGCTGCCGATTTCGGCAGGGGCACCATTCACGGTTAGCGAGCTGTCTGAGTTGGCTGCGAGGTTTAGAGCTGCAGTGACACCGAACGGCACCGATGCCTTGATCTCGAGCTTGTCGCCGGCGAGCTTCCAGTCAACCGAAACCTTGCCAAAGCCGGTCTCCATGCTCGCCTTGCAGGCATCCAGGGTTGACTGAGGCAGCGGCTGAATCGAAATGGTCTGATACCCAGGTGCAGTTGGGGTGATGCCGCCAACGTTGCGGTACATCCAGTCAACTACTGCTCCGTAGGCATAGTGGTTGAAGCTCAACATGCCTTCGCCGGTGCCGGCGCTTTCCTCTTGGTTGTCCATGCCGCCACCCGAAATGGTGCCGTCTTCGTGAATGGCCTCCCAACGCTCCCAGATGGTGGTTGCACCAACGGTGATTGGGTATAGCCATGAGCGCTTCTTGGTGCGAAGCAACATTGCATAGGCCTCGGCGGCGAATCCGTTGCGGCTCATGGCATCCATGATTACCGGAGTACCCAAGAAGCCGGTGCTGATGCGTGCATCGGTGTCGCGAACCAGCTTGGCCAGGTTGGCGGCAATTGCTGCGCGCTCTGACTCGGGCGCCAAGTTGAACTCGAGAGCAATCGATGCGCCGGTGGTGGTTTGAATTGCTGCCGGTGCTAGCTCGGCCCAAATAGCGGCGCGAAGTTCTTCGAATCGGGCACGAAGTTTGGCGGCTTCGGCGTGGTTGCCAAGCACCTCTTCGGCGCGCGACAAAAGGTCAACGCTGTGGGCCATGTATGCGTTGGCCATGTATTGACCGCTCACCTTGGCTGCCCAAGGCTGACCCTCGGGGGCATCTGGGTCTAGCCAGTCGCCAAGCTGCATGCGCTGCGGAATCAACAGGCCCTCGTGGTCGTTCTTGTTGTGTTCGACCCAGGTGCGCATCGATTCGAGCTGCTGCTCAAGAATGGCCTTGTCGCCGAAGCGCTCATACAGGCTCCACGGCACAACGGTTGCGGCGTCTGACCAGCCGGCATCGCCATACGAGGTTTTGAAAGGGCTCTCGTCGGCCATCTGCATGCCCAGAAGGTCTGGAACAACGAGCGAAACCTTGCCGCCCTGTGCCTTTTGTTCGTGTGCGAGGTCGACCAACCAGCTCTTGAAGAACTCATAGTCGTCGACGATCGAGTGAGCCGCATAGGCAAATGCCTGGGCATCGCCAGTCCAGCCAAGACGCTCATCGCGCTGTGGGCAGTCGGTCGGAATCGACACAAAGTTGTCGAGCAGCGACCACTTGGTGTTGCTGTGCAACTTGTTCAGAAGCTCGTGCGAGCTCTCGAATTCGCCGCGCTCGACGTTGTCGCTGCTGATCGCAACACCGGTGATGTCGAGCACCTCGGTCTGGCCTTCGATGTGAATGTCGGCGTATTGAAAACCGTGAAAAGTGAGCTTTGGCTCGAGGGTCTGCTCGCCATCTTTGGCGATGATGTAGGTGTCGGTGGCACGTGCATCACGAAGAGCGGCGGTGTGCAGATTGCCAGACGGTTCAAGAACCTCGGCGTGACGAACGGTGATTTTGTCGCCCGCCTTGGCGTTGACCTTGAGGCGCAACCAACCGGCGATGTTCTGTGAAAGATCAACCCGAATGGCGCCGCCGTGGGTGCTGCGCTCAGCGCCAAACTCGGCAACCACGCGAACCGGTGCTGCAGCACGAGGCTCGAGAACCGATTTGTCGAACTCGCAAACAATCGCCGACTGCCACTTCGAGTCGTCGAAGCCAGGCTTGCACCAAGCAGGCTGGGCAAAGTTAAAGTCAAAGTCGCAACCGTCATAGATCGAACCCATGCGAATGCCGCCATTGCCGGCCATCCAAGTTCCATCGGTTTCGATGGTTTCGCTTGAGCTGTCGAGGTAGGTGATCTCGATCTGACCCAAGAATGACGACTGGTCGCCGTAGTTGTCGACCAGGTTCATAAAGCCAAACTTGCCGCGATACCAACCGTCGCCGAGCAAAACGCCCCAGGCGTTCTGGCCAGACTGAAGGTATTCGGTCACGTCGTAGGTGCTCGAAAGAATGCGCTGCTGATAGGTAGTCCAGCCCGGAGCAAAGAACTCGTCGCCAACCTTTTTGCCGTTGATCATTAGGTCAAAAATGCCGTGCGCAGTGGCATAAAGGCGAGCGCTGGCTACCGGCTTGTCGAGGGCAAATTCTTTGCGAAGCAGGGTTGCGGGCCCCTGGGCCTTTGAAACCTGACCGATTGCAACACCAATAAAGTCGGTTGGCTTGGTCAGGCCGGCCTCGAGGCGATAGGTGTTCGACCACTTCGACCAACCGGCCGAGGTTTCGATGCGAACGCGATAAAAACGAACCTCGCGGCTAGCGAGCTCGGCGCCGGGTGCCTTGATGAATTGGCTGTTTGCGCCGGCAACCTTGATGGTCTCGAGTGAGTCGGCAAAGTCTTCGGTCGAAGCAGCCTCAAGTTCTGCCGAAAGCTGGGCATCGCCTGCCTCGGCACCAGTGACCTTCCAGCTCAAGAGCGGCGTGCGGCCGGGAACACCAAGCAGGCCTTCTTCGTATTCGCTGACCAGTTCAATTCTTAGGTTGCTCATTTGGCGCTCCGTTGCGTGGTGGTTGGGTGAAAAGTTTGGGGCTTAAAACTCTGCGCAATAAATTCGCGCTGCTTGGCTAGGTCGGCCGAAACCACTCCGTGCGCGCTAGCCTGCACAATCAGGTTACCGATTGCGGTTGCTTCAACTGGCCCGGCAACAACACGGATGCCGGTGCGATCGGCCGCGAGCTGATTGAGGAGCGCGTTTTGACTGCCGCCACCAACAATGTTGAGCTGGTCGACCTTGTGCCCGGTAATTTCTTCGAGCTCTTCGATGGCGACCAAGTAGCCATCGGCCAAAGATTCGAGTATGCAGCGGGTGATTTGAGCCGGGGTCTGCGGAACCTTGCCGCCGGTTCGGGCAACCGCATTTTGAATGCGGAAAGGCATGTCGTTTGGTGCCGAAAATTCTGGGTCGGTTACATCAATGCGAGCCGAGGTTTCGACCTTGGCGGTATCGGCTAGCAGGTCGTTGATCGAAGGCTCATAGCCCTGCTCTGCCCAGGTGCGCTGCGACTCTTGCAGCAGCCAAAGACCGGCAAGGTTCTTCAAGAAACGAATGCTCGAGTTCACTCCGCGTTCATTGGTGAAGTTGGCTCGAGCGCTGGCTTCGTTCAACACCGGCTGATCAAGCTCAACGCCGATCAGGCTCCAGGTTCCGCTCGAAAGATAAGCGCCGCCGGCACGTAGCTCGGGAACAGCAACCACTGCCGAAGCGGTGTCGTGTGAGGCAACCACGGTAACCACAGCATCGGTCAGTGCCGTGTGTGAAACCTGAGCCGGCAAGAGCTTGCCCAAGACCTCGCCCGGTTCAATTAGTTCGGGCAAAATGCTCGCGTCTAGCCCGAGGCGTGCGATCAAATCTTTGCTCCAGGTGCCGGTCTTAACATCGATCAAACCGGTGGTCGAAGCGTTGGTTGATTCGGCGCGAGCCACGCCGGTTAGCAGGTAGCCAATCAGGTCTGGCATCAAGAGCAGAGTCTTGGTTTTGGCAAACGAATCTGGGCGTTGCAGCTGTTCGGCGGCCAACTGGTAGATGGTGTTGAACGGCTGAAACTGTAGGCCATTGATGGCATACAGGGTCGGCTGCTCAACGATCGCGTGCACTGCATCGGCGCCAAGCAGGTTGCGTTCGTCGCGATAGTGACGAGGTGTTGCAATCAACTTGCCATCGGCACCGATCAGGCCGTAGTCAACCGCCCAGGTGTCGACGCCAATGCTCACAACTCGCTCGCCGCGTGCCTCGGCAAACTCGCCCAGCCTGACTAGTCCTTCGAGAATCGACTTGTAGACGCGGTCGAAATCCCAGTGCAGTTCGGCGCCAACCTCGACCGGACCGTTCTTGAAGCGAGCAACCTCGGTTAGGTGCAGGTCGCCGCCTTCAAAAACGCCCGCGACAATGCGACCCGAGCTTGCGCCCAGGTCGATTGCTGCGAAAATGCCGGTCATTGTTGTCGAACTTTTCTAACGAAGGAAAGCCGCTGCCACACCGGCGTCAACTGGAATGTGCAGGCCAGTGGTGTGGGTTAGTTCGCCAGCGGTCAACGCGATAACTGCGTTGGCAACGGTCTCAGGCAAAACCTCGCGCTTCAAGATGGTGCGCTGCGCGTAGAACTTGCCCAGGTCGGTTTCGTTTACGCCATAGACCTTGGCGCGAGATGCTCCCCAGCCGCCGGCAAAGATGCCAGAGCCACGAACCACCCCATCCGGGTTAATGCCGTTCACACGAATGCCGTGCTCGCCAAGTTCGACAGCTAGCAAGCGAACCTGGTGCGCTTGGTCGGCCTTGGTTGCCGAGTAGGCGATGTTGTTCGGGCCGGCAAAGACCGAGTTCTTTGACGAGATGTAGATGATGTCGCCGCCCATCTTCTGGTCAAGAAGAATGCGGGCAGACTCACGCGAAACCAAGAACGAACCGCGAGCCATGACGTCGTGCTGCAGATCCCAGTCGCGCTGAGTGGTCTCGAGCAGCGGCTTCGAAAGTGACAGGCCAGCGTTGTTGACGATCAGGTCAACGCCACCGAAGGCAATCGAAGCCTCGGCAAGTGCCTGCTGAATCGCAGCCTCGCTGGTTACATCGATGTGCACTGCAACCGCGTTGTCGCGGCCAAGTGACTCGGCAACAGCTTGAGCATTCTCAAGGTTGAGGTCGGCGATAACAACGCAACCACCCTCGGCAACAACGCGCTCTGCAATGGCCTTGCCAATGCCACTGCCGGCACCGGTGATGAAAGCGACGCGGCTAGCGAGAGGCTTTGGCTTTGGCATGCGCTGAAGCTTGGCTTCTTCGAGTGACCAGTATTCGATGTTGAACTTTTCGGCATCGCTGATTGGGCTGTAGGTCGAGATCGATTCGGCACCGCGCATCACGTTAATGGCGTTCAAATAGAACTCACCGGCAACGCGAGCGGTTTGCTTGTTTGCACCGAACGAGAACATGCCAACGCCAGGAACCAAAACAATCGCTGGGTCGGCACCGCGCATGGCAGGCGAGCCCTTGGTTTTGTGCTTCGAGTAGTAGGCCTCGTAGTCCTTGCGGTACTGCTCGTGCAGTTTCACTAGGCGTGCCTTTACCTTTTCGATGTCGGCATCAGCCGGCAGGTCAAGAACCATCGGCTTTACCTTGGTGCGCAAGAAGTGGTCTGGGCAGCTGGTGCCAAGAGCCGCAAGCTTCTTTAGCTTTGCGCTTCCCAAAAAGTCGAGTACGGCTTGGTCATCGTTAAAGTGACCAACCATCGGCTTGTCGGTCGAAGCCAAACCACGGATGAAAGGCGCAATTGCTGCCGCCTTGGCCAAACGTGCCTTAGGCTTTAGAGCCTCGTAGCCGGCAACCTTTTCACCGAACGGGTTCCTCTTGCCGTTCTTAGCAATGAAGGCCTCGGCGGTCTTGATGATGAAGTTCGAGTTGTTCTCGGCAGCTGCGCTGGTTTCGCCCCAAGCGGTGATGCCGTGGCCACCAAGGATGCAGCCGATTGCCTGAGGGTTTGCCTCTTTGATACCAGCGATGTCTAGACCCAGCTGAAAACCAGGACGACGCCAAGGCACCCAAACGACCTTGTCGCCAAAGATCTTCTTGGTCAACTTTTCGCCATCCTTGGCAGTTGCAATAGCAATGCCGCTGTCTGGGTGCAGGTGGTCAACGTGCTTGGCATCAACCAGAGCGTGCATCGCGGTGTCGATCGAAGGGGCTGCGCCGCCACGACCGTGAAGGCAGTAGTCGAATGCCGCAACCATTTCGTCTTCGCGCTCAACGCCTGGATAGACATCGACTAGCGCGCGAACGCGGTCGAGTTCAAGAACGGCAAGGCCGGCCTCGGTTAAGGTGCCTAGATCGCCACCGGAACCCTTTACCCAAAGCAGGTTGATTGGCTTGCCGGTCGAAGGGTCGATCTCGACACCCTTAGCCGAGGTGTTGCCGCCGGCATAGTTGGTGTTCTTTGGGTTTGAGCCCAAACGGTTTGATCGGGTGATCAGGTTCAGAAGTTCTTTGTTTTTCTTAAGTGACGCCATGGCTATGCACCCCATCCGGCCTGCTGGCCACCAACACGTGATTCGGCGATCTGCTTTAGATAGCCTGAGTTATTGAAAGCCTTGATTGGGTCTGGGTTCAGGCCCTTCGATTCGCGCCAAGCAGCAAGGGTCGGGCGAACATCGGTATAGAAGGCATCCATGAAGATGTCGTTAGCTGCAAGCACGTCGCCGGCAAGCTGAGCCTCGTTTAGCGCTTTGGTGTCAACCTGAAGCGCACGGGCTGTCATTGCCTGAACGTTTAGAACCGAGCGAATCTGGCCCGGAATCTTGTCTTCGATGTTGTGGCACTGGTCGAGCATGAAGGCAACGTCCGAGTCGTTTCCATAGCCGCCACCGCGAATCACTTCATACATGATGCGGAACAGCTGGAACGGGTCGGCTGCACCAACGATTAGATCGTCGTCAGCATAGAAGCGCGAGTTGAAGTCGAACGAACCGAGCTTGCCAAGGCGAAGCAGCTGGGCAACGATGAACTCGATGTTGGTGCCCGGTGCGTGGTGACCGGTGTCGAGGCAAACCGAAGCGCGCTCGCCGAGTGCTGCCACCTGCGCATAAGCGGTGCCCCAGTCGGGAACATCGGTGTGATAAAAAGCTGGCTCGAAGAACTTGTATTCAAGAACTAGGCGCTGGTTTTCGCCGATGCGCGCATAGATCTTTTCGAGTGAGTCGGCTAGGCGATCCTGGCGACCACGGATGTCGTCTTGGCCCGGATAGTTGGTGCCGTCGGCGAGCCAAATCTTGAGGTCTTTCGAACCGGTCTCGTGCATGATGTCGATGCAGTCAAAGTGGTGGTCGATGGCCTTCTGGCGAATGACCGGGTTCGAGTGGGTGATGCTTCCGAACTTGTAGTCCTCGTCTTGGAAGGTGTTCGAGTTAATGGTGCCGAGCTTTACGCCAAGGCCCTCGGCGTGAGCGCGAAGCTCTGAGTAAGAGTCAACTTTGTCCCATGGAATGTGCAGCGCTACCGATGGCGCGATGCCCGAATACTTGTGCACCTGGGCGGCATCTTCGATCTTCTCGAAAGGGTTGCGCGGAACACCTGCCGAAGGGAACACGCGAAAGCGGGTGCCCGAGTTGCCGAATGCCCAAGATGGCAGTTCGATGGCTTGCTGGTCTAGCTGAGCGAATAGTTTCGCGGTGTCCACAGACATGGGATTACTCCATTGGAATCGAAAAATTGAAGCGTTTCAATAAAACAATAATGGCTTTTTTCTTGCGATGCAAAACAGTTTCATCAATAAGATTGAATCGTTATAGAAAGAGATCAAATGCCGACAGCAAAGAAGCCTCGTCCGAGCATCCAAGACGTCGCACGTCTTGCCGGTGTTTCGCTTGGCACTGTCTCGAACGTTCTCAACAATCCCGAGCGCGTAAAGGCCGACACCGTCGCCAAAGTCGCCAAAGCCATCGATCAACTTGGCTTCGTGCGCAACGATGCAGCTCGTCAACTAAAAGCTGGCCGAAGCAAGACTCTCGGTCTAGTGGTGCTCGACATCGCCAACCCATTCTTTAGCGCTCTCGCGCGCGGTGCCGAAGATGCCGCAGCCGAGGGCAACTACTCGGTGATCTTGGGCAACAGCTCCGATGACCTTTCGCGTGAGTCAAGTTACATGTCGCTCTTCGAAGAGCAGCGAGTCGGCGGCATCGTGATTTCACCAGTTGACGGGGTGACCGAAACCGTCACCGCACTTCGTGGCCGCGGCACCAACGTTGTGGTCGTTGACCGTCACATCGATGCTTCAATCGGATGCTCGATCTCGGTCGATGACATTGCGGGCGGTCGAATGGCTGTCGAGCATTTGCTGGCCCAGGGCAAAACCAAAATTGCTTTCGTGGGCGGCCCACTCGATTTTCAACAGGTTGCCGACCGTTTGGCTGGTGCCACCGATGCGGTTAAGGCATCGGGTTCAAAGGCCACCATCAAACACATCAAGACCAAGACCTTGTCGGTGCTTGCCGGTCGCGAGGTTGGCGAAGCGATTGCCGCCTCGCCCAAGAGTGAATGGCCAGATGCTATCTTTGCAGCCAACGACCTACTTGCCGTCGGCGTGCTTCAGGCCTTCATGTTCAAAGCCCAGGTGCGAGTGCCACAAGACATCGCAGTGATTGGCTATGACGACATTGCTTTTGCCGAGGCCGCGATTGTGCCGCTGAGTTCAATTCGCCAGCCGGCCGCGCTGCTTGGCTCAACCGCAGTCGAAATGTTGGTCGAAGAGGTCGAGAGCCCTTCGGTGCACAAGCACAGGCAGATCACTTTTCAACCCGAGTTGGTTGTGCGCGAGAGCACAGCCAGAGACTAAATTGGTCGCGCCACCGAAGCTGGGTTAGCGCCCGCCGGCAGCGAGTGTGTAGTCGCGGGCGTCTTTGGCAGAAACCAGGTGATCAAATTCTGGGCGAAGAATTCCTCTAAAGAATGCCCGGTGCCCTTCGAGCATGTCCCAGCTTGGGTCGAGCAGCCACTGAACCTGAAGCCCATCTGAAACTGCAACCAGTGCGCTTGCAGCCGACTCGGGTTCGATGCCCTCGCGAAGTTTTCCTTCTTTGTGCAGCAGTTCAAAGTACCTGGTGGTTAGCTCGGTCACGAACTTGTAGCGCTCTTTGAAGTATTCGTGGGCTGGGTGGTCTTCGGCGGTGGCCTCGGCCGACAGAATGCAGAAAAGCTCGACGATGCCCTTATTGGCCATGTTGTGGCTGATCAAATCGAGCCAACCCTTGATGAATCTTTCGCCCGATGATGCTTCGGTTGGAACATCGAATTCGCTGGCCCTATCGCGGTACTCGAGAACCGCAATAAGCAATTGCCCCTTCGACTTGAAGTGGTGCAAAATGCCGGCTTCGCTGATGCCTTCGAGTTCGGCAACCTGCTTGAGCGAACCGCCCCTGAAGCCCGATTTTGCGAAAACATTGAAAGCGCTTACAAGGATTGACTGGCGGCGCGCTTCGGTCATCTGCTGATTGCCGCGCGGTCTGGCCATTGTTCTTCCTCAAATCTTGTCAAGCGTTTACAGGGTTTCACACTCTCGCGGCAACCCTGCCACCGAAATCGTTTCGTTATAAAACAAATTGATAACGGTTCTGCATCTTTTCAAAAAAACTTAGTGATGACTAAGTTATTTCCATTATGTTAGCGATAACCATAAATCATCGGGGTTTGTGGCACATATCCATTCAGGAGACAACATGAAGTCATTCAAGGCTCTCGCAGCTGTAGCAA
>JACCDO010558598.1_pt1 | contig 23897 bp, 19 predicted proteins | sample 7446101 | NCBI WGS metagenome assembly JACCDO01 (sample SAMN15323440, study PRJNA562643) | freshwater metagenome | isolation source: river surface water | place: USA:Blue River Watershed | collected 2017-08-16
AGAATGAGTGAGTGAGTGAGTGAGTGAGTGAGTGAGTGAGTGAGTGAGTAAGTAAGTGAGTGAGTGAGTGAGTGAGTAAGTGAGTTACCTAGCAGCATTCCGGTAGTTGGAGGGCGGACTAGGACGTCTTCCTTCTCTGTCAATCCCCACAACTTGCCGCTTTCTGGTCCATCAAACCGCCCCGTTTCACTGATACTAACGCGTATCATCGCATCTCCGAACTCGCTCACTAGGCGCGCCTTGTTAATACCCCAATCCTCCTGGAAGTTGGTGATGATGACGGGTTTGTTGGTGTAAACGTACTCTTCCAGCAGCGCGTCCATGGAGTCCAAGCGGATCCGCTCGACGCTGCTCATGGCGCGGTCCCGATGGGACCAATTCTGCCGCATTTCACTGATTTTCATTGCAATTAAGTCCTTCTTACGCATGTGCTTGGCGTGGCTTGGGTGGTTGCGGTTGTTCAAGCTGCACAGTGACTGGATGGCGCCGATGCCGGGGAAGGACTGGCAGATCCCGTACGCCTTCAGGGTGTTCGCAATCATGGTGTGGATTTTATAGACAAGATTAGACACGGCATTCCCAATAGAGAAAGCACGCGCCACAGACCCGCCGTTGCTAGCTTTAACGGATTTCTCCCCTTTAATGGCCTCTCTCCATTGCTTTGCATCAGCTAGTTCTGCTTGACAAAACTTTATTGCGTCCAACACGGGAGTGAGCTTGTCGTTGAGCTCGTACGCCTTATACAGGTGCTTCATGGCCTCGGCGTGGTTCAATCCACACGCATTTACAGCAGCAAAATTACGAGCTGATGTACCTAATAACATCAACCCAATCGCACCATGTGCAAGAGCATTCGCGGGATCGTGTCGCAGCACCTCGCGGTACAAGTCAAGTGCGTCTGCGCGCCGGTCCAGTATGTCATAAGTCTCGGCGAGTAGCAGCATCGTCTCGATCCCCTGCTTATCGACGCCAGCTGTCCTGTCCGCTAAGTATTTAGCGAACTCTATCGATGCGTAGTCGTACTGTTGGTAATGAAGGTAGACTTTGCCCACGTACGCGCGGCTGATTTTGCCGTTGGGATTGTCTAGTACGCGATCGAAGTGTTGCTTTGCTTCTGTGAAGCGGGACTCGGTCACCATAAGCATACCAAGCTCAAACAGTACGTTCTCGTCGTTGGGAGATAATTCAAATGCTTTTTGAAGGATTGATTTTGATTTTTCGACATTATTATCACGTGCAAGAGCTATTTTGCTCAGTAAACACAAACCTGCGAGTGAGTAAGAGTAAGAGTAAGAGTGTGAATAAGTCAATGAATTCAATGAAACCTTCAATATGTTCTTCATTCTGCGCAAAAATCTTATTCAAATACTTTTCCGCGTTGCTATACTTTGTCATGAAAATGTAATACTTGGAAAGTGCTAGTAGTACCTCGATATCATCAGCAATTGTCCGATGCAATGCCAAAAGTATTCTCTCGCTCTCACCATGCTGTCCCAATGTCATATATGCACGCGCAGCATTTATTTGTGTCAATTTGTGCCGCTGATCTTCTATCGGTAGACGATTGATGTATGCAAGCGCCTCTCTCCCTGAGTGAGCGAAGTAAGCTAGAGAATGAGTGAACGATCATCTGAGTGACATACCTTGGTTATTCTTAATTATCGATGTAATTTCATCATTAATCACTTCAATATTGTCCTTTAAAGCATACAAGGATGAAATGCACACTATTACCAATAGGAATAATGCAAGGCAACGGCGAGGCAGCATACTTAACCACTGTTGCTACAGGATGTGTCTTCACTGATGTCATAAGTCGCTTTTGGTCCTGTACCGGCAAACGTTGACTGAATTAGTAGTGAAAGCAGCTCCAACAGCTTGGTTTCAACTACGTAGTGCGGAAAAGGCGTATATCAGTGCAAACATTAGTTACAAATATTCAACATGTTATGACGACGACTAAAGCTCAAGTTTGACGTTGCAAATTCTCTCCAACTCTTGCCACAATGCAGTGCGCTTCGCATCGTTATAGACGTCTTTGGAGCAGGAGGACACCCTTGTATGGACGAAGTATTTACCATGGTCGTTACTATCGAACGCCTTCGTAACTAGGTGATACTCGTCGTCCGCATCCTTTATTTCAATGCCACATCTACCCCATCCAGCTATTGAATGAAATGAATAAATAAGAATAAGGCAACGAATAGACGAGAGTTTCTTACCTAGAAGCATCTTGGTATTCACTGTGCCTGGGTCACAACTTAGTATTAAACAGTCACTTGGTTTTATTCGTAATGCCAATTCATGTGATATCATTGCCACGACAAGCTTCGACAAAGAATAACTGTTATAACTAGTAAAATCACCTTTCTCAAATTGTAAATTACTCATATCTAATGTGCCGATATCTGCTTGCGATATAGATGACACGTTGAGTATCCTTGATTTGTCCGTTCTCCTGAGTAATGGAAGTAGTAATAAATTCAATATAAATATTGAACAACAATTTATAGCAAATGTCGACTCTAAATTATCCTTTGTAATGACTCTGTTCTGTTGGAATACACCTGCATTATTAACCAAAACATCTAAACGATCATACTTTGAAATGATTTCATTCGCTAAGTTTCTGGGACCTTCTAAATCAATGAAATCATGAAGAAAAACATCGACATCTGCTTGCGGTGCTTTTTTCATGATTTGTTCTCTAGCTTGCTCCAATCTGGCTGGGTTTCGTCCGTGCAAACACACTTTATATTCATTTAATGCCAACTTTAACGCTGTATGAAGGCCAATACCATCAGTCGATCCTGTCACAAGAGCTACCTTCTTGGAAATAAATTTACTCATACTCCCTGCTGACAAAAGAATTAGAAGATGTATTACAACGATTGCCCAAGAAAGCATACAGAGTACCACACCGTATTCCTTAGTCAGTGACTGTAAGAATGAAGAATGAAGTGACTTTCCGTGAATCCCATTTTGATTCACCGGTACTGGACCGATGATTGATCACGTAGTAAGTGATACTTAATATTATCGATGCCGCACAACACTAGTAGTCGTGTCACTGACAGGACGCGTTACTTTATACAATATAACACTAACTGTTACAGCGAAAGTAATACGGAACTTTTCCCGGAACTTTTATTCTTCGATGATACATCACTATCACTAGAGAAGTTCAAAAGACGGGACAATTTTCTAAATATAGAAATGAGTTATACGTGTAGTGCAGTCGATAGTGACACGCACACGAAAGCAGTAGTGGCGTTGAAATATTCTAGTTGCGGTGAGTATTTTGCATCTGCATCAGCAGACAAAACTTGTGCAATTTTTCGTTGTAATAATGGTCAAAAAGTCGCTACTCTATCACATCCTCATACACTAGGACTTAATGACTGCACTTGGATAGATAGCAATACGCTTGTTACAGCTTCCGATGATAAGACGGTTAATGTATGGGATATAACAACTGGGAAATGTATAAATACCTTGCAAGGTTTTTTACTCATTTACTTACTCACAGACTCACCTACTCACTCATTTATATGCAGGACATAAAAGCTTTGTATATAGTTTAGCTGCTAATCCTTTAAATCATCTAGTATTAAGTGGAGGCTATGATGGCACGGTGCGTATGTTTGATATTATTTCTGGTAAATGTATATATTATTTCGATGCTCATTCCGAACCTATTGCAGCAGTAGATTTTGCTAATAATGGAAATGAATTTGCTACTGGTGGACACGATGGTATAGTTAGAATATGGGATGCTAATTCATATGTATGTAAGAAATCATTTTTTCATGAAGGAAATACTCCCGTCTCGAGTATATCGTACACCAACAACGGAGACTACATATTGGTGAGTACTCTGGACGACACACATCGTTTATACGGCAATATTATCCCGGAAGCCGTGAAACCGGCGTGTATCAAGCTATATAAAGGACATTCCAATCGTAAGTATAACATTTTTGCTACAACTTACTATAGAAACAATACATCGTATGTAATCAGCGGCTCGGAGAACAATTTGATATATATGTGGGACGCCAACGACAGGTCCGTCATCGGCACACTGAGTGGCCACACTGACGTGGTCTTGGCCATTGCCTGTAATCCCAATCCACTATACAATCAAATTATTTCGGCTGGTATAGACATGAGTATACGGATACACAACTTCAGTTCACAGGAGATATGATTGAGGGAGGAAGTAAGTGGATAAGTGTCATTATATCTTGCTGTTATTTACAAATAGGAAATAATTAGCCTCCATATGTCGTATGGGCAGGAGTGATATAGTTGCATGACATCTGATGCTTGTGACCCATTTTTATCGCCACATTTCATGCTTGTATATTGTACACATAATAAGATAATTACCTTGCGCGCTTGCCAGTTTAACTCTTTCAATAAAGCAACCTGTTCGCCAGTAAGGATGCCTCGCTCTGTTACTCTCAATAACAGACGACATCGCTCTTTAATCTCTGGTTTGTCGCAGTCATTCGCTGCGTTGATTGCGCGCATGATGGGAGTCTCGCCAAGATGGTTCTTGTATGTGATAGTTGAAGGATCGGATTGCATGAGAATCCGCAGCGAGTCCGCCGTGGGCGATTTACTCGAGCATAAGAAGTGCAACGGAAGATTGCCATAATTATTAGGAATAGATGCTGCCAATGGATATGCTTGCAAGAGTAACCTTACATTCTCTGCTGTTGGATTACCTTTTTGGATTAAGTGATGAAGGGCGAAAGAGCCGTAGCATTTGATTGACGCGGCTTCAGGGTGGGCTTGTAACAGCGATTTGATGACTCCCGAAGAGATTTTACTTCGACTAACAGCCAACAATAGAGGTAACACATTGTTTTTATCTTTTATTTTTGCTGACTCAGGACACGCTCCGAGTAGAATGCAAATTATATTGTGTATTGGATCTTCACGATTAAGAGCGACATGTAGTGGTATATTGCCATTACTATCCTTTTGCTTCAGAGCCCAAGGATATGTTGATGCGTATATTTTTATAATTTCTGTCGATGGATTTGGTTGATTGCATAGTTCATGCAATGCTGTAATGCTACCACTATTAGGGATAATCGAAGGAGTTTCTTTTGTTACTATTTCATTCGGTAAACTAGTATTATTCACTTTACTATTTGATTTTTCATTATTTTTACTATTTTTACTATCATACTCATCAGCACTTGACGATTGGAGGATCTCTCTATTACTATCCGAAGTATAGTAACTTTCCAAGTAATTATAAGTTGAAGGGGCAGATGTAGCGGGTCTTGCCGCACAAGAATCATTCTTTTTATTGCATTTTCTTCCTGTAGTATTTGTAATTTCATAAATTAACAAGCGAGTAAGAAATATATTGCATTTACATACCTTTAATAACTAATAAACCATCAGCTGGTGATGCCAACGCAGCCAGCTCATCAGTGGCATCAAGAAATCTTCGAGTTAAGTCCCTACGTACAGATAAGGCCATGTTCAAGTACCACCAAGTGTGTCTCTCTTTTTCGTAGAAAACTTCAACTGGAACTCCGGAACTGAGTCAACAGCGGAATAAGTAAGAGAAGAGAAACTTAATTTAGCGACAAAAATGGTATCGGTAGTCTCTGCTACTTGTTTCTCACTTATATGCCCTCTTTGAAGACTGAATCACACCTAATATAGCGAATGGAGCCTTTCATCGCCTTCCATGTTTATCTGCCTCAATCCACTTCGCACTAAATCTACTTCATTCTATCTCTATATCTCTCTTTCTCCACCAGAACAGTGTCAGGAATCGGAATATATTCCTATTCGGGTGGACAAGATTCTTCCTCAAGGAGGGAACCCTCGTCTAAAAAAAACACACTGCAAAGAAGTTAGGAGGAAAAGAGAGAGAAAGACAAGACAAAAAACAATAAAATGGCAGCATTTGCGGGTGATATCAGGTAAGCTTGCATCACAGCATACTCATCTGTGTCATTATAGAAGTGATTAAGGTTTTGACTGAGTTTAACATTGAGTGTCGATAGCAACTTCAACATAAAAAGTATCTTGCAATTATTGATCGATATTTAGCTACAAACTTGATATATTTGGTTTCTATGCATGGTTTGGGACATTATGATACTTATAGAATGCAGAAAACTCAGTCATTAACCTTTATTCTACGTCATTTTGATACTCTCTCATTCTTACTGTGTCCTAAGTTGAAGTTACGTAATTTACTTATATTTCTTTATTTTTATAGTAAAATGATGGCATCATTATCAGTAAAGGATAATGGATCCACATTTGTTTCAAGTGTAACAGCTGACTCACGTAAAGCTGAACCATTAGTAGCTGCATTAGCTGAAAAAATTGCATCTGCATCAAAAGATGGAGATAATGTTGTTGGTGCTTTAAATGCATATGAAGCATTAGCAAATGGATGCATGGTATCTGCTGAAGCTTACTTAATTCACCATTTACCTGCAGTTTTATTAGCTGCTGGTGATAAGAATGCTGGTATTCGTGAAGCCGCTGTAACTGCTGTTGGTGCAGTTATCTCCAAGATGAGTTCCAATTCAGTTCGTCAAGTATTACCTCATCTTTTCAAGGCATCTGAAGCTGGTATTGCTTGGCAAACTCGTGTTCTTGCATTGAAATCAATTGCACAATTATCCGATGTTGCTGCTGAACAATTAGGTAATGCTTTACCTATTGTTGTTCCTCAAGTTACTACTTCAATGGCTGATGCTAAGAAGGAGGTTAAAGAGGCTGCAACTGCCGCAATGACTGCTGCATGCGATGTTATTGGTAACCGTGATATTGAGCACATGACCGGTAAAATTGTTCGTTCCATCACTAACCCAGAGGAGACTCCAGAAATTATGCATGCTTTAGCTGGTGTTGCATTCGTTCAATCAGTCCAATCTCCAGCCTTAGCAATGGTCGTGCCACTATTAATCAGAGGATTACGTTCCAAGCTAACTGCCACCAGACGCCAGTCAGCTGTCATCATTGACAACATGTCCAAGCTAGTCGATGATCCTATTGATGCTGCACCATTTTTACCAACATTGATGCCTGCACTTGAATTTGCTGCTGATGCCATGTCTGATCCAGAGGCTCGTAAAGTCGCTGAAAACGCATCAAGACAATTAAATCGTTTAAGTCGTGAGTGCGAGGCTGCCAAGGCGGGTACCAAGGAGATTGACCATGCCAAGGTAACTGATGCCATCAACGGCAAGTTACCAGCTAAAGCCAACAAGTCTGACATTAGTGTCGCACATATTGCCAACTTATGCTGCTCTTTGATGAGTTTACGCCGATTCGAACCTGCCGATTGGGAGGAGATTGGCAAGTACGTTGCTGTCTTATGTAGTGCTGAAGAAGCCAACAAGATTTCTGCTGCATTACGTCTTGAATGCAAGGAAATGTGCAAATTTGTTCCACCAAAAGAGGATGACGACGATGCCGAAGAGTTATGTAACTGCCAATTCACTCTTGCTTACGGTACCAAGATCTTATTGCACAACACTACCATGCGCTTGAAACGTGGTCACAAGTACGGCTTATTAGGTGGTAACGACAGTGGTAAGACTACCTTAATGAGAGCCATCGCCAACGGATCTGTTGAGGGTTTCCCAGACCCAACCACCGTACGCACTGTCTTCGTTGAAGCTGATATTCTTGGTGAGTTATCCCACTTGTCATGCGTTGATTACATCATGCAAGATCCTCGCTTGGCTGGTATTCCAAGAGATGAAGTCCTTAGAGTCATGGCTACCGTCGGTTTCACTGACGATGGCAAGGCGAAGCCATTGAATGGTGTGTCCACTCTATCTGGCGGTTGGAGAATGAAGTTAGCCTTAGCTAGAGCAATGTTGCAACGCGCTGATATCCTGTTACTTGATGAGCCAACTAACCACTTGGATGTCATCAACGTCGCATGGGTTAAAGCCTACATCAACTCCTTGAAGGACGTCACTGCTATCATGGTCTCCCACGACTCCAGTTTCTTGAATGACTGCTGCACTGACATCTTACAAATTGAGAGATTGAAGTTGAAGACCTTCCGCGGTAACCTTGAGAAGTTCATCGAGCAAAACCCTGACATTCGCTCAATGTTTGTCTTGAAGGAAGCCAAGTTGAAGTTCAAATTCCCTAACCCAGGTCCAATTGAAGGCATCAAGAGTCGCTCCAAGGCCCTCATGAAGATGGCTCACTGTGACTTCACCTACCCAGGCAACACTATCCCTACCTTGTTTGATATTTCCATCCAAGTTAGTATGGCATCCCGTGTCGGTGTCGTCGGTGAAAACGGTGCTGGTAAATCAACAATGATCAAGGTACTTACTGGCGAGGTTGTGCCACAAACAGGTGATGTGTGGAAACATCCTAATGCCCGTGTTGCCTATGTAGCACAACACGCATTCCATCACATCGAATCTCATTTACACCAAACAGCTAACGAATATATCCGTTGGCGCTATTCTAATGGTGAAGACAAGGAATCCTTAGTCAAAGTAAGTATGGTTTTAACTGAAGAAGAACAGAAATTACAAAAGGAAGCATTCGAAGTACTATGGAAGGATGACGACGGCAAGCAACAAAAAGCCAACAAGATTGTGGTTGAGTTGATGGGATCACGTCGTGAGAACAAGCAAAAGGAGTACGAGTACGAAGTCAAGTATCGCGATGGCAGTGAAGGTTACTTAACTTTGAAAGTGTTACAAAAGAGAGGTTGGGAGAAGGCTGCCAAGGCTATTGATGCACGTATTGCACAACGATCCGGCTTATATGTACGCACTTTATCCTCTGCCAACGTCGAGGCACACTTGAAAGACTGTGGATTAGACCCTGAATTTGCTACCCATTACCGTATGTCCGCTTTATCTGGTGGTCAAAAGGTCAAGGTTGTGCTTGCTGCATGTACCTGGAACCAACCTCATATCTTGATCTTAGATGAGCCAACTAACTACTTAGATCGTGAGTCATTAGGTGCATTAGCTAACGCAATTCGTGATTTTGAAGGTGGTGTTGTTATCATCTCCCACAACCACGAGTTCGTATCTACTCTCTGCCCTGAGGAGTGGGTCATGGATGCCGGTCATCTTACTACCCGCGGTGAAGTTGGTTGGATGCTTCGTCAAGATGATAAGATCTCAGATGCACCTGTTCTTACTGAAATGACTGATGCTTTTGGCAATGTTACCGAGGTTAAGGGACCTAAGAAGGCATTAAGTAAGCGTGATGAGAAGGCAAAACTCAAGGAAATTAAGAAGAAGATCACCGCCGGTGAGGAGTTGGACGAGGATGAGGAAGAGCTTGCCATCGCCAACAATCTATTATAAGTAGTTAGAAATCTTTAACAAGTATAAAATTAACAAAATACGTCTATCTACACCCTCTTCGCGGCACTACCTAGCACTACCTACACGACAATTCGCAGGAACTCAAAGCCGTTTTGATTGAATAATTTTTTGGCATTTTTTTCTTCTTCTTCATTCAAAAATGTACCACTTCCATCTGTTTTTAGGCATACTAAAGCGCCGCCACTACCGGTGAACTTGGCGCTTAACCCTAGAGAGTTAGCCAAGTCAACCATGGCGATGTTCTTGGGACCGACGACGTGGTCGCCGTAGAGCTTCCTTCTCATCGCAAAGTTAAGAGACATTAATTCAGCAAAACGTTTGAAATCTTTATTTTCAAGGCATATGCAACCTTCTTCAGCAAAGCTTCCTAGTGAGCGCATGCCTAATGTATAAATGAGTAAGATTGTTGTAGAGAGGAGGTGTTGACGAAGGGGGTAGAGAGGAGGTGGGTACTGAAGAGAGTGGGGACACATCGTATTGAGACGAGGATTGAGATGAAAGGGTGCAGAGGAGAGGCAAGGAGTACCTTCAAGTAGTTCTGGATCGTTTTTTTGCCATCTAGACTTGACTGTGCTGTGCACCTTGCCCGACTCACCACCAAAACTAGTGTTATACGCAAGGTATAAGCTTGGTAACAATCCTGGCTTTAAAGACTTGTAAACCCCTAACGCTAGCTCCGAGCGACAGTATATGTGGTCGTTCATCATATCTAGGACTGACGACGATGAAGGAGGATTTGAAAAATCCATAAATACTAATCCACCATATGACTGTATCACCCGATCTTGTAGACCAGCGGCAATATCTAATTCATTTTTCTCAATATCTAGAATAAGCTGTGGAAACTGCTCCTTTGTAACATCTAAGTCCTTGATTGTCAAGTTATAATACTTCATAAGAACTCGCATAGTGGCAATAATTATGGCACTTGATCCTGATAATCCAACCATTCTGGGTATAGTGGTATCATATGTCAACTTGAAGCCAGTGGCTTTGTTCAACACAATACCCACTCTATTACATAACTTTCCGAAGGTCTTTACTGTTGCTTGCAGTAGTCGAATCCCTCCATAATACCCATGAATACTAATATTGGTGACAAGCTCATCCAAACCTATGGGAACAAATGAGTGAGACAGTAAGTAATATAGCGAGTAAGTACTTAGTCAGTTACCGTTATATTTATAGCGATCGAATCGCGCGTGAGGCACAATTTCGATAGTATTATCGGCAGCATCTGTGTTCACAATTAGCTCTACAGTAGCACAAAAATTCTTGATTAATAATGACAAAGTCTTCCCTTTAAACCCATCGGACGGGTTACCTAGTAGTCCAACACGTGCTGGCACTTGTGCGCGATACACACGACTAACTGTCTCTACTACAACTACCTCTTCAGTCTGCATTTCCTTTAGTTTTTTGTTCGATCTTCAAAAATCCGAAAGATCGAGGGATTAGAAGCCAGTAAATCTAAAAGTATTATAACAACTAAATTACAACATTTATAAATGCTCTACGCGAATCTGCAGCGACTCCTTGAACTGGTCCGCCGGAATCTCAGTAAAGAAGAATCGTCCCAACAAAGCCGTGGACTTGTTGAGCATGTAGTCAGTGTCGATGTCACTCGATTGGATCCAGCCAGTGTTGACTTGCTGCTCCTCCAACATGTACGACAGACCGGATAAGACCCCAGCAGCCACTTAAAGTAAGTAAGTGAGTGAGCAAGTGAGTGCGTGAGTAAGTGAGTGAGTGCGTGAGTAAGTAAGTGAGTGCTAGTGGGCATTACCTTGTATGGTAGTAGGTGTGAAGTAAGGATGATGTTCATCCTTGTCTCGAAATAGTGATCCACACCAAAAAATGCGTTCTATTTTATCTCTTGTTCCGCAGAATATGGTTGCGCCGATACTGTCTTGCCCAGCAACCACGCCATGCCCGTGGTCCAACACCCGAAAGGTATTCGGTTGGTTGGCGTACTTCATTATTTCCTCATTAGAACAGTTGGGATGAATTTGTTTATAGTTTATGATGGACTAACAAGTGAGTGAGTGAGTGAGTGAGTGAGTGAGTGTGGGAGAGAGTGAGTGAGTACCTGATCCATGGACGGATTATTCTTATACACATACGTCATAAACGGCGCATCGCGTCCAAAATATCGCGCTAATTCGAACATTTCGCCGTGGTGGATAAGCTTTCCCCGATACACTTTGCTCACCACCTCATCACTCACCCACACCGGGCTGATGGTGGGCAGGGTAACATGAAGGCCTGGCTCATCCAGGAATAACACCTGATAGTCAGACGATTGATGCGGGCGATACTCTTCCATTAGGTGAATGTTGAGCAGTGCGTCCTCGATGTGTGGTTGAATAAAGTCGCTGAAGAATATTAACAAGTGAGTGAGGCAGTTGAATAGTAACATGAATGAGTGAGTGGTTACCTATATCCACGAACCACTTCTGCTTTATCTAATGCTTCTCCTAGAAATCCAGACACACTCCAAGTATTCGTAAATACGAGGGATGACGACCCCTTTTGCTCCTCGCACTCATTACGCGCCTCTTCGACCGTTTGATCGTCCCATTCACTGAATAGCATGGACCCAACGTTATACTTACGTATTGTCTCTATCATTGTCTCTGTTAATGAAAGAGTGAGTGAGTAAGTGAGTGAGTAGTAGTGCATCAGTAAGTTAGTAAGTGAGCGAAACCTCGTCGATAATCAGCTGGTTGAGAAGGATTGGTCAAATGATTCATTTGATTCAATGCGTAGAACACATAATGCTGTATTAACCCAGGATTTTGGCCACATTCGGTCAGTATATTACTACGAATAGACTCGCATTCGGTGAAAATACTAGCGACTCTCTTCTGTTGGTAATCAATAGAGGCGCCTTTGAGTATGTCATTACGATCTTCAATGCTTGTATTCATGTAGTGAATCCCACGATCGATACATCGCCGTATAAAGTGATAGGTGTCGGAATCATAGGTCAAATCGATGATGATATCACCCACACCAAGAGCAATTTCATCTAGAAATTGATCGAATGTTTGGCTAGATATTTGTCTCACGAATTTATGTAACTTATCAACATTAGGTCCAGTGAAAGAAGCGGCAAATTGGTCAACCGCATATACATGATTTGGATTGTAGGTAAAATACCTTGTGAATGAGTGAGTAAGTGGATGTGTCCGAGAATGCGATATAGAAAGCGTATGAGTGAATGTGTCAGCGAATGCGTGATAGAAAGAATGTGTTTGCTAACCTATCAAAATGATTCCAAGATACCTTTGCTACAGCGCCATATCCAAGAAACAATATTTTTTTGTCAAACAGATGAACTCTCTCCATACTAGCTATGCTCAACGTGGCATCACACCTACACAAAGCGTAGAACTGTTACTAAAAGGCTTGCTGACGCGGAATGTTTCGAATCTTTCTAGATTTTTGTTCCTGTAGTGGCCGGTTTACCGTTAAGAAGACATTTAAAACTGTTAAACGTTAAGATATTTAGTGCATTGAATGGTTGGTACAACTGAAACAAGCGGGTTGCTAATAGGTGCCCAACTCTGAACTTGTGTAGAAGCCTGGAGAAGAGCGGAATATTGATTTTACTGTACCCCATGAATGACTGCACTTAAATACCAAGATATAGCATTCAAGATGCGCTGAATCCGTCTGTATCACGTGAAACCAATGATCATGTATGTGTATATCTATTAAAGAACTATTATAAGTAGAAGTGTGCAAAAAATTCGGATTTTAAAAAATCAAAAATTAGAAAATTCAGCAACAGGATAACACCTTGTTACCCAACGATTCGGTTGCACAAATAGCGCTGAGTGTGAATAGGTGATGCCTGTGACAGATCAGCTGTTGCAAGCCTGTAAGAATCGCGTAGTTGAGACTAGTATTGGGGGCAAGAAGACATTACACCCATGGCATAATGATTACTTGCTCAAGTTCAAGGATGATCTTCTTGAGATATATAACAATAAAATCAACAAACTATTATTAGCACAAAAAGTAACGAAATTAAAAATATCATCAGAAAAAAATGGATCTTTTCCATGGTGTTTATTAGGAGACGGGATCAAGATTCACTTACTGCAGGATGAAAAGGATCGAGTTAGTAGTTTAATAGTCTCTGTTACCCCGGCAAAGTCTGTTGGTCAAAACACGCCAGGAAAGCGTTCCTTTGATACTACTTTTACTCCTCATAGAACTGTTGATCGTTTAGTAAGTTCTAAAACAGGTGATAGTTCAGCTGGAACGAATCGTAAAAATAATTCTACTGAAGTTAAAAGTATAAAGAAGACATTGATGGATGTCCAGTCTAACGACTTCTCCTATAGTCGTCCTTCGCCCGAACCTACCATTGAAGCGCGCATTGCCTCAACGCAGAAGCTCCTTACTAGCTTTACTAATAGTAACTCTCCTAAATCCACCAATAAATCGCTGTCTAACGGTGCATATCGCCTCGACACAACAGTTATAAAGCCTGAGAAGAGCTCTTCTGCTGGTGCACTCCAGCGGATGGCCTCCACCAGCAGCTCCTCGAGTCATAATAGTCAGAGGAAAGGTCCTTCCAGTAAAATTGTAAGAAATGACTCTTATAATCACAACAAAGCAAACTTTTTTACGCCTCTATCACGCCAATTAAGCAGCACTCCAGGCCACGTGGCTAACGAGGGATTTAAGAATTTAGGTAATACGTGCTTCATGAACGCAGTGATCCAGGCGTTTCTGTCGATTGAACCATTCATCAATGCTGTCGCCTCTCCCCTGTGGAGCACGTTGGTAACGAAAATAGAGAACACAAAGGACTCCTTGCTAACGCAGATGGTGCTCGTGATACAGCAGACGAAGCAGAAGGGACACGGGCCCTTGGACATCAGCTCGTTGAAATCAGCGATAAATCAATCCGACACCTTCATCATCAGCGGCCAGCAGGAGGACGCGCATGAATTCCTGGGATTTTTCTTGGATAAAATACAAGACGAAATGCTTCATTGCCTGAAGATGTGGTACAAAGACTACCACAAGGGCAGCAGGACCACACCCATTGACAAGGTGGTCCTGCCGGTGCAAGTGGCGGCATTAATGCCGACGTATCAATACTTTCATAGCGAAGTTACCGAGTGGTTGACTTGCAGCAACTGCCACGTCGTCAAGGAGCCAAAGGAGGAGCTGTTCCGCCACTACGAAGTTGCTTTATTGCCATCACGACGAACTATGCATCTGGAAGAGCTGTTGCAGCATTACTTCAACTCAGCTGAAGAGAGGGAGGTGTTGTGTGATGACTGCAAGTGTAACAGGACCTTCTCATCCAAGCAGAAGATCACCGTGTTGCCCAACGTCTTGGTTATCAACCTCAAACGGTTCTGCGCGGATGTGACGCGTCAGCGGTTCGACAAGGACTGCCGGAATGTGGTAATCCCCAACTATTTGAGTATTGAAGAATTTTGTGCGAGTGATAGTGTTGTCACTGAGGCGCCGGTAGTCATGTCCGTTGAGGAGCACTTATCCGGGGTTACCCCCTTCGAGTTGATGGACAATATCTTAGTTGACGATGGCGAGGCCACCGATGCAGTCAGTCCACGTGGGAGAAAACAAAGTCAGAGCAAAGAGTGGAAATGTCTGGCTTGCACCGCGTTGAATACCCACGACTCCGTGGTCTGCGCGGCCTGCGAATCCAGTAAATATGTCACGAATAACACGATATTTGATGATTATGGGCGCAATATTGGTGTGTCGCCCTCGTCCCGCGACGCGGTGACGTCCCCCGCAGCCCAGACGCACTGCGATCCGCACTATCAGTACAAGTTGACTGCAATCGTGCGTCACCTGGGCTATAGCCCGTATGGCGGCCACTACATATGCGACATAGCCAAGGTGAAGGATGGTAAAACGGTATGGAAACGGTGTAATGACGTGAAAATTGAAACAGTTACAGCAGAGGATGTGCTGCGGGACTCGTCCGAGCCATACATTCTGTTCTACGCGCGAGACGAGTCTACCTTCGCGCGGCATGACTAATATTGTATTCATTGTATTTCTTTATAATTACAAATTTAACGACTATATCCGGGTGTATTAGCAAGCACTCCGCACTCTTGATTTATAAGCAACTCAACAATTCTGGGTAACAGCGGTCGCAACGCAACCATGTTCTCGCGGATCGCCTTGACACTGCCGGGTAACGTGCAAATAAGAGTACTGTTGCGGGTGCCAGCAACAGGTCGGGACAACACGGCGAGTGGGGTGTGCTTTAATCCCTCGTTTATCAATGCTTGAGCAAGTGCTGGCGCCTCACGATGAAGCACTCCTTTCACTGCTTCAGGCGTCAGGTCTCGGATACCAAAGCCAGTGCCGCCGTTCGTTAATATGACATCTAACTGGTTGCTGTCCGCCCACTCTACTAACGTGCTCTGGATCATGGCGACGTCGTCGGGGACTATCTTCGTTGTGGCGACCGTGGCATCAATTTGCCAGTCGCTACTACTCATTGCAGCTAAGATTTTTGCAATTTCAGGTCCGCTTTCGTCTTGATATACACCTTGCGATGCCCGATCGCTTATCGTTAGTATGCCCACTCGCATGGGTATCTTCGCCACCACCTTCACTGGCTTGTTGTCCGCCGGATAATCCAAACTCGCGGCTGCTTTATGGTAGCATGTAAGAGGAGAAGGAGTTGCAATAGGTCCAGTGAGTAGTGCTTGGACGACAGAGCCAGCTGGCAGGATACCTTGTTGCTGCGGCAAGCACAACAGCGCGTTGGATGAGCATAGCGACATCAACCTGCTGCTTGCTTGGTTGCCCGTGCTGACAGCTACTAATCCCGCGCCACTTTGATCGAGTGATACAATGGCTCGGTGGTACTCTGGACGCTCATGATCTAGCTTTAGATTACTACTTATTTTCACTGGTACTTGGATGTGCATGCACGCAGCGGAGTCTAGACCCTGCATTCGGCGCAGCGCGGGGTCGATCATCAAGGCCTTCGTGACCAAGCAGCTGACTGGGTTGCCAGGTAACCCAAAAAATAAAGTTTTTTTACCGTTTTGTATGATGGATGCAAAGGTTGTTGGCTTTCCTGGCTTCATATTCAGCCTCCCAAAGTGGACTGTGCCTAGTGATTCTAGTAGCGGTTTGACGAAGTCGGCGTCGCCCATACTTACACCGCCACTTGTAACAACCACATCACACTGTGAAGCCGCGTGTAATAATTTGCTTTGTAAGTCAGCTTTCACGTCTCGCACAATGCCTAGATCGATGCAGTGGTAGCCGTCCGCCCTGAATGCGGTGGATAAAGAGATGCGATTGCTGTCTCTTATCTGCGATGTACCTGGATTGGGTGTCATGTCGATATCTACTAGCTCATTACCTGTCGACAAGATGCCAATTATTGGTTTGGAATAACATTTCACTTTGGTTACTCCTACGGTTGCAAGCAAGCCGATTTCTGCGGAACGAATAATTTGTTTTTTCTTTAATATCAACTCATTAGTTTGAATATCGCATCCAATAGCTCGTACATTAGTACCTTCATCAACACGGACTTGAATTCTCACTGATGATTCATTACTATTGTTTACCCCTTCTACTGATTCTGTATCTTCTATCTTGACTACGGCATTTGCACCTGGTGGTACTCGTGCACCAGTGGTAATATAACTAACCATACCCTCCTTCAACTCTTCTAACACGTTATCATCACCAGCATGAATCCGCTTCATCACAGGATATACACCTGGTTCAAGTGGTCCTCGCACTGCATATCCATCCATTATCGAGGCAGGGAATGCAGGAAATGGGTCCATTCCAGTGATATCTTCTGCAATCACCAGTCCATTGCATTCTTCAATATTCTTACTTACTATCGCTAGCTCTGGAGCTTGTTGCAACACTATTTCGATTGCCTTTTCCACAGAAATCATGATATATTTCGAAGCTCGCAAAGTCGACATTACACGGGAATATATGTCTCTCAAACAACACCTTTTCTGCGCCGCCTCAGCGAATCTTTCTTAAGTTTTTCTTCTGGAACTTTTCGGTTCCTCATGCGGGTAGTGTAGTTACCGCGTTTACAATCAATCTATCTAATCGCAATTATACTCCTGCGCTCAAGCTGTGGGTCTATCTGCACTCTGCCTTGTCATATATATGTATGTCATCTTGTCTATTCTTTTAAAATCACAACTCGTCACCGGTACCTGACCTGCGAAAGCAGCTGCAGCCTGCAGGAAGGCACTACTAACCAGAGCCGTAAGCGCGAAGCATGCGACGAGTACTACTTTAAATCGGTATAGTTATTCACTCAATAGGCGCAAATCGCTTGTTTGCACATTCATACAATGGAAGATTGTGTAGCATATTTCGCCGGAGATCAAAGCGAGATGTTGGAGTCAGACGTGTCCCGACATAACCAGCTCTTGGCGTCGTTTCTTGTTACTGGTGACGTGCGTGCCTATCAGCAGAGTCTGGTCACATTATTAAGGTACGCAATGCTTATTTTATTGCATCTTTGCTTCCTTCCTTTATTACTTGCTTTACTTACTTGTTCATTTTAGGGATGAACTTGGGATTGATGTAGCATCAATTGGTGGAAAGAATTGGAAATGTTCGCATATATCTCAATTGTCGCTGATTTATAACCTCGCTGTCACATTTTTCAATGAATTAAATTACCATGAAACCAAACGACTACTAGATATAGTATATAATGCGCTGATGCAGGACGATAGTGGCATCAACGCGGCATGCATAGGTGTGCGGCTATGCATCTTGTGGATTGAAGTTAGTATCAGATGTGTCCATATTGCGGATATTGGTGAGCATACAAGAGAAGTTCAAGCTAAGTTAGAGCAAGCAAATAAATGGTTAGTAGTAATAAAAAGTAAGATTACAGCGAGCGAGGACTCATGTAAGTACGTGGAGCTGATGCTAGCAACTAGACTAGCGATGTCGAAGACCGTGTTCTTTATTCATTGCCGTCTATTCGACCACGCAACGAACGAGCTGAATGCCATCAATGAGAGTGTTACGGGTGGGGAGGGCGTCGTGGCACGGATTTCCCTCGAGTTGGATAGTAGTAACGGCAGTGACGGCGATGCAGTGAGTAATCTCAAATCATACCTCGCAACGCTGTCGCCCGACACCTCCGCTGCGTTTCAGCTATTGGATCCGTTGCTATGTCTACTGAATGGTAGCAATAGCCGCATCACCAGTCACTGGCTGCACCAGAAGCATCGAATCATACTAATGGGGATGTATATAGATTACAAACAAGGCCAGTTCGAGCGCTGCGGCAGCAAACTAGAGAGCTTTTTGCCGCACTGCAAGACGAACGACCCCGCCTTACTGCCGCATGTGCACAATAATCTAGGTGGGGTGTATATGCGGTTGAGGAGGCACTACTCCGCCGTGACTCACTATAACCAAGCGCTTCAACTACTCCAGCTCGAGTCAAGCCACTCGCGCTCGCCTGTGTATTTTGAGATAAAATACAACTGCGGCATCGGTTACTTGTATCTGAACAAGCCACTAGAAGCGTTGAAGCAGTTCAAGGATATCCTTCCTGTGATGGGGATGCGGAATCCCTCGCTGTGGTTGCGGATGGCGGAGTGCTGCATTATGCAAGATTGTCTCGTTCGGAATCAGAGCAACGAGCTTGTGATACGGAGCATAGCAGGAGGGCGCTCGAGGCGGCTCCTGATCACCAGCAGTGTGACCACGCGTCATTCGCACGCTATAACTGCCAGCGACATGAGTGAGCTATCGACTATGTTGTTGGCGCTGCAAGCAGAGGAAGTAGCCGAGAGTTGCACTTTGCAAAAGGGTTTATCATACCTGAACCACGCCTTGTTAGTAGGCAAGTCCTGTCCGTCACCCAACGGCTATGTGGAAGAGACAGTGTTAGTGAAGCTGATGTATACTCATCTATCACTGAATGATCCCGCCAAAGCTCTGCTTGTCGGCGAAGAAATCATGAAATCCGCGCGTTCACTGAAGGAGCAAAACGCTTACTTGGTGAAGCTATACTGCACGGAGGCGCTGTGTCTGTTGGGACGCGCGGATGACGCGATGCGTGTCTTCAACACGCTAGATGCGAGCAACCAGTCGTTATTCAACGGCTGCGCGATACCATACAGCTGGACTGTTGGCTACCAAATCCCTAACAGCAAGCTTGTCGAGATCAGTGCGTTGCTCCTGCAAGCAGGGATTCACATAGCGGCGGGAAGATACGTCATCGCGAAGTCTATACTCGATAGTGCGTTGCGCATCGCACCTCGGTTTGTACCGACGGTGAAGACGCTAGTATACACCCTATTGAGGCTAGGAATGGCGGGAGAAGCAGCGAAAGTGTTGCGCGGCTACAGCTAGCAGAGGAAAAGGGAATTAAAAACTATTTAGTGTAAATTGTAATATTAATAAATTATGCCAGTGTCACTACTCACTCACTACTCACTCACGCACGCGGTCGTTTATAGACCGCCATACTTCGCCAAGAAACTGTTGTGGAAGTGAGTCAATTTCTCAATAACTTGATCAATTTTTTCTTCGGATGGCAAGATAGTGGTGCGAAAGTGGTAGGTTCCTTGCACTTGCCCGAATCCCGAGCCAGGCACAACCACGATCCCCGTCGCCTCCAACAGCTCCGAGCAGTACAATGCGTCAGGTTCCATCTTGTTTTTAATAGCTGTTTCTATTGCATTCAACGGTAACTTGACGGTTGGAAAGGCGTACATCGCACCGTCGATCGTGTTGCAACTCACACCTGGCAAAGCGTTCAACGCCTCACTAAGCTTCTGCGCGCGTCGGTTAAGTGACTCTAAAATGTCGGTTTTCTCTTTATTATAAAGTTTAAACGAGGTCTCGCCTTTCTTTGGTGGTTGCACCATGATACCGGTGGCGATCTGACCGATGGTGTTGCTGCACAACGAGATGGATGCAAGCTTGTATATCTCGGCTTTTACATCCGCAGGTAGACCTAGTAATTCGAAGTATCCACCTCTTAATCCGCATTCACCGAGGAATCCCTTGGAAATGCTGTGGAAAGAGATGAGCTGGAGGGAGTCGGCGTCCCCGGTGACGGCGTTCATCTCATATGCAACTTTACGGAAAGAAGTAAATTTAGCACGTGATTTCCATATATTTTCTTGGTATACTTCATCAGCCATGAGGCAGATCTTCTCGTCCACGCACCACTCCACGATGCCCTTCATCGTCTTGGCGGGCAGGATCTGACCGGTAGGGTTGCCGGGGTTGATGACGACTAATGCACGAGGTGTTATTCCTTCATTTTTTGCTTTTTTTAATGCTTGTGATAACATTTTTGGGGTGCAGTTCCAGCCGTTACTCTCGTCCAAGTAATATGGGACCAATTTTGCTTGTAACAAAGTGGAAAGAGCGCTGTATAAAGGATATTGAGGTATTGGGGTTAGTACACCATCCATGAACCCACTTGATGGATCCCTGAGTAAGAAGTAAGTAAGAGTGTGAGTGAGTGAGTGATGAGTGAGTAAGTGAGTACCTCATAATAGTCTGCATACACAATCGTACGCCCTCACTTGCACCATTAGTTAGAAAGATATTATTTGGATCGGCTTTAAAACCATCACGTTCAAGTAAAAATTGGCATACTTCATCACGTACTGCGCCAATGCCTTGACTCTCCGTGTACGCGCCTACATCCGGTAGTGCCTTCAAGTACTTTTGCGCCCTTTCAATAACGTCTGGTTTAAATGCTTTCTTCGATTTCTCAGCTAATGATGGATTTATAACCAATGATAAGACATCTCTGATATAAGAGAGTGCTGGTTGCTGCAACGCATGTGGATTGCCAATGTTACACGATATTATTGGTCTATAAGTGATTAAGCGAGTGAGTAAGTAAGTATGACAGGGCGAGTAAGAGAAGCGGTTTATTACCTAGTCTTCGCCAACTCCTGGGCTCTAGATACAATTGGTCCACGAACTGCATATGACGCATTTTTGACATGAGAATTTATATTTTCAAGTGAAATTGCACCAGTAGCTGGTGCTGCCTGGCTAGGCTTCGAACGGGTAGATAAAGTACGACGAAATGCGCGCATATATTCCGCTGTACTTGGGCAATCAGTTTTGGTTGCCTTCACTCTCACAAGATTTTGGGACCGGAGCCGAAGATCTTTAACTATTTTATCCAGGAAGTCGGTGATGAATGACATATAATACTAGGTCGACGGCGATACGCAGGTGAAACAGTCACACCGCCTCTTGCAAGCAAACAAATCGTCACATTTCTTCTTGATTATATGCAATTCCAAGTCTCTTGAAGTATCTCGCAAAGAATAGAAATACCATCAAAACTTCGTCATTTCTATGTACTATTTCTACTTCTGCACCAGCTATACACTTCTTTCTCTTAGTATTCAGGTGAGCACATTTTCCCTAATCCCTTTTCAAAACGCATAGAAAAGTTATCGGTAAATAGTGCAAGAAAACATAGGTGATGTCGGCGCCGCGAAAGCCGCCTGGGCCACCGCCTACATTACCGCCTGGTAGACCACCGACGGGTCCAATTACGGAAGTACGTGGGCTTGGTGAAGTCAAGGCTGCTGCACCTATAGCTCCTAATGCTAATGTTAATCCAGCTATGGTAAAGCCTCCCCCCACGGCTCCTCCACCTAGATCGTTGATTCAGACGATACAAAGGCCTCCGATAGAAAGTATTAAAGAGATTACATTGCCTAGGGGACCTGCACCACGACCAGATTTTAATACTAATAATAATACACCGACTGGACCACCACCACGAGGACCTCCACCTAAAGGAATACCACCACCGCGATCTTTAGCGGCTGAGTTCCAGAAATCCATCACAATACCAGAAGCAGGTATGACTAGCTTTACTTATTATCTCTTATTTACCTCTCATTTATTCACTTATTTTATTAGGTGCTGATTCAAAAACGAATGATCCTAATCCTACTCAACCTGCTGCACGTAAAGCTGGTGCTATATCAATGTTTGATGAAACCCCTCCACCAACCCAAGAACCAGCAGAAAAGAAGACTAAAATTGATACCCCATCAAAGCTTCCTCCTGGTGTCAAACCTGGTCCACCTCCACAAAATCCAATGATGGATCCAACATCACCTATGATACGCGCACCTCGCCCATTACCACCCAAGCTGCAACCACCTGGTATTCCTGAAGGAGCAAATTTACCACCAAGTGAAAAGCCTCCTAAAGATGGTCCACCACCACCTTCAGTGAAACCAGTACCTGATCGTCATCGTGCACCACCACGTGATGATCCTAATGAAAAGAAAATTGGTGCTGGCTCTGCACCTGCTGCACCCGATGACGAGGCGCCGTTTAAGAAGGGTAAAAAGATAAAAGTTGAAGAAAAAGTATACGTGAAACGTCGTGAAAGAGAGTTTCCTGAGTTCGAAGAGTCGTCTTCCGACGAGGAAATGGACAAGGTACTGAACGAGCCCAAGCGGACCTTCGTGCCGCAGCCCGAGAAGCCGCCGTTGATCAACCCTAAAGACATCGAGTCCGGCAAGTTGCAGCGCGAGAAAGAGGAGAGAGAGAAGGCGGAGCTAGCTAAGATTGAAGCAAAAAGAGCTGCGGAAGCTGCTGCGAAGCAAGCTGCGCTTGATGCCAAGAAAGGGGTCCCAGCACCTGCTGCTGTGTCCAAGAAAGGGCCCTTGGCCGTGGAAGAAACCAAGGAAAAGGCTGTGGAATCGGTGAAGCAAGAGGCCGTTTCCATGAAGGAAGAGTCGGTGAAGAAGGAAGTATCCGTTAAGAAGGAAGAGTCGGTGAAGAAGGAAGTATCCGTTAAGAAGGAAGAAGAAGACGAGAAATTCGATCCGTTTGAATCAACGAAGCAGTCCGAGACACCATACCGCGAAGAAGACGACGAAGACGAGCTTGACAGCGTGGCTGAGAAGCAAGAGCAACCCGTTGGGGTACCGCCAGAGATGGCAATGAAAGAGAACCAGACCACGGCCTTCGTCCCACCTCCGCCTTCTGCGTACGAGGTGTACGTGGACAACAGCGAGATCACCAAGATATTGCCGCGTGGCCGCTTCTCCATCAAGGTCAAAGAAGCAACGGATATCCGGAAGAGAGACGATACGAGTAAGGCCCCGAAGACCGACGTGTTCATCCGCATCAAGCTGGGCATCGCCGAAAGACATCCCTATAAATCCACGAAAGTCAAGAGAAAACAAGGGCTTAATCCCAAGTTTGACAATGAAATCATCTCGTTTGACATCACGGATCCCGGGCAGGTACTCACTCACTCACTCACTCACTCACTCACTCACTCACTCACTCACTCTTACTCACTCACTCACTCAATCACTCACTCACTCACTCACTCACTTAGGTATCAGTTTATCTCGCACCTATGCAGCTGGACCTCGACGAGGAGGCATTTGTTCGTCTATATCGGTACGTGAACACCATCATCAGCAACACCAAGCGCAGCAGCGAAGGAATGTATATGAATAACGAAGAAGAGTCATTAGCTGCACT
>JACCDO010198929.1_pt1 | contig 23895 bp, 18 predicted proteins | sample 7446101 | NCBI WGS metagenome assembly JACCDO01 (sample SAMN15323440, study PRJNA562643) | freshwater metagenome | isolation source: river surface water | place: USA:Blue River Watershed | collected 2017-08-16
ATATAATATAATTATATATAAAATGAATAAAATAAATTATGGTTTTGCTGCAAATATTTATTTTGGAGGTTTTAATTTTGCATCTGAATTAAAAGACAATAAAATTTATGAGATGTATAAAACTACTTTCTCTTTATCTTCTTCTTTGTTATAACAGTTTCATTTAATTCTTTATTAGCTTCATCTGAATCATTATCATCTTCTTTATTATCAACTTCTAAAACGGAATGAAATTTATTATTATAATGTGATATAATAGTTGATTTATTATTTTTTTTAGTAATTTCAATAGAATGATCAATGAAATCTTTAACATTTTTAATATGTGTAATTATAAATATTGTATTATAATGTGTCTTTAAAAATGAAAATAATTCATCTATTGCCGCTAAACGATTCTTATCTAAAACAGATATTCCTTCATCTATAAATAATAATGATGAAGATGGTAAATGACTTATATTAGACAATATAATTTTAAAAACCAAATCAATCATAAATGTTTCCATACCACTTAATGTTTCAATATTACCTTCTTTAGTAATAATATCCATATCGATATTAACATATTTTTTATCATCTTGTAGAGATAATAAAATAGTTTTATTAATAAATGGTTCTAAAATATTATTAATTCTAGTATTAATAGAGTCTAATGATTTAGAAAGTAGATATGTTTGAAATCCATTTTTGCCAGTAATTTCATATAACACTTTATAAATTTCAAAATTCATAAATACTTCATCTATTAAAATCTTATTTTGGTTAATTCGTTCAATATCTTTTAATAGATTAGCATTCTTAGTATTATACATTAAGATTTCACTATTAACATTATCTAATAATGAATTTATTTTATTGATTTCATTTTGTATTAATTCAATCTCATTATTAATTTTATTATTATTAGTTATACTATCCTTGTCTTTTGTATAATCATCTATGTCTCGTTTTAATTCATTAATTATATTTAATAAATTGTTTCTTTCATAAGTTATATTATTTATTTCTGTCTTATATGATAATTCTAATTTTTGCTCTTTTATTATTTTATCTAACTTTATCTCTAAATCATCTATTTGATTATCTATTAATGATATCAGTTCTATTATATCATTATTCTTCTTTAAAATCTTTATATTCCGTTTATTCTCCTTGATCTTATTATCTAAATCTAACTTATATTTATTTATTTCATCTATCTTAATTGATAATGATAATTTTTCACGATTATAATTGATCTCATTTTTTTCTTGTTCTAATAATTTATTATTTAATTGATATAATTCATTATCAATATTTTCGATAGATGTAATTAATTTATTATTCTTTTTAATCAATCTATTATTTTTTAATATATTTTTTCTCTGATTAGTAAGATCATTATATTCATTATTTAATTTATTAACTTCGTTATATTTAGTAATAAAGTTATGTTCTTTAATATTTCTATTTAATAATAGATTTACAGTATCGATTAATGTATCAATTAAGTTATTAGTATCAATGACATTAAATTTAGTTTTACTAATATTTTTTTTGAGTTTAATAAAAGTGTCATCTAAAATAGCTGTATTAGATGATATTAAATTATTATAATTATTAATAATGGTATCTTTTGATTCAAGTAGATCGAAATTATTATTCATATCATTTTCGATATTTTCAAGTAATGATAAATTATTATTATAATCATTATATTCTGAATCAATAGGATATAGTTGTATTTCTTTTTTCTCTTTTGTTAATTCTACTATTTTATTTTTAATTTCAGAATTGTCTGACTTTTTTAATTTATTTATTTTATCTTCAATATTATCTATTTCAAATGTTAATTTACTTATTTCATCCTTGTTATTATGAATATTTAATAATTCTTGATGTTTATCTAATAATATTTGTTGTTGATCTAATTTAATATCTTTATCTATTTCAGTTAGTTTTAATGATAATTTATCATTAGTTAATGATTTAATTTTATCAAATAATTTCTTCTTTTTTTTATCATTATCTTCTGATAATGATAGTTTATTTATTTGATTATTCACATTTATTAATTGATTATCTATTTTAACTAATCTCTCTTCATTATTATTTAATGATCTCATTTTTATCTTTAATTCATCATCCGTTTTAATATTTGATTTAACATTATGAATCTTACATGACAATTTTCTTATATTATCATATAATGATTGTATTTCTTGTTTGTAATTATTAGATGTTTTATTTAGATCTGTTAATATAGTATCTTGAATATGTTTGGATTCATTAATTAATTCATCTAACGATTTTTCAGATATTTTATTAGAATCATTAATAAGATGATTATAACGATCTTTATATTGATTAAAACGTTTATGAACTTCAGATTCGATATTATTAAAATGGTTAATATTGAGTAGAGTGCATAATAGTTCTTTTTTTTCAATAGGTGATTTAGATTTGAAAGTTTTATTATTGCTTTGAAGTAGAACGGAAGTGTATATAAAATTTTCATATGTTCCGATAATTTTAGTGATATCAATTTCAGTTTTAGTTTTTTCAGAGTTTAATGAAATTTTCTTATATCTTTGATTGAACAATGTGAAAACTTCAGATTTATGTAGAACTTCATTATTATCTACTTTAATTAATTTATGAAAATCAAGATCACATTCTATTCTATTTTTACCACCTTTTGTATCTTTTCGATATGTGACTCTTTTAATTAGATATTTAGTATGATTAGATTCAAATATTAATACACCAGTTGACTTATTACAATTAACATTAATGATATCTTTTGGTGCAACATTATGACTATCACGAGCAGATCTATAATATAACATATATGTAATAATATCAATTAAAGATGATTTACCGTAAGAATTTTCACCAAAAATACCAACAATTTCATTATCAAATTCAGAATACTTAGTAAAATCGATAAAATTATTTTTACCATAACCATACATATCATCAAATGCTAACCATAATATTTTCCATTTACCTGTTTCATATTCAATATTATTTTTATCAGTATTACATTCTGATATTAATTTCTTGAATTCATTTAATATGATATCCAATCTATTATCTGTTATACCATAAACATCATTAATATATTGTTTTAATAATTTGTTAACATTAGATTCAATCTCTTCTTTTTCTTCTGATACAGTATCAGAGTTAATATTAACTTTATAATTATTAATTAATGTCTTAAACGATAATTTCAAATTAGGATTAATTAAATTGATTTGTTTTTTAATTTTATCAGTATTAATTTGATCAAATAACATCTCATTAATATCAATCCGAAGATATCCAGAATATTTAATATCTTGAAATTTCTCTTTGACAATCTCATTATTGATATCAATAATTTCTTCTAAATTGATCTTATGATATGCATTATCATTATGAATCTTAACATAATTGGATCCACCAGTTAAGATATTCCAATATAAATATCCATGATAATCATCTGTTTCTGAAAAGTTCTGAGATATTAAACTACCACTATATGCTATCGTTTTCTCTTTGTTTAAATATTGAAATTTATGAATATCTCCTAATAATATATAGTCATAATCACCAAATTTATTTAAACTTATCACTTCTTCTGAATCATTATTTAATATCATATTATCTGTTCCTATTTTTACATTTCCAACTTGACCATGATATAATCCTATTTTTTTAATATATTTATCTTCATAATCTAATTTATCTATTAATGTATCCAATTTATCTCTTGTTAATATATAATTATCTATTAAAGATGATACTCCAAAAATTATGTTGTTATATATGTAAACACCTGAATTTAATAAATAATGTATTGATTTAATTGGTCTATCTTTTAATATAGATGTAATTGAATCAATTTTATTATTATTATTTTGTATCATATCATGATTACCAGAAATAATAATAACAGGAAATATATCAGATAAACTTTTTAGGAAGTTCCATACCATAACGACGGTATCAGGTTTCAATTCATCTTTTGAATGTAAAATGTCTCCACAAATAACGATTAATGTATCTGGATCTTTATTTTTCAAGACATTTAAGTTATCATATAATGTATTAAAAACAATTTGATATTCATGATGTAATGCTGATAATCTAATATGAATATCAGCTAAGTGAACTATATTTTTGATAATTTTCTTATCATTATGAATTGTTTGACATTTAATATCGATATCATTTGAATTATCTTCTAATAATTTCACAATTACTTTATCAAATTTATCATCATCATTATCTGGTTTATCCTTGATGATTTTAGTTTTAACTGGAGCTTTAATTTGAATTAATTTAATAGATCTCTTTAATTCTTTAATTTCTTTATTTTTATCATCTAATAATAATTTAAGATTTTGGATATCATTTTTCAGACTAGTTGTTTTTAATTCAGATTTTTTCCCAGGAGTTCGTTTTAATATTTTGAATTCATCAGTATTATTAATGATATTATTTTTGATTTCCTTTATTTCTAAATCTAAATTATCAATCTTATCTTGGATTAATTTCTTTTCATTTAATTTAGTTTCATTCTCTTCATTAATTCGTTTAGCTTCTTCCTCTTTTTCTAATCGTTTAGCTTCTTGTTCATCTTTTAATTTTTGTTTTTTGATTTCGTGTCTTGTTTGAAACATTTATCTAGATAAATTAATAATATTAATTATTAACTTATATAACTATTTATCAATTTTTTACTTAAAAAGATTATAATATTATATTATATATAAAGATGGTTCTTATAAGTTATGTTTCAATACCTGTATCATCAAGTGGTGATAACAATAAATATTGTCGTCTACCAATTGATCATCCATTAATAAAAACTCATCAAACATTAACAGAAATGGAATTACAAATAAATAAATTAAGTAATATAGTAATTAATCAATAGTTAAACTAAAATAATATGTTTGATTGGAATACTTTTTGAAATTATTAGATTGATTACCGAAAATATATTCATAATTGACATAAACGAATAATAAGATGGAGAATGAAATATGAATAATAATATCACGATTCATTGTTAATTTAAAAATAATTAGTTAAATTAGTTTTAAATTAAGTTTTTAAACATGTTAAGATACCATATTTTTTAGTTCCTCGACGTGATTCTGTATATCTCCTCATTTCCATGTTAAACTGATTATTTATTTCACTAGTCATTGATCTATATTCGATGATTTTCTTAATTAGATTTTCTTTTTCTAATATTAGTTCTGGATCGACATCTTTTCCTTGTTCTTTAATCTTATTATCTAATACTAATAATTTTTGATTGTCAATTACTTTTAATGTATTAAATTTTCGCATTACTTCAAAGACGTTGAATGAATAAAACATTGAATATCTAATTCTAATTAGTTCTGGAATAATAAATTGGTTAACGTCTTTAATTTCAGAAATTTTCTTTTCAATTGTATCTACAAACTTCTTAACTTTGTCAGATGTATCATCTTCTTTATACATTTGAATTTTACCACTATAGAACTCACATATTATTGTTAATTTATCTAATTGAAATGCTGTTGATCGGTGTGCTTCAGATTTTGCATCTAATTTGAGATACGTTATTAATGTCAAATTGAATGAATTGAAAGCATTTAAAGAAGCTATTATAACAGATCCATAAGATGTATTTTTGAGTGCTAAACTTAATACAGTGCAAACAGAAGATACAAATATTGTTGGCAACATTAAAAAATACAAACATTGTTCACAAAATGTTTTTGATTCTACATATAATACACGTTGAGATTTAAGATATAGTGCAATAAGATCTAATGTAATTGAATAATAAGTCATTTCATTCATATATGTGTCATTAATTTTTTTAGAGAACTTACGAAAATTATCATATTCAGAATCAATTTTAATAACAGTATCACTATTTGGAGTTATACATGGTTCTTGATTAGAAGGTTGTGGTATAATAATTGTTGTTTTTAATGGATCAGGTATTTGATCAAAACCATGACTATTAAATGATTTAACACTCATAGAATCGGATGGTATTTCATTATTGTATGATGATTCTGGAATATCATAATTATAACGAAAACTAGATGGATATTGTGCATGTTGTTTTTGTTTAGAATAACGAAGACCCATAATTATAAATAAGAAATTTAAAGTAATTTCAAAAATTGACCCCAATTACGAATTGCTAACTCGGGATAATATGGATTATGTACATATTTAATTTGATCTTTTATAATATCTTCAGATAATAGTTGTACATTATGATTATAATATTTCATATCTAAATTTTTCTGAATTAATGTTATATTTTTAACACTTTCATCATTTAAATATTTTGAATTAATACGTATAGATGGTAAGCTGATCCAGCCATCATAGCCTATTTTACAAATAATGTTAATCATTCTACGATTTAAATAGATCTTATTTTCACACAAGAAATCTGAATCATATAATTTTCCAGTGGGATGAATATATGGTCCATTATAATCCGCAACTTGACCATCATTATAATACAAATTAATTGTTGCTTTTTCTTCATCATTTAATATGGTAAATAATGCTGATTCATGATTATTCACATATTCTTTTAATAGTTTAAGATTGGAATTACATAATAAGAATAATTTAGGATTTTTAATAACTTGAAAAGTAGTTAAAAGTTTAGGATTACGTTTACCATTTTCGTCTCTAGTATAAATTAGAGATGATTCCATATCAGCTAAAAAGATAGCAATATTCTGATCTTTTTTATGATGATATTTTCTTTTGACACGATCACCTCGATATATTTTAGTATTAATATTTATAGTTGCTTCAATAAATTCACCATCATCTTCGTCTAAAAAGATCTTAACACATCTAAAAAATTCTTCTTGTTTTGTTAAATCAATATATGCATCATTGAATTCAATTTCAGGATTGCAGATATCATAAATGAGAGACATTATTATTTATTATATCTTAATAAATGATAAGTTGATAGAATTATTTTTGCAATTTTTATTTTGGTTTATTTTTCATTAACTATCTTAAAACAGAAACACCATGATAATGAGAATTTTTTTTTAGGATTACCAAATTTATTCCATTCATCTATAGTATAGTTATTATTCATAGATAAATTACATCTAGAACATATCGGACGAAGATTTTCAAGTGTAGTTTGACCATTTTTCGATTCTGGGATATTATGACCACAATGAAAGTCATATACGTTAATTATATTATCACACCATTTAACATAACATTTACTTTCAAATTTTTTACCGATATAATAAACCCAGACCTGTTCTCGAAGAGCACATGGAATTTTGGCTTTCATAGTTTTTATTTATAACAATATAAACATTTATTTTTATATTAATATAAATGACAACTTTATCGAATGATGGAATACAAATAATTAGAGTATTAAACAATGATCATATTTATGAACGTTTATTTAGAGAGACAGAGTTAGCTTTTCCAGAGTTTTCAATTAGAACACAAAATTATGTATTAGGTGGATTTGCTGCATATGGAAATCCATCATCTTATCATAATCAAATGGTTAAACAATTACGTAAATTAGCTTTTGATAAAATAATTGAAACTCAAGTTTTTAATAGATATTTAAGAGAAATTCGACCAGATACACATCAAAATTATAAATTAGAATGTTTATTTGATAGAATGATGCATCGTCATAAAAATCAGAAACCATCTGCTGAAACTGCTCATCGAGACATAGTACCGTCTGAATATAATAATCAATTACATGATAATCATATTTTTGGTGGTTGGATTAATTTATCATCACAATATCAATATTTTGTTGGTTTACCAGGATCTCATATAGATATTATTGGAGATGATCAAAATGGATTTTATAAATTGGATGTTAATTCAGATGAATATAGACATTATCAGAATAATAAAGTTAAATATCCAATAGCACCAGGTGAGATGATAATATTTTCACAGCATTTATTACATGAGGTATTGGCTAAGAAATCAGAGATAGAACAATTTCGTTTGTTCACAGGATGGCGTTTAACATTATCGAACAATTTATTATTTCCATCAAAGGTTGATACAATAAATAATTTAGATATTCCAATGTTACCAAGTGGTCAATTACCTCAAATGTTTTCAAAATGTCATATGATGTTTAAAAATAAACCATTTTTTTGGTTAGGGAAAGATGTAGATGAAGAACTTCGAGGATCATTATTAAGATGGTGGAGAACAACAATGAGAGTACCATTTTCACGTCATTTGAAATCATTAAGAGAATATAATTTTGATTGTACTAATTATGAATATTCAGAAAATGATAGACGTTTAATGTTATCATTACATCAATTATGATTTAACTTTTAACATTTTTTGTTTTTTAATTTCTTGTTTTGACAGATCATATAAAGCTAATTTGATACTCGTTTTAATATTTTCTAATTCTTTAAGATCATTATTAGATAGATCTTTTTGATTAGTAATTCTAATGGCTTCATTATAAATTCTTCTTAATTTTTTATTACCAGCATTACTTTTTATTTCTTGTAAGAAGTAATTATGATTATCAATAATTTCATCTATAATTTCCGGAATCAATTTAGATATCCATTTTTCATTATCATATATTTCGCCAACATTTGATCTGTTATTTGTATACTTTATATTTTTATATTGAGGTAGATTATCATTAAAATGAATATTCTCTAATGAGACGTTAAATGGATCTGAACCATATTGGAATAATATTTTATCAATAACATCTTTTGGCAATGAGTAGATATCTTCAGATCCAAAATTGACAATCTTGATATTATTATTAATTGTATTATTAGTTGTATTATGACTATTATTATTATTCATAGTATTAGTCGTATTATGAGAATTATTATTGATTGATTTAGATCTAGTTTTTACTTTAGCTTTAACCATTATTTCTAACTCGTCAATTTTCTCTTGCTGTTTTTCGATAATGTCTTTGAGATCATTAATTTTATAATCTTGATCATCATTATTTTTATGTTTCTTTTTGTGTTTGCTTAACGATGATTGAAAAGAAAAACTCTTATTACAAACTTTACATGAAAATGGTTTTTTATTTGTTTCATCATTAACAATAACGCAAATATCCTCAATATTTTGTTCATTATGGCTAAAAATGGCTAAATTTTCAATAGGTTTGACTAAATCTTGGCTAATTTTGGCTAAATCTTTATTATTTTTAATTTCAGTTTCATTTTCATCTTCTAAACCGTTTATACATGGATTCTTACGTCTAGAATGTTTATCAAAATTCGACTTCCTATTAAAGATTCTATTACATAATTTACATTTATAAATCATCTTTATACTATATATATTAGTATCCTAATTTATTTTTATATATTTTTAATGATTTTATTAACTAATTATTTGGAAGCAAAAAAGAAGCAAAAAGAAGCAAAAAAGAAGCAATTATAATTTTTTATACAGAGAGAGAGAGACGGTTTTGCGCGGCAACTGGGAGGCCTCATTCTGAATTATTTTTTGGTATAAAAATAATCAAGTTTTTTAATTTTGAATGAATGATAAATTAAATTAAATGAATACTAGAACTGATTGTTTCCATACATTATTTGTAGGAAATAAATCTCTATATTGAACATGATTAATCATATATTCCCATTTATAATATAGATCATCATTTGATATAACATTAATTCTTTGTTTATAATCAGACATCTGAGATATCATCCATAAATATAAATATGTATTTTCATTATAAGTTGGTAGTCTACGATGTTTAAGCATGAAATTGCAAAGTTCACTATGCATTTTCCTCCACGTTTCTATTTCATTTGTATATAGATGTTTATATTTATTATACCATGTTCCATCATTTCTTTTTATAATTGTTTCATATTTTGATAGATTCATAATAGCATCTTTATATTCTTGATTATCATTTGTGTTATAATAACTTGTTAATTTTACATAATGTAAATATAAATTATAGAGTGCTAAATCATATGTTTCTTTTACATCACCATTGTCAAATTTATTATATTGTATCATATAATTTTTTTCATTAATTAGTCTTTCATAAACACAATCATCTTTAGGTAGATCATATACTAAATCATATGTATACAGATGATATATAGTACCTCTCGTTAATAAATGTGATCCATCATTCTGAAGTCTCATGTTGATTTTCGAAAATATTTGAATGGCATCATTTTTTGTTATTATTCTAGATGTAAATAATTTTCTTAACATCTTTTGAGATTATTAATGATAATAAAATTAATTAACAATTAATTAATTTTATCAATTTTTTATTTATCTAGATTTTAACTAAACAAATAATTTTTGCAAGATATGGGTTTCGAACCCATGCGATCATAACGACCAGTAGAACTTGAGTCTACCACCTTAACCACTCGGTCAATCTTGCTAATGATTACAATGCAATATATTATATCACATTATAATACTATAATATAATAATATATTTTTAAGTTATTTATAAATTAATTTATTATTTTTTAGTCTTTCTAAGTTGCAGAGTCCATGGTTTAGAACATGTCGGACAATTCTTTTGATGATTTTTATGCCAATCAGTAATACAACATTGATGATACATGTGCGAGCATACACCAATGACACCATAACATTTTATATTATTATTAGTTTCACATTTCGGACATGAACTAGTTATACAATTTCTACATATTGCACAAATATCAGTTATATTAGATGAATAATTAGCTTTAATACATATATGATTAATAGTTATATCACTCATCTTGTTATATTATAATGATCTATTATTATATCCTATCTAATAAGATAAAGAAATCTGCAACTTTTTATTTGATCTAATTAATTAGATCAAATAAAAAGTTATTGATACTTGTTGTCAACAATTCTTTTTATTGATACTTGTTGTCAACAATTCTTTTTATTTGATCTAATTAATTAGATCAAATAAAAAGTTATTGATACTTGTTGTCAACAATTCTTTTTATTTAGATTGGTTTAACGAAAAGTGACATTTAAATAATGTGGTTTAACATTTGTCATAATTTGATATTTAGCCATCCATTGATTTAATTCCAATTGATATGAAACCATATAACCATGATCTCTACTTTTATCATTTGTTAATATATATGTTTTACAATATAGAGAAGCATATAACCAAAACCAATCATCGTTCAAATTAAATGGTGTTTTAAATACTTTAATATATTCTACATGATGAACTAACCATGATAACTTCGTAAATTTTTTATAGTATTTCTCATGTATTATAACTAATATATTCTTTTGAAATGTATTTAGAATATTAACAATTGTTGCATGAATTAAATTCAAATCCATATTACCATTCATATAACCAATATTCGCACCATCTATTATGATAAAATATTCATTCTCTTCTAATATCTTTATAAAATCATTCCATTTCTTGTCTATCTTAATTTTCATTGATAATATTTTATTTTTTATACGATCCATTATTTTAAACCTAATATCATCATGAATAATATCTTGATTAATTATTATATTATTATCATAAGATTTAATCAAATCAACAATAGAATCTGATGGATTAGTTAAATTATTAACAATAATGGTCAAGAAATCAGAATCATTTTTAGATATAACATATTTAATAATATGTTCTAATATTGGATCAAAAATAATGATAGGATTAGTTTCAATTTTTATTTGAGCTTCTTCTAATTTAATATTTTGTAAACATAATAATTGATCATTTTTGACATCATTATTTAGAACTTCTATTTCACGTAATTTATTATTAATCTTTTTAATTTTTTGGTTATGAAACTGGATATTATAATTGAATTCTTTAATATCTCTATTATTCCTAATAATTAAAATATTATGATCAATATAATTGAGGAAGAATGTTTTTAATGTCTCATAATTTCTTGTTCTAATAAGATGTTGAAATATTGGAATATATGATGATGTTTTATGAATATTATATTTATGAATTAAATCTAATGCTAATTCATATTGATTATAATAATTAGAACAAAAAATATTAACTAATGAAATAACAGAACCATTAGATAGATCATTTAATATATTACTAAAATCTGGTGTATTAATAATATTAAGATAATTTGGATTCTTAAAAAGATTCGCATAAAGTTTAAGAGCGATATCAATATTATATTTATCAATAATGATATTATTAATAAATGTGATATGATCAGAATTTAATATATAATTTGGATCATTGGTTAATTTAATATATTCGATTATTCTACTATTAGTGTCCATTGTTTTTTGTTATTTAATAAGAACCCATAAGAATTCAAAAATTTCTCAAATTTTTCTAAATCATTAGAATTATTAATCTTAATAATATATTTAACGAGATCTTTTGATCTAACATCTTCAAATATTCCATTATTTGATTTTTCAATATTGATATCTAATTTTAATTGAGTTTTATTTTTAATATTATTAATGATAATATCAATACGATCTTCTAAATTAAATGGGAATGGATATTTTGGATGATTACTAGGTATAATCATGAAAGTGAATTTATTTTTATCTTTGACAGTTGAATATTTTTCAAGATACAATAATCTATTTCTAATTAATTTACATATTTTAACTCGACCACTTTTCTTTTCAGTTTCAGATTTTTTAGGAACATCTATATTTAAATGTTTAGCTAATTTATTTAATTCTTCTTTCTTTTGTGAGGTTTCACAAACAGCACCAGTTAATGTTGGTACTCCTACACCTCTCTTCTTTGAATTTTTATCTCTTTTAGATCTCAATTTGAAAGTATCAGGAATAACATCATAACTTGCACTTTTCTTAAGACTTGTTTTATCGATGATACCGACATAATCATATTCAGGTTTAGATTCATAATATTGGATAACATCATTAAAGTTATAGATATTTTTTTTATCGGATTGTGTATTATCTTTTGAATTTAATTTAGAGTTAGCAATTTTGAGTATATCAGTAGAGTTAAGATAATCATAGAGACTAATATTGTTATATAATTCAGAATGAAAAGTAGAACGATAAAACATAGGGACATCTTCATTTTGATCAAATGGTTGAAAGATGTAAAATTTATCTCTATAAATAAGATAACCAGGAATATTAAATTTATCATAGATGGTATCAGAGAAGTTATTAAAATCATTTTCACTAAGAGGGATTAGCTCATCTAATGCTTTAAAAACGAAGAAATCATCAAATAGATCTTTTTTCTCTCCGATATAAGATCTTTTAATTTTATCAAGACATTCATCAAGAGTATAAACATATCTAAATTTATATATTTCTTTAATTTTTTCTTTTGCGAAATTGATTTCATTTCTAGCGAGAACATTAGTGAAAGTTGAATAATCTAAATTATCTTTTGTGATTTTTCTATATAAAGCTTTATTTTTATCATAATATTTTAGATTTAATTTATCATCAAAACATTTGAAAGTACAAGTAGTTAAATCACATTGTGTAGGACAAATTAATGCATTTTTTCGTTGTTCAGGAGTCATATCAATTAATTTATCAACAGGAACACATTCTTTATAAGTTTTAACTTCTTCAGGGAATATATTACCATGATAATTTAATGGACAATCAAATGCGACTTCTTTAAGTAATCGTTCAGTTTCTTTAACTAAGATATATTTACGTTCAGCTTTTTGATACATTTGTTCTTCAGTAGTTAATTCTTTTGAGTCTTTTAATGAAACAACATAACGATATATTTTTACTTTAGGAAATTTATTATCATCATTAGTAATTTTATAATGTTTACATTCACGTAATGCTCGTCCAATAACTTGATGTATTTTACCTAAATTATAATAGACATCCATAATATGAACTTCATGAACATTTTCAAGAGTGATACCTTCATTCATAACTTTAGAACCAAGAATAAATTTAATGAAACGTCCATCTTTATTATTAATATTATTGAAGACGGAATCTAATATTTTCTTTTTGACCTCAGGAATTTGATCAGCAAAATCTTCATTTTTACCAGTCATAGTAATAAAAGTAGCAGGAAAGAATTGTTTATTTTTAAATTTTTCATTAAATTCTTTATATGTCAAACCAGTTAATGCATCTATTGTATTATTACTAATATTATAATTTCCATTTTCATCATATTCAAGATATCCATTAACTAATAATACTTCAGTAAATAAATCTATCCCGACTTTAACTAAATTGAAATATAAAAATGCTGTTCCTGATCCATTCTTATCTGCAACTAACTTTTCTAAATTATCTAATGCTGTGTAAAACTTGATTGAAAAATACTTTAAATTCTCCTTTTTTAATATTAATCCTGTTATTGATTTATTTTTATCTGAATCTTTTATTATTTCATTTGCATCTAATTTACCATCAAAAAATTTATCATTAATTAATTTCTGTAGAATAGTTTTATTAGATTTAAGTTGTGATCTAACTAAACTCATACCTTCTTTACCAAAATAACCTTGGATATCATCTTTACTATCATTTAAACCAACAAAACAGAAATTGGAAACAGCTTGTGTTCTTCTATCAAGACTATCATCTAATGTATCTAAAATATTATAATAAGTTTTAGTTTGAAAGTCAAGCATATCACAACGATATAATTTAGTGAATAAAAGATCATCAGGAATTTCACCAACATCAACACCTTCAGCGAAAGTTAATGGATTCAATCCTCTAAAATGACTAACATATCCACTCGCCATATTCATTAAATATTCTTTACCACCTGGTTTAAATGTCATCTGATGATTCTTTTCTGAAGTAAATATCATATCTCTATAAACAGGATCATTAGATGGTCGTATATAATTTAATAATTGAACGATTTCATCAGCGAAGTTAATCATAGGTGTAGCAGTTAACACGATAACTTTAAGGTTATGTGAATTTTCGATAATTTTCTGAACAGCATTACCATATTCATTATCAGTAATATTATGTGCTTCATCGATAATAAGGACGGTATTATCAAGAGATTCAAGTTTATCGATAGCGACATCGCGTTCAATTTCACCTTCAGCATTTTTTCGATAAATTTTCTTAACTTTATTTTCGGATAGTTTTTTATCGGATATTTTTTGTCCGAGAACTTTTTTATAGAAGGATCTGTAAGACATTAATTTATAGAATTGTTGTGCCATTAATTTAGCTTGTTTAATTTGTTTCGATCTCTCGAAATCATTAATAAATCCGGAAGTATTTGAAATATCTTTGATATATGTTTCTTTTGTGCATTTAATAATTTCATCTCTCCAATTTTCTTTAATTAATGGTCCAGAAACTAAAATATGAATTTTGGTTCCATATTTTTTAACTTGTTCTTTAAAATTTTCAGCGATAGCAATAGCTGAACATGTATTATGTGAAATAATATCATTTACAACATATGAATGAATATCTTCTATTTCTAAATCATAGATATAACCTTCATAAAATATATCTTCTTTTTTAATAATAGTTGCATATTCATGTTCATCATTACTATTTTTAACTAATATTTGATAACCATTATATAGAATGTTGCTCCATCCACTATTCTTTCTAAAGAACATATGATTACAACTACAAATAATAGTAGTATTGTTAGAAAGAGTGAATTTTTTAAGATATCCATTAAATGGTTCTCTGTAAATTTTAAGAATTGGTTTTAGAGTTAATTTATTTTTAATATCATCATATGATTTTACATATAGACTAAGATTATTTGATACATCTAACCATTCACCATTTTCATCATCCACTACTATTCTATTACTATTATAATTATCATACCATAATTCAACAATTGAAAGTTTTTTCGTTACAATATCTATAATAGATTCAGGATGAACACATTTACCAGTTCCAACACCATGATACATTAATATACCCCTAAATGGAGTATCTGGATTGATGAAATTAGATAATAAGGATTGTTGTGATCGTAAACGGAAATTACCACCACATGCCATATCTCTGAATTTCTTGATGTCCTCATATTCTGTTAAAATATTTCTCGGTGGAATCTTATGATAATAAAATTCTCTCTTTTTATATATTTTAGACTGAAAATGTGGATCATTATGATCTGGATATGAATAATTGATTTTCATTATTTTTAATAAATCTTTTGTATCTTCATTTGTTGATTCTGATTCTGATTCTGATAAAGTATCTTGATCTAATGTTTCTTCTAATGATTCTTCTGATTTTTTATTATCATCAGATTCAGATGATATATAAGATGTTTTATATTCAGAGAGAACATTAGAGTTATCAGAATCGGATATATTATAATATTGAGTCATAATGATTACTATAATATATAATAAAAAAAAAATCTGAGTTATAATATTAATAATAAAATATTAATTAAAGTATTATAGAAAATGATAAATTCTGATACAGAATTCGATACATCAATAACAAGTGATACATTAAACATATTAAATACAAAATCATATACTCATGAACACAAGAAGTTATTAGTCAAACGTATAAATGAAATAAAGAGTAAGAGATGTTATGTTAAGATATTTAAGATAATATATAATGATAATCACAAATATAGTCAGAATGATAATGGGGTATTCTTTAATTTAACAAACTTACCAGATACTACATTAAGTAAAATAGAACAAGTCATTCAATATTATGATAATAAAAAAAATATGGAATTACAATTAATGAAAAATCATTTTACTGAAGATAGTGCATCAGATTATTGATGTAGAGTATAATTAATAAAAGAACATAATGCAAGTAATTGAATATATTCACCAGATCCAGAAGATATTAAGTTAGATATCTCAGACATTTTAATAAATATTAATGATTTATGTTTATCAATAATAGTATTATCATTAAATATATAATCAGTTAATTCATCAATAATACTTGACGAAAAACCATTATTAAAAATATTAATTAGACTATTTGACATTGTTATATATGACATATTTTCTGTTTTTAGAATATCGTAAAAATTATCAATCAAATTTTTTGCTATATATCCACATGTATTTTTTATTAGATCTCCAGTTAATGGTTCATCATTTAAATTTGAGACGTAAGCTGTTCTTTGTAATAATGTAATAGCTTTACGTAGATCACCATTAGAATAATTATATATATTATAAGTGATATCATTAATAGTTTGGTGATTAAAATATATAGATTCTTGAGTGAGTATATTTTGAATGATTTCATTCATAGATGTCAGACTAATATTATTAAATCTATATTTATAACATCTAGAGGATAATGGTGGTATAATTTTAGTAACATAATTGCAAATTAATATAAATCGTGTGATATGTGAATATTGTTCCATAATTCTTCTTAATGCAAATTGTGAATCATTAGTTATAACATCGGCTTCATCTAATATAATGATTTTAATAAATGGTATATCATCATAATTATGTAATGCAAGAGCTGCGAAATTTTTAATTTTTTCTCTAACGACTTTAATACCTCGTTCATCGGAAGCATTTAATTCCAATACTCTTTGTTTAAAGATTTTATCATAACAATCAGAATATTTAGGATTTGAATTAAAGATATACCTACATATACTGAGAGCAGTAGTAGTTTTTCCAGTACCCGGTTGTCCATATAATAATAGATGAGGAAGATTAGATTGATGTTTTTTAGATGATATTAATAATTTGATATCATCATGTTGTGTAACCCTATTAATTTTAGTTGGACGATATTTTTCAACCCATATTATATTTGATTTAGAATCCATGATTATTCAATTATTATAAATAACTTAATTTATTATCATTTATATTATCAATTTTTTAATCAGATTTAATAAAAATTGATAATTTAATAATATAAATATATATTGATTATATATAATAGCAAAAATGAGTAAGTCATTAAAATCTAAATCTAATAAAAAAATACAAAAGGAAAAAGATATAACATCAAGTGATTCTGTTGATTCAAGTGATTATAACCCAAATAATATTAAGATTAATGATTTAATATATCCATGTAAAGATGAAATATTACATACCAGAGTAATATTACATCCATATCAGATGAATAATAATTTATATGTAAATCTAAAGAAGAATTTAATAGATAAGTTTGAGGGTAAGTGTATAAAGTATGGATATATAATAAAGATATTCAAGATATTAGAGTATAGTAATGGAATAATAGAACCAGAGAATTTTACAGGATCAGCAGTATATGATGTCAAATATTTAGCAAAAGTATGTGTAGCATTAAAAGAGTCATTAATAATAGCAAAAGTTGTGTCATATATACCAAATGCAAATTTCGTATTAGTTGAATTTGATTCAATTATTAAAATTATATTTACAAAAAATGAAAGAGATATTAATACTAAAAATTTTACAGTTAGTAATGATAAAAGTTTAATACATACATCACAACATAAATTAGGAGTTAATGATTATGTTAAAATTCAATTGAAATCAATTAAGTTCTATCAAAATGATTCTGTCATTAAATGTATGGGTTATCTTGAAGATTTAGCTACCAAAGATGAAATTACTAATTATTATTTTCATGATGACTTAACTTCAAGAGATATTAAATTTACAGAAGTTCAAACATCAATATATTATAATGATGATAATGAAGCAGAAGATAAAAATATAGAACAATCGAATAATCAAAATAATAATGAAATATAAAAAATTACTTAAATTTAATTTATTATAAGAGAATAATAAATTAAAAAAAATATGTATACACCTATATTTGAAACATCAGATGATTCCGATGACTCATTTGATACAGATATTGATATTGAAAATTTAAATAATGATATTGATGAAATGAGTATGGAAGAAGATAAAGATATATTAGTAATCACAAATAAACAAAAACATAATAGATCGAAGATAGAATTAAAGAAACAAGTATGGAAGAAACGTGAATATTTATATTGTAGTAATTGTGGTAAACATGGTCATATTCATAAGAAATGTTATGAAGCAATTTTATCATATGGTATAATATGTATAAATCTAAATAATAAGAAAATATATGATTTCTTCTTATCAAAATATAAATTTCCAGATAATATTCAACAATTAAAGAATATATGTGTAAATAAATACATTTTAAAGAATGTCAGTTGTAATAATCGGAAAGACCTTGATATATATGAAAATAAGATATTAAATACAGTTGAATATTTAATGGTCAGACGTAAATTTACTTATAACTACATATATATAATTAGAGGAATGTATGATTTGAATTTAGAATTGATAATTAAATCAATTAATTTATTGACAAAAACAGAATATCAAAAGATAATAACATTAGAGTTTGATGTTTTATGGATGGATATATGGGGTGATAATGGATTTAAAACAACATTTTTAAATGAATATAATCATGCAAAAGAACAAATGAAATTCTTAAAGAACTTTATCATACCTCAGATACAACATAAGATAAATGTAGTATTTGATAATCCAGAATGGGGATTTCCAAAAGGTAAAAGAAATAATGATGAAACTAATTTAGATTGCGCTAAACGGGAATTTGAAGAAGAAACTGGATTAACAGAAAATAATTATATTTTATTGGATAGGTTATTCCCATTAGTTGAAACAATTAAAGGATCAAATGATGTTAATTATAAACATGTCTATTATATTGCTTTATTTAATAAAGATATGGATATTAATAAAATAAAAATGGATAAGATTAAGCCTAATTTTGAGATAGGTGATATAGGATTATATAATATAAATAATAGTATAGAAGTATTACGAGATTATAATTTGGAGAGAAAAGAGTTAATTAATAATTTAAAATTATTTTTTACATATAATACAAGATATTATGAAAAATTTTATCATGACAAAATATAATGAGTTCTAAATTATTTGAATTAATAAAAAATCATGAATATAAGAAATTAATAGAAATAATTAAATCAGATAATAATATTGATTTAAATGAAACTGATGAATCTGGATTATATTTAATTCAATATGCAATTATATTTCGTCAAATTGATATATTATCATTATTAATAAGTCGGAATTGTAAATTAGATATCTTAGATTCTGATGGGAAAAATATATTCTATATCCCAATTAAATTTGGTTATTTTGATATAGTTAAATTATTAATAAACTTTTCAAATATCACTATTGGTATTCCATTATTAGAAATCGCTGATAAAAATATGAATATACCTATCCATTATGCAATTATATATCAAAAATATGATATCATTAAAGAAATATTAAATACAAATTCAAATATTAACTATAAAGACATAGATGGAAATACTGCTTTACATTTAGTTATTAAACATATGAAAAAGAATACAATTGAGATCATTAAACTATTATTAATTAAAAAAATAGGTATTAATTATACAAATAATATTGGACAAAATGCATTACATATGGCTATTGAAAATAATAATATTGATATTACTAAGTTATTATTAGAAAATAAAATCAATTATGATACAGAAACTAATGATAATCATTTAACACCTATATTATTAGCTACTCTACAAAATAATGTTGATATTTGTAAATTACTTCTTACTTATCCTATTAATATTAATTGTCAAGATGTTTATGGTAATACTATTTTAGATTATGCTATTATTAATAAATCTAAACAATTAATTGATCTATATTATAATATTGTTGATGTTAATTTAATTAATATCAGTGGAGAAATTGCGATTAATCTTTTTTTCAATAATTATGATGTTAAAACATTAGATGAATATAGATTTAGGGAAATATTAATGAAATCAGAAATGAATATTCAGAATAATGATGGAAAAACGATATGGCATTATTTAGTAGAATATGATATTTGGGAACATTATACAGAGATATTAATAAATAAAAGAAATAAGATTCATATACAGGATAATAAATTAATGACACCATATAAAATAATTGAAACTAAATATCCTAAAAAACTATCAAAATTTGTAGATCTAATTGCAAATAGTTTTAAGAATTATATTATAAATACAAATTCTAAACCAGATTATAATGGTGATATTAATATAATAAAAGATCTAATAATAAATAAACATATTAGTTCTCCAGAATCAAATAAAGCATATTGTCCAATATCAGAAACTGAAAATCTTAAATTTTCAACTTATATTGGTATATCATTAGATATAGTATCTGGATTGATTTATATAAAACAAAAATTTAATATTGTTGAAACATCATTAACTAAAAATTTCATTGATAATAGTATGTTAGAAGATTATTATAATTCAAATGGTAAAGAAAAACAAAATAGTGAATTCTTAAATTTTGAAATAGTTTGGTATTATCAACGATTATTCTATCCAACTAATATTAAAGATATCATTAAACAATTCCTAAATGATAATGATAAAAGATATCTCATTATACCATTAGGTATCGGATTATCACATGGATCACACGCTAATATTATCATTTATGATAAAGATACTAATTCTATTGAAAGATTTGAACCTTATGGATCTAATTATCCACCTGGATTTAATTATAATCCAATTAATTTAGATCTAATATTAAAAAATCTATTTTTAAATTATTTTAATGATAAACTAAAATATTTTGCTCCAAGTGATTATGAACCAAAAATTGGATTTCAGTTTTTAGATGCAATGACATATGATAAAGAAAAAAATATAGGCGATACTGGTGGATTTTGTGCAGCATGGTCATTATGGTATGTTGAGATGAGAATAATCAATAAAAATATATCAAGAGATTTATTAATAAACAAATTAATAAATCTAATAAGAACAAAAAATATATCATTTAGAACAGTTATTCGTAATTTTACTAAAAATATTATTGATATTAGAGATAAAATATTGAGTGATTCTAATTTAGATATCAATCAATGGTTTAATAATAATTATGATGATAATCAATATAATAAATTAATTAAAAATATATCATCTTTTCTGTAAGATTCTCAAAATATATAAACTAAGAGCTATAATGATTGCAAATAATATAACAGATATATATTTAAAGTTATATTTTTTAGTTTTAATAGAATTAATATCACATGTATCAATACAAGTATCTTTTTGAACATCAATATTATATTTTAAATTATAATATTTATAGAAGTCTTTTAATGTTATTTCTTTCTTATTATTAATTTTGTTAACATTATTATGAGCATGTAATAACCACATAATTAGATATTTTTTATTAGATAATATAAAATCATTTAATGGAAAACGTTTAATGAATTCAGTATAATGATGTCTGCATTTTTGACATGGTAATACATATCTTAATGAATTAAAAAAATGTCTATAATGTTCTTTTTGTTCATCTGTTGGAGAATTTGGATATGATAAACATATTGAATCACAAAAAAACCATCCAAATGATCCCCATATAGATGAATCTAAATTTATTCTTATATCTTTTTCCATATTACATTAATATAATAAAATAATTTATGAAGTCCAATTAAGAGCAATAATAGAATTACTATTGTCTTCCAGTTTTATATCAGATATTGACATATTAATAAATTCTTTGAACTTTTTAAAAGAGGTTAAAATATTATTATCAAATGTATTAACAACTTTTCCTTTTTTAGTAGATGTAAAAGTTTTAATGTCAAACAAATAATTATTATCATATTCTTTTAATGTATTTTGGATATTAATATTTTGTTTCTGTAGATTCTTAACACCAATACATACATAATTATTATTCGTTTGCTCAAATGGATCCTTGTTGTATTTTGATATTTTACTATTCTTAAATATTATATTATGTCGTTGACTCCATTCTAACATCAACAAATTTAATGCACAAAATAATAATCCATTTTTATTCTCTAAATATCTTGTTACATTTTTATTTATTACATATCTTGATGTTATTGTATCACTCACATTTATACTTAACTTCTTACTTAACTTTTCCATTCCAATTTTAATATCAATTATATTATTCTTGTCTTTTCTTTTGATCTGAAAATAATGTGTTCTGTCATTCGAATACCATAAATATGTATGAATATCAACTTTGATATCTAACTCAGAAGAATAAATAGTTTGATTAAGCTTCTGATTATTAATCTTAATAATTTCATCATCAACTGATAAATTATTAGTGTAAGATCTATAAATTATCATCTTATTATCAGTTGATAGTTTATAGTCAAAAAAGATATTATACAATTCATAGTTAACAAGTAGAGTGTGAATAGCAATTGTTGGAATTATCTTTATTTGATTTTCATTATTCTCAAACACTATTCCAAATATTGAATTTGATTTCTCACTTATTATCGGCGAACCATTGTAAACATCATCAATTATATGATCTTCAACTTCAGTTTTTAACCAAATTAATGGGTATATATTATTAGTTGATTCTTGAGAGATTTTTATATATGGTAATTTGTAAAAATCATCATATAGAGATAAATAATAAGAACTGTTTTCAATATTAGATAAGGTTAATTTTAAATCATCTAATTCAATACTGTTATGTTTCATATGATTTATTAATTCTTCATCATTATTAGGATCATCATCAATAATAAAAGATATTAACTTCATGAAATAACAATAATTACTTATATTTAATTTAACAGTCTTATTTTCGAGTATAATATGACAATCAGAATATAGAACATCAATATTATATGCAGTTATGATATAATACTTATCAATATGTTTAATAACAGTCCCAATAATAGTATTATTAATTTTTTCATTAATTTGAAACTCTTTATAATTCATATATTTATTCCAAGGTATTAATTGTTTAGTGATATGTGAAGAATCACATGTATACTGAATGATATAAGAACTTAACATTCTTAATACTTATATTATTTATATTA